>LSQX01271678.1_pt2 | contig 27010 bp, 18 predicted proteins | sample 654561 | NCBI WGS metagenome assembly LSQX01 (sample SAMN04489861, study PRJNA283612) | anaerobic digester metagenome | isolation source: 4 biogas reactors fed with cattle manure at either 37C or 55C with and... | place: Denmark: Kongens Lyngby | collected 2014
ACCTTCACCTCCGAGGAAGTGTGGCAGGCGATGCCGGCCTGGAAGGGGAAAGAAGAAAGCGTCCACCTGGCGCAGTTTCCCAAAATGGATGAGCGGTATTTTAACGAGGAACTCGGCGAGCGCTGGAGCACAATGATTGAGGCCAAAGGAGAAATCGCCAAAGCCATCGAGCAGGCGCGCCGGGAAAAAATCATCGGCCATTCGCTCGATGCCCGCGTCACCATCGCCGCGCCGGAAAAATTGCGTGCCCTTCTGGCGACGCACCTCGAAGAGCTGCGCGCTTTGTTGATCGTTTCACAGCTTGTCGTGGCGGAGGAAAAAGACATTGCCGGGGCGTATAAAAGCGAAGAGATCGCCGGCCTTGCCGTCGGCGTGGAAAAAGCACGCGGCACGAAATGCGAGCGCTGCTGGATTTATGAAGAATCGGTAGGCGAAAACGCACAGCATCCGACAATCTGCGCACGCTGCCTGGAAAATCTTTAAAAAAAGCCAAAAGCTGAAGGAGTACTTCTGAAAAAAAATCTTTGGATATTTATTCTCGGCGCGGCTGTCATAATCGCTTTGGATCAGATCACAAAAGCAGCGATTACGTCGCGCTTAATGCTCCATGAGGCTTACCCGGTTATACCGGGGCTGTTCAATCTGGTTTATGTGCTCAATCCCGGGGCGGCCTTCGGCTTTCTCGCCGACGCCTCGGCTACCTTTCGCTATGTTTTTTTTACCGGCATCACCGTCGTGGCGGCCGGCCTGATTGTTTACTACCTGGTAAAGACCAACCCCCGCAATCTGATACTGGCGTCATCGCTGACGCTGATTTTCGGCGGCGCCATAGGCAATCTGATCGACAGAATCCGTTTCGGCTCTGTAGTTGATTTTCTTGATTTCTACCTGGGCGCGGCGCACTGGCCTGCATTCAATGTGGCAGATTCCGCCATTACCGTCGGGGCGGCGCTGATGATCTGGGAAATGATTTTGCATCGCAAAGAGAAAAAAACAAAGTCCGGCTGAGTTTTCACTCATCAGGGTGCATGATCGTCATGCTCATCCCTGTCCCATGAAACGGTGTGGAACCGTTACTTCTTTTCTGTAAAGCAAGACAAACCGCAAAGACTGCCGACGCGCAAAATCAATAAAAAATAATCGTCATGAGCACAAACAGAACTACAAGAATGGGGATGGAATACTTGAACATATAACCGAAAAAGCTGGGCATATTCACCCCGGCTTCCTCGGCTATGGATTTGACCATAAAGTTCGGCGCATTGCCGATATAGGTATTTGCCCCCATGAAAACGGCTCCTGCAGAAATGGCGACCAGAGATGGTACCTTTTCCACAATCAAACCGGCAACCGCCTGTGCCTCCGGCATGCCGGGATAAAATTTACCCAGGGCGCTGTTGAAGAAGGTCAGATAAGTCGGTGCGTTATCCAGAAAACTGGACAGGAGACCGGTTGCCCAGAAGTAGTGAGCCGGCTGATCCACCGCCTTGATCAGCCAGGCCAGTGCGCCATGTTCTCCGGCCTTTAAAATCGCCAGCGCGGGTATAATGGTGACGAAGATGCCGGCAAACAGATAGGCAACTTCCAGAATCGGCGCCCAACTGAAATCATTGCTTTTGCGTACAACCCGGGGTGTGACAATAAGAGACAGGATTCCCATCACAATCAAAATAGCGTCTTTGACCAGGTTTCCCACATTTTGATGAATGCCCAACAAAGAGACCTCACCCATTTCAACCATACCGCTCATAAGTACGGCACCGATAATTCCCGCCAGAAAAATAAAATTATAAGAACCACCCACGCTCAGCGGTTCCGGGGGCGTATCGGAAACGGCGATACGGCTTTCTTTCCTGAAATAATAAGAATCAACAACAAAGTAGAGAGTCAAAAGAATAATGCCGGCAAAAGCCATCTGCGGTAAAAGATGTAAAGTCCAGAAAAAAGGAACGCCGTGTAGAAATCCCAAAAACAAAGGCGGGTCTCCCAAAGGGGTTAACGAGCCGCCGATATTGCTGACCAGAAATATGAAAAAAACCACCGTGTGTGCTTTGTGCACCCGCCACGCATTGGATCGCAAAAGCGGACGGATCATCAGCACAGACGCCCCGGTCGTTCCGATGAACGACGCAATGATCGTCCCGATCAGCAGGATCATGGTATTTACTGCAGGAGAACCTTTAAAAGATCCTTTTATACAGATTCCGCCCGATACTGTAAACAATGCCCACAGCAGAATAATAAAGGGAAGATAGTCCACCACCAAAATATGGGCTATTTCATATACAGCCACATCCCGAAAAAAAAATACAAACGGGACGGCGAAGGCCAGCGCCCAGAAAGCGGATACCTTGGGAAAATGATTGTGCCAGAAACGAGACATAAAAAGCGGCATAAGAGCGATGGATAACAGTATCCCCGCAAAAGGTATGGCAGACCACAAGGGAAGCAGCGCACCAATTCCAGCTTGCGCCGCCGCCATATTGTCCGGCGAATCGGCAAAGCTTAATGCAGGAAACACAAGCGTAATTACAATGAGCAATAAATGCATCACAGGCCGCATAATCTCTTTTTCCACAGTATCCCGACCATTCTTTAAACAATTTTTGCCGATCCGGATATTAACGGCGCTATTGATAAAAGATTGGCGTTGATGCGGATTCTGTACAACGGATAAAAAGCCATGGAGAGTGGCGGTTTATTTTCCGTATTCAAGCCGGAAAGTTGAATTTACAACATCAGGCATGCTGCATGAAAACAATCGGCGATTTTTCAATGGCTACAGCTCCCGCTTTCGCGCTCATGCTTTATGACATTGCCTTTCTGCGCAAACCTTCGGCGTCGGCAACTTTCATTGCGGCCAAAACCGATTCAGGAGAAACTGGTATCAATTCATTGTGAATCGTTTCTTTATCACCGCAGGCAATCGATACCGCCTTGCCAAGTTCTTCATCCGAGGCATCGTCCATGCCCAGATCCGCCAGTGTGGTGGGCAGGCCTACGGATTCACAAAAGGAATATACCTCATCGATCATTTCAGAGGACTTGCTCGTCAGAAACAGCGAAGCAAGGACGCCGAAAGCCACTTTCTCGCCGTGATAGTACTTATATTGCCGGTCGAGGGCATTCAAACCATCCTGAATCGCATGTGCGGCCGCCAGGCCGGCGCTTTCAAAACCCACACCGCTCAAAAGCGTATTGGCTTCGACAACATGCTCGAAGGCCGGTATGACAACGTGACGTTCGCAGGCCGACTTTGCGGCCGGGCCATACTCCATCAGTACATCGTAGCACAGTCGAGCCAATGCCTGCGCCGTCACCGAGCTTTTATATCCAACCATATTTTTCGCATACTTTATCCTGCATGATTCAGCCTCGAACCATGTGGCCAGGGCATCGCCCATACCGGCCACCAGAAACCTGACCGGCGATTCTGCGATGATTTTTGTATCGACCAAAACCACATCGGGATTGCGGCGTAAAAGAAGGACTCTTTTAATCCGGCCCGTTTCTTCCCGGTAGATCACCGAAAGTGAACTGCACGGCGCATCCGTGGAAGCGATCGTCGGCACAATCACCACCGGCTTATCCATTTCATGCGCGACGGCTTTGGCGGTATCAAGAGCCTTACCTCCCCCGACACCGATTACAACATCGCAATTCTTTTCTTCCGCCTTTATTTTCAAGCGTGATATTTCTTCATCGGAGCATTCACGTCCGAATTTTTCAATCGTGACTGACATTTCTTTCATCGATGCCTGCATCGACGGAATAATCTTCTCAAACGCAGAAGGGCTGCCCAGGACAAAAGCGCTGCGGCCATAGCGCGTGGCGAACTCGCCTGTTCGTTCAATGGCCTTGTAGCCCTGTATGTATTTACCTGGAAATAAAGTGGCTGTAATCATGAATATTTCTCCCGTTATCGAATTTCTAAAGTTCAATTATGTTGTTGTTTCAGATTGGTATTTTTTGATTCTGTAAACGAGCGTGGGCCGTGAAATGCCGAGCAGCTTCGCCGCTTCGGTTTTGTTTCCGCCTGTCATTTCCAAAGCCTTAAAAACGAGGCTCTTGTTAATCTCCTGCAAATCAACACCCCCCGCCGTCAAACAGGGGACAACATCGCTTGTGTTACTTTCGGCTGACTGCGTATGATTCAGAAACGATAAATGGCCCAGCTCGATGAGCTCTCCGTCTTCCAGCAGAACAATCCGTTCTATCGCATTTTTGATCTCACGGACATTGCCCCCCCAGCGATAATCCAGCAAAAACGCTTCCGCTTCCGGTGATACCCCATGGAAATTTTTCCCGAATTTCTCGTTAAATTTCTTCAGGAATAAAGCTACGAAGGACATAATGTCTGCACGCCTTTCACGCAGCGGCGGCAAAATTATTTTGGCCACATTGAGACGATAGTATAAATCTTCTCGGAAGCTCCCTTCCTTCATACAAAGATCAAGCGGTTTGTTGGTCGCGGCAATGATACGAACATCGACCTTCTTTTTTTCCGTTCCACCGACAGGATAAAATTCTTTCTCTTCCAGAAACCGCAAAAGCTTGACTTGAGCGGAAAGCGCCAGTTCGCTGATCTCATCGAGAAACAAAGTGCCCTGGTCCGCAATTTCACATTTACCCTTCTGGCCTTGCGGATGAGATCCCGTGAAAGCTCCCTTTTCGTAGCCAAATAATTCACTTTCAACCAGCTCCCTGCTGATCGCGCCGCAATTGATACTGATGAAGGGCTTGCGTGAGCGGGCGCTCTGGTAGTGAATAACCTTGGCGATTACTTCTTTACCCGTTCCCGTTTCTCCTTCAATAAGCGCGGTGGTGTCGTAGCTGCCGGCGATTTTTGCGGCAAGTGCAAGCGCCTGTTTCATACCCTTACTGTTTCCGATGATATTTTCACGATCAAAATCGGTAAGCTGCCGGCGCAGCTCTTTGACCTCCTGCCGCAGTTGAGTATTTTCCAGAGCCTTCTCGACAATCACTTCCAGCTCCTCGATATCCAGGGGCTTGACCAGATAATCGAAGGCGCCCATCTTCATGGACGTAATCACGGTCTTGACGTCCTCGAAGGCGGTCATCATAATCACTGTCATATCCAGGCCAAGTTCACGAATTTTTTTCAAGACATCCAGACCGTCCATGCCGGGCAGTTTAATATCCAAAAGCACCAGATCCACGTTATGGCGGGACAGGTATTGCAATCCTTCTTCACCGGAGCCTGCCACAGTGGCGTCGTATTTTTCAGACAGGATGTTGAAAAGAGAATTTTGCAACAACTTGTCGTCGTCCACAATCAGTATTCTTTGACGGTACATGAATTAATCCTCCTGCCCGGAAAGAGGAAAGCGCAGTGAAAAGATCGTCCCTTTGTTGTGAAAACTTTTCACGTCGATAGTCGCTTTGTGCTGCTCGAGAATTTTATGAACAATGGACAGTCCCAGTCCGGTTCCCTCCTGCTTGGTGGTAAAGAAGGGATCGAATATCTTTTTCAAATTGTTCGGTACAATGCCTACGCCGCTGTCCTCGATCGTTATTAAAAAGCCTCGCGCCGTATTGCCGTAATCAGCATCATATTCCTTTTTGCCCCGGATGGTGATTGTCCCTCCGCCGGAGATAGCCTCCACTGCATTTAACAAAAGATTGACAAACACCTGCTGGAGCTGGTGCGAATCAATCAGCAGGGGGGGGACATCTTGCGAAAAACTCATATCCAGCACAATGCTGCGCTCCTTGAGCTTGTGCTGCACCAGGGCAACCGCGTCTTCCAGAACATGGTCGATCCGCTCACAACGCAAAGATGTATTCAGCTCCCTTGTGTAATCGAGTGTCCGCTGCACCACACTTTTAATCCGGTTGATACCTTCAAGAGTATCGTCCAATATCTGTCGCGTGTAGGAGTTACCGGATATTTTTTTCGACAGCAGTTGCACGTTAAAATTGATGCTGGCCAATGGATTGCGGATTTCATGAGCGATACTGGCCGACATCTGTCCCAGTGAAGACAGTTTTTCCGTCCGCCACAACATCGACTCGGTTTTTTTGATCTGGGTCAGATCCTGGATGGTGATAATGGCGCCATTGATATTACCCTGCGAGTCATACAAGATTGCCGAGGTCGCACCGTAAATCAGCGGCGTCCCGCTTTTGGAGTTCATCATGATTTCATCATAACGATAATCTTTACCGTAGCCTATGGCGTCGCTCACCATTTCTATCATCTTATCAGGTAAAAAAGTGGAAATGTTTCGGTCCAGAACATTGCGTCTTTTGACTTTCAGCAACTGCTCCGCTTTACGGTTAATCATCTGTAAAACACTGTTTTTATCAATAGTGAGAATGCCGTTGGGCGCGCTTTCCAGAATATTTTGCGCCAGATTGCGCTGCTCCAGAATTTGTTCGTACAGCAGTGCATTTTCCACCAACGCCGATGCATGACCGGCAAAAATCTCCAGCACCTCCTGATCGTCACTGGAAAACTGCTTTTTACTGTTCCTGTCCACACGGATGACGCCCAGTATGCGCTTATTGCTGACCAGCGGCACATACAGTTGCGAGCGAACTCCTGACAGAATTGCCACGTAAGCAGACTCGAGGCTTGTATCTTCCACCCAGGTGGGTTTGCCGCTGGCCGCAACAAATCCGCAAATGCTCCGATTAGCAGGAATCCTGATCAGATCAGTGTTGATCTTTTCATAACCTCGTGATGCGGCAATACGAAAATACCTTCCCTTATCATCCGGCATCATCAGGGCACAGGAGCTGCCGTGAACAAGTTTCGTGGCATTTCCCGCGACGATGTTGAGCAACTGTCCGTAATTGAGCGTGGAGCTGGTTTTTTGGCTGAGCTCCTGCAGGGAAATGAACTGCGTCATCCTTTTTTTATTTTGTTCAAGCAGCCGGGCATTTTCCAGAATAATGTTGATCAGACTGGCAAAATAGCTAAACAACCGAATATCACTGCCGGTGAGAACCATCTTTTCGTGTGTCCTGTCCCCGCCTATGCTGCCGACGGCTTCCCGGTTGATTCTCAGCGGAGCGGAAATATTAGAGACCCTCTTCCAGCGCCTCGCCATTTTTTTCTCGATATCGTTAGCTCTGGCATAAGCCTCCATGTCACGAATATAGATCGTCTTGTTTTGCTTGACCGTCAGCGTTTCAAGACATAGATGCTTATCCATATCCAGCGGGTGTGACATCGAAAACGCCTCCTCTTCCGGCGTAAATCCGATACAGTACTTCGTTTCGAGCGAGTTTTCCTCCTTGTTCAAAAACAAAATGATCGCTCGTGTAAAACCGAAAATCTTTCGGGACTCATGAAGTATCGTTTTCAGAAGTTGAGCAGAGTCGCTGGTACGGTTTAGTTTTTGGCTTATTTTATAGATAGACGAGAGAATACGATTTTTTTTATCCAACTCATCTTGCAGACGTGATATTTTGTCGGTCAGTTTTTTTTCAGAGGCCATTAACTTTACACTCCGTCTTCCGGTGTTTGAGCATCCGGATCGTGTATGACGGACGTCTTTTACTGTAAGCGACGCCGGCAAAGTCTCTGTTGCCACATCGGCCTTGAGCGTCAACTCATTTAAGGTAATCATGGCAAAAGCTTTCTGTCAAATTTTACATTTATAGCTATGGTCCCCATTATGACATCGTTATCGGCCGGCCCCGTAAAGGCACACTACCTGGCTGCCGGCCGTGACGATATGACAACATTCATCCCATTTTACGCAGATCTTTCTTGAGTATTTTACCCACGGGATTTTTCGGTAACTCCTTAAAAAACGCAATCGTTTTCGGCGTCTTGAAACGTGGAAGCGCTTGCAGGCAATGATCGATCAGCTCTTCCTGGGTGGCAGAACATCCTTCGCGTAAAGCGATGCAGGCTTTGACCTCCTCACCATATACGGGATCAGGCACTCCGATCACAGCGGCTTCCAGTACTGCCGGATGGGAAAAGAGCACATCTTCAATTGTACCGGGAGAAATATTTTCACCCCCTCTGATAATCAGATCTTTTTTACGGCCGGTAATAAAAAGGTTGCCTTCTTCATCCAGATGCCCCATGTCGCCTGTATGCAGCCAGCCGTTGGACAAAGCCTGCGCCGTTTCTTCCGGCTTGTTGAGGTACCCGAGCATCACACCCGGGCCCTGAACACAAATCTCTCCATCCTGCCCCACCGGAAGCTCATTGTCCTGTTCATCAAATATTTTTATCGTCACCCCGTCAATCGCAGGGCCGACAGACCCCGGCTTTCTTGGCTCGCCAATACGTTGTCTGGTTACGGAGGGCGCGGTTTCGGTCATTCCGAAGCCGTCATACACGGTGCCACCCAGCTTATTTTCGACCGCCTTGATGGTTTCAATACTGAGCTGCGCTCCTCCGCATTTCCAGTTTACCATCGAGCGAAGATCGTGCTGAGTAGGGTCATATATTTCAAGCAGCCTGATCAACATTGTGGGCACACCGGCAAACTGCGTCACCCGGTTGCGCGAAATGCTCTCCAGAACCAATTGGGGATCAAACCATTTATGGATGATCATACGCGCCCCGGTCACGTTACATTCGTTCACCATCAACATGCCGAAAATATGATTCAAAGGAAGCGGAACGAGGCTCACATCCTCGCGCGTGCTGGGCCAGGAGGCCAGGCCGTTTTCCAGCGTGACGCTTACATTGCGGTGAGAAAGCATCACGCCTTTAGGCGCACCGGTCGTCCCCGACGTATACATTAAAACGGCCATCTCATCTTGTTCCATCACGGCCATTGTAAAATCATCAACCTTTCGGTCAGTGAGAGAGGCAAGCGAGATCGTTCCCGGACACAGAGGCGCTTCTCCTTCGACGATGATATGTCTTATGTTTTTCAGCCCCTCGGACGCTGCCGCAATTTTTGTGTGCAGTTCGGCGTTTGTAACCACGGCGACCGCCCCGGAATCCTGCAGGATGTATCGAATATCCGCGGCGGTCAGCCCGAAAATAACGGGCAGAAATACTGCGCCTGATTTGAAAATCCCGTTAAAGGCAATCGGTACGGTGAGGCTGTTGGGCAGGACCACCGCGACAACTTCGCCGCGGCAGATACCCAATTCCGCCAACGATGCGGCCAGGGCATTTGACCGGTCGGCAAGTTCCCGGTTGGACAGTGTCTGCACCTGGTCTTTATCTTCGTAGGTCAGAAGATCATACTCGCCGAAGTTTTCAATATTCTGTGCTCCGTAACGTGCGTAATTCCAGTTCATCTTTAATTCTCCAAATTGTAGCCTAAATCTTTGTGTCGTTAATTAGTTTCCATAGATCAAATTGGGGAGCCACAAGGCGATCTGGGGAAATATCATCACCAGCGCCAGGCAGAGCAATTGCACCAGAATAAAGGGAATGATCGCGATGTAAATATCCTTCATCAGCGTCCCCTTGGGAGCAATCGCCTTGAGATAAAACAAATTGTAACCAAATGGAGGCGAAATATAGGCGCACTGCATATTGATCACGAAAAGAGTGGCGAACCAGACAGGATCGTATCCCAGGGCGCTCACAATAGGCACCGTAAGCGGAGCGGTGACCATGACAATGGCGCCCGGATCCAAAAGCATCCCCAGGGCGAAATACAAAACCTGAATCAGAATCAAAACCGTCCAGTAGCCACCCGGTAATTTCTGGACGACTTCCAAAATGAATTGATCCGCGCCCAGAGCCATATAAATCGTGGAGAAGCAGTAGGCGCCGATGATGATCCACATGACCATGCCCGTGTACTTCAGCGTGTCCATGGAGACTTTTTTGAAGACATTCCAATTCAGGCTGCGATTATAAACCATCAGGGCCAGGCTTCCGGCCGCGCCAATCGCCGAGCCCTCGGTAGCCGTAGCCACGCCGCTGAAGATTGAGCCCAGAACAACAAGGATCAGCACCAGCGGAGGTATAACCGGTACTGAAGCGCGTAATTTTTCATTGAAAGTTAATTCTTTTTCTCCGACCGGAGCGGGGGGGCCGTCCTGCGGGCGGATTTTACAGCGAACGAGCACGTAGAGGCAAAAAAGGCTGGCCAGAAGAATACCCGGGAGAAGACCGGCGGCAAAGAGGCGTCCCACCGAGACCTGGCAAATCATTCCGTAAATGATCATGATGATGCTGGGCGGAATCAAAATACCCAGCGCGCCGCCCGCGCCTACCGCACCGAGAGCCATCCGCTTGTTATAACCCCGCGAGAGCATGGCGGGCACAGCAATCAATCCCATCGTAACCGTTCCGGCGCCGCCGATGCCCGTCATGGCCGCAAAGATCGCGCAGACAATGATCGCGGCAACCGTCAGACCGCCGGCCACCTTTCCCGACCAGAGGTGAACGGCGCCAAAGAGCTTGTCGGCCATACCCGATTCCAGTAGCGCGCATCCCATGAGAATAAACAGTGGTATGGCCATAAGTCCTTGCGACGACATGGCCTTGCCGAAAATCAGATTGGGAATGACGCCCATGGCATGGGGCCCCCAAAGTAAAAAAGTAAAAACGCAGCCAATGGCCCCCAGGACAAACGAGATAGGCAGTCCCATAGCGAGACCGAAGATCATCGCGCCAAAAAGCAGTAAAGTGATAATACCGGCATCCATCAGTAGGACTCTCCTTTCCCCGTCTTGATGATTAAAATATCATTGAGCAGATTGGCGACTCCCTGAATGAGCAGCAGTATCGCGCCCAGGGGAATGGTAAGTTTGATCGGCCACAGGGGCGGCGCCCAGTCGCTTTGGGATAACTCCATAATCTGGACGGACCTCCAGGCGAACTCCCAGCCCAGCCAAAGGACGGTAATGACAAACACCAGAAAAAATGGAAACGTAATCAGGTCCATGATCGCCTTTCCTCGCGGCGAGCGGTTCACATAAAACAGATCCATATTGACGTGGCCTTTGTAGCGCAGTGTATAAGCTCCGCTCAAAATGCTGAGGGCGCCAAAAACCATACCGCTCAATTCATGGGCCCAGACGGTGGGACTGTTGAAAAACGTCCGGCCGATTATTTCCCACATGATGATGAACGTCAGAATCCATGCAAACCACATGAGGATTGATCCGCTCACCTCACTGATTCTATTGACAGTTCTCACAAAAGATCGCATCTTTTCTCCTTTCCCGCTTAGAACGACGCTAAAGAACCGTTGCCTGCCGGCTTTGATGCGACGGAAGCGGACACCTCCCCCATCCGCACGCAACGCAAGCATGGGCGGGAAAAGAATGATGCCGGCTTTCCCGCCCATGCAAGAAGGCTATTTCATGTACCCCATTTCCTTCATATAGGATTTAATCATTTTCACCAGTTCCGCGGCTTCGGGACTCTTTTTGGCTTCACTGTCCCATATCTCGTAAGCGGCCTGTTGCGCCTTTTCCAGATCCGCTCCCTTCAGTTCACATATCTTGAGGCCTTTTTGAGACATCTGCTTGATCGCCCATTGCTCGCCGGTCCAGTTCTGATGACTCGTGAAATCGAGCCCCGCTTTGATCATGCCCATCTCCAGCGCAACCTGGAGGTCCTTGGGCAACGCATTCCAGGATTTCATATTGATCAGAACGGACACGTGGTTGATGGGCTGTAAATCGGGCTGGAGATAATATTTGGCCACCTCGTGGAATTTCAAACTGTACATGGCGATCGCGCCGCCCCAGGCGGAACCGTTGATGGTGCCCGTCTGGAGAGAGGTGTAGGCATCTTCACCGGGAACAAAAACCGCCTGCGCGCCGAACTTCTGGAGCCATTCCATCATGAGACCCGCCGCACGGACTTTTTTGCCTTTCAGGTCGGACAGGTTGTTGATCGGTTTGTTGAAAATCAGCGATGCAGGCCAGCAGTCAACTCCACCGACAAGATAATAAACGCCGTGCTTGGCGTAAATTTTTCTCATCAGATCGATGGCGCGCCATCCACCGAACATGCCCGGAAGGTTCTTGCCGTACATGAAGTTATACATTTCGGTGGGCGTCCGGATACCGAAAGGCAGGCCGTAATCGATGGCCGCTTCGGGAATGACACCTCTGAAATAAATGGTCGGCATGATGACCATGTCCACGATGCCTGTTTTAACCGCATCGAGGGCTTCCGTGCTCTTCACCAGGTCGCCGGCCCAGAACATCTTGATCTTCAAACGGCCGTTGGTCATTTCCGGCAGAGTCTTGTCAAACATATCCTTGTAATAGACCGTAGCCTGCTCGGCCGGAATCCGATGCTGCTGACATTTCCAGTTAAATACTTTTTCCTTTTTCTGCGCCAGGCACGTAAATGACATGGTCACGACCATGACGGCAGACAATATAATGGCCATTAGAACCTTCTTCTTCATAACAACCTCCCTACTGAAATTAAATTTTGTTGTTTTACACTATTGTCTTTTATATCAGCCTCTTCTTGCCGGACGCTGGGATGCTCTGCCCGGCTTTCACTTTTTATTTTTTCCTTTTATCGACAAACGCCTGCATCCCATCTTTTTGTTCGCGGGTGGAAAAGCAAAGGGCGAAACAATTAATCTCAAACAAAGAGGCGGTTTCCAGATCCGTCTCGGTTCCCTTGTTCATGGCGGTTTTCACCATCTTGACGGCAAAGGCGCTTTGACCGGCAATCCGTTCGGCGAGGGCAAAGGTTTTTTCGGCGAGGGTTTCGGAAGGAACGACATGGTTTACCAGACCGTAGTCCAGCGCCAGCTTTGCATCGAAGATCTCTCCCGTCAAAGCCAATTCCTTTGCCTTGGTGAGACCGATCAGCCTCGGCAGCCTCTGCGTTCCCGCGGTTCCCGGAATGATACCCAGCGTGATTTCGGGAAGTCCGAATTTTGATTTTTCCGACACCACGCGCATGTCGCAGGCCATGGCATACTCCAGCCCACCGCCCAGGCAAAAGCCGTCGATCATGGCAATCACGGGCTTGCCCATATTCCAGAGTTTATCCGCCACAAGTTTCGATCTCAGGCCATGCTCTCTTGCCTCCGGCGACGAAAGCGGCAGCATTTCCTTGATGTCCGCACCGGCGACAAACGCCCTGTTGCCTGCACCGGTCAGGATCACCACACGTACTTCTTCATCCGCTTCTGCTTTTTCCAGACAGGACAAAAGCGCCAGATTGACATCCTTGTTCAGTGCATTGAGCGCATCGGCGCGGTTGACCGTCACAACGGCGATCTTGTCTTTTTTTTCATAAAGAACGACTTCTTCCATTTTTGAAATTCTCCTCTACAACTTTTCCGCAGCGGGCAGTCAAAGGTATGTTTAAAACCCCTGGTTGACACAGCGTGAGGACCGTTTCAAAAGACGGCCCTCACGGCGAAGGTCTAAAACAAAGTGCTTGTTTTGGCCAAGATACCGCGGCCGGCCACCATGCGATTGATCTGGTTGGTGCCTTCAAAGATCTGCGTCAGTTTGGCGTCGCGCATCAGCTTTTCCACAACAGTGCCTCTCATATATCCGGACCCGGCCATAATCTGAACTGCGTCCGTGGTCACTTTCATGGCGGCGTCGGAGGCAAAGAGCTTCGCCAGCGCCGCTTCCGTGGAACAGCGGATATTGTTGTCCAGCATCCAGCCGACCTGCAGATACATGGCGCGAGAAGCCATCGTCAGTGCATTCATATCGGCAAGTAAGAAACTGACACCCTGAAAATTGCCGATCGGCTGTCCGAACTGCACCCGCGTATTGGCGTAGGCGGCGGCCTCATCCAACGCCTTTTGCGCTATACCGGTGCTGACAGCGGTGATGTTCGCACGACCTCGGTCCAGGGCCATCATGGCCAGCTTGAACCCCTGCCCCTCTTCTCCGATCAGATTCTCTTTGCCGAGTTTTACATCTTCAAAAATAAGTTCAGCCACATTCATCGCCCGGTGTCCCATCTTGTCCTCGACGCGGCCGACCCTGATGCCGGGGGTGTCGCGCGGAACCGCAAAACAGCAAATGCCCCGGGTGCCCTTGCTTTTGTCAACGGTGGCAAAAAGGCAAAGCAAGTCGGCATAAACACCATTGGTGATATAACATTTGAGTCCGTTTATTATGTAACGATCACCTTTTTTCTCCGCCGTTGTTTTCATGATTCCCGCATCTGATCCCGCTTCCGGCTCGGTAAGACAAAAGCAGGCACTGCGATAACTTTCCGTCATTTTACTGATGAATTTCTTTTTCTGTTCTTCGGTCCCTCCGATCATGATGGCGCCTGTAGCCAGGTGGGATATGCCGATGACCTGAGCAATGGCGCAGCATTCATAGTTCATCGCTTCGGTAACGAGATAATGCTCTACGAAGCTCATGCCCGTGCCCCCGTAGGCTTTGGGTATGTTCGTGTACATCAGCCCCAGTTCATGGGCCTTTTTGCAGATCTCCTCCGGATATGTTCCGTCACGGTCATATTCAACAGCGACGGGACGAATCTCTTTCGCCGCAAAATCGCGCGCCGTTTCCAACAATGCCTTTTGCTGACTGTCTAAACTGAAATCAATCATTGGCGTTTTCCTTTCTTCAGTTTTATTTTTGACAAGGGGGAGAAAACCGCCGCTTTCCTCCCCCTTAGTTAATCTTACCTTTGTAAATTCTCCACCAGCGTCACCACGCCCTGGCCGCCGCCGCAACATGACCCGAATATTCCAAAGCGGCCGCCGCGGCGGATCAGTTCACGCATACACAGCATGCCGATCCGTCCGCCTGATCCTCCGTTGGCATGACCAAAAGCAATGGCTCCGCCGTTGGGATTCCATTTGTTCATGTCAATCTTTTCACCTGTCTGTTTTTCCATCTCACGGATTACCGCCAGGTTTTGCGCGGCAAAAGCTTCATTGCATTCGATGATGTCCATATCGGAAAGCTTCAGGCCCGCACGCTTCAGCGCCACAAGAAAAGCATACGCGGGCGCAATGCCCATGATGCCGGGATCAACGCCGAATTCCGCACCGGCTACCCAGCGAGCCATCGGCTTGTAGCCTAATTCTTGGGCCTTCTCCGCCGTCATCAAAAGCACGAAGGAAGAACCATCGTTAAAACCTGAAGAATTGCCTGCTGTCACTGTTCCACCTTTTTTAAAAGCAGGCGGAAGTGCGGCAAGAACTTCCAGCGAAGACAGACGGGGAAATTCATCGACTTTGAAATCAAGCGGCGGTTTCTTCTTTCCCTGGGAAACAGGTACAGGGACGATCTCATCGACATAATAGCCCGCCTCAATTGATTTTTTGGCAAGTGTCTGGCTGCGGAAGGCAAATTCGTCCTGCTCTTCGCGGGAGATCCCATACATATCAACCAGGTTCTCCGCGGTTAAACCCATTTCGGCCAGAGGAATGTATTTGTGACCTTCCATCTGCGGAGGCTGCAACTCGAACTCCAGAAGCTTTATAGGATTTAGTCTGTAAGGCTGGACACTAGTTGAATAAAGCCGCGGGAGCTGACTGAAAGATTCGCACCCTCCGGCAATAATGACATCAGCCTGATCAGCCATGATTTTCCAGGCCGCATGGTTGATGCAGTCAATAGCGGAGCCGCATTGCAGTTCTATCGAGGACGCAGATGTTTCAAAAGGCATGCCCGCATAAAGCATTGCCCAGCGGGCCAGGTTTATCGCCTGGGCAGGGTGATAGGCCATACCGGCGTAAACATTGTCAACCTTCGTGCGTTCACATATTTTCGTTTTTTCCAGCAGGCCTTTAAGACATATTCCCGCAAGTTGCTCCGCGGCATGGTCTTTCAGGCTGCCCCCCAGTCTGCCAAACGCAGTACGCATGGCTTCAACAATTACAACCTCTCTTTTCATACTTATTCAACATCTCCTTGGATTATATTTTTAGTTCAAATATCAGACGGGCTTTTTGTTTCTCCTTATTCCCGAAATGGCTTGCGCTTTCGCCATCCTAAATTTGCAACGACTATGCCACAGCATCATTTGTGGCGTATCTTATTGATATTACTGAGTTTATGTGAATTTAACCCTCCGGTGCATCATCGGCATATGCTTCATGCAGACAATGACGATCTTCGTGTAATCCTACACAATCTAAAATAAAGATTAGTGATAATAGCCTCTTATGATCCCATGAAGCATATGATGCATGATACATGATTTAATTGTCTTCCTTTGATTCCCTTCGGGTGGCCGTGCTGTATATCCGCCAGGTAAGGCCGCACCTCGTTTTGTTATTGTCTGAAACCTGGTTTCAAAAACAGAAATCGGTATGTCGATGTTCCGGATAAGTGCGCGGACGATGACTCTCCCGCCGACGAATTGTTACCAGAAAAAAAACGTTATCTCCCGACAGATCCCGCCCCGATCAAGGGCCTGAAACCGGAACTGTCGGGAGAAAGACGGCCCACTTGCTGACTTTATGGTTACTGGATAATTTCCAGGGCCACGGCCATTGAAACACCGCCGCCGCCGCACAATGTGGCCAGCCCCAGAGTATTGCCGCGTTTTTGCATTGCGTGCAGCAATGTCACAAGAATACGGCAGCCGGTAGCGCCGGTCGGATGACCGAGCCCGCAGCCGGAACCGTTGACATTGGTGATTTCCCGGTTGATGCCCAGCTCTTTTTCACAGGCAAGATACTGCGCCGCAAACGCCTCATTCACTTCGATGAGTTCAAAATCCTTCATTTTCAAATTTGCGCTTTGCATCAGGTTGCGAACAGCCGGCGCGGGAGATATTCCCATCACCGACGGGTGGCTCCCGCCATAACCCACGGCCTTGATACGAGCCAGCGGCTTAAGCCCCAGCTCCAGAGCTTTTTTGGCGGACATGATCACCATGGCGGCTGCGCCGTCGTTCAGACCCGATGAGTTACCGGCCGTCACTTTACCAATTTCCGGCACAAAGGCCGGCGGCAGTGCAGCCAGGCGCTCCATCGTCAATCCCGGCATGAAATGTTCGTCCTTTTCAAAAATGAGCGGCGGCTTTCCTCTTCTTTGAGGCACGGACACGGGAATTATTTCCGCGCTAAAGGAGCCATCATTTGTCGCGCGTTCAGCATTATTGTGGCTGCGCAGGGCGACCTCGTCCATATCCGCGCGTGAAATACCGTACAATTCGGCGAGAAACTCCGCTGTCTGCCCCATGATGTAGGATTGTCCACGAAACAGATCAATCAGCGGCCCTTCCTTCAAAGGTCCTTTTTCCGGCCCGGGAAGCAGACGCGATCCACAGTAAAGCTGGTGCCACACTTCATCAGCAAAAACCTGATCCCTGAGACGGCAGCCCCAGCGGGCGGTCAACACACGGTAAACACCTCCGGACATCTGCTCGACACCCCCTGCGAGAATGACCTCGGCAAATCCCGCCTTGATCATTGCCGCACCGGACACAACCGCTTCCATCGCGGAAACACAAACACGATTCATCGTCACGGCAGGAACCGTCACGGGAATATCCGCCATCAGAGCCGCCACACGGGCCGTATTTTGTTCGTCAATATGTTCGTTGCAACACCCGAAGCGAACATCATTGATGATCGCCGGGTCGATTCCCGCGCGCCGGATGGCCTCCTTCATAACCACGCTGCCCATTACCGAGGCATTACTGTCTTTGAGTGAGCCGCCGAATTTACCGATGGCGGTTCGACAGGCCGATACAATTACAACATCTTTTTCCATGGTTTTTCCTCTTAATTTGATATTTTTTGCAAGCCGGTAGAAATCACATCAGTACGTGAAAGCTTCTTGCGCAATCTCCATGGCTGATTTGTCACACAGCCTGATGCCTTCACATCTGGCTTTGACGCTGGTGAGCACATCCGCTGCAAAAAACTTGGCGGAAGCAACCTTACCACTGTAAAAGGCCGCCTCTGTATCCTGCCGGCACACATCGAGCCGTTCCTCGGCCGTGACGGCGCCTTTGCCCTGATAAATCGCATCTCGCTTATCGATACAGATGCGCGCGGCATCGAGCAAAAAATTCCCGATCACAACGTCTCCGAAAAGCTCCAGAAACGGCGCTGCGCTCAGATAAGCCATCGCTGCATCCTCTTTCGTTTTCTCAACCATGAAGTCGGCAAGAGCAAAGCAGGCCCCGGCTGCCTCTTCCAGAATGGCGGCCGACGCGGCCAGCTCCGGCACTTTTTTCGCGGCGGCGGCATTGCCTGCGATATCGCTGAAAAGAGCCCGTGTATTATCTCCGTCGCGCTGCCGGAGCTTGCGCCCCAGAAGGTCCATGGCCTGAATGCCGTTGGTACCTTCATAAATTGTGGCAATCTTTTCATCGCGCAGATACTGCTCGATGGGATATTCCGAACAGTAGCCGTAACCTCCCAGCACATCCATCGCCATGGAACAAATCAGGAACCCCTTGTCGGTTGTGTAGGCTTTCACCACCGGAATCAGCAATTCGACATAGCCGTTCCACTTGTCTTTTTCCTGCGCGTTTTGGGCAACCTTTGCTTTGTCCATGCAGCAGGCAACGTAGTAACACATGGCCCGCAGCCCCTCCACGTGGGCCTTCATCCACATCAGCTTGCGGCGTATATCGGGATGATGGATGATTGTAACCGGTTTGGCGTCAGGGTCTTTTCCGGCCAGAATGTTGTTGCCCTGCACTCGCTCACGGGCGTAAACGACGGCGCGTTCAAAACAAGCCGACGCCATTTCGAGACCCTGCAAGCCGGTGTTCAGCCTCGCCTCGTTCATCATCTGGAACATGATCCTCATCCCCTGGCGCTCTTTGCCTAAAAGCTCACCGATGCACTCGCCGTTTTCTCCGAAATTGAGTGTCGCCGTGGCTGATCCTTTGATGCCCATTTTATGTTCGATGCCGCCGGTGGCCACATCGTTTGCCGTGCCTGGCGAGCCATCCTCATTCACACGGTATTTCGGTACGACAAAGATAGAAATTCCTTTCGTCCCCGCCGGGTCTCCCTCAATACGCGCCAGAACCGCATGAATGATGTTCGGGGTCAGATCGTGATCTCCCGAAGAGATAAAGCACTTGGTGCCCGTGATGAGATATGTACCGTCAGGCCGGCGCTTTGCCGTTGTTTTGAGCGCACCAACATCACTGCCCGCGCCGGGCTCGGTCAGACACATTGTGCCTCCCCACTCGCCGGAAAAGAGCTTATACATGTACTTGTCTTTCTGCTTTTGTGTACCGAAAACATCCAGCAGATTGGCGGCCCCCAGAGTCAGGCTCGAATACATATAAAAGGCATAATTGGCGGCGGCGGTTGTTTCCACAATGGCAAAGGCCACGCAAGATGGCAGCCCCTGCCCGCCAACTTCCGCAGAGGCGGCGGGACACAGCCAGCCCCCTTGAGTATATTTTTTGTAAGGCTCATGGAAGCATTTGGGCACGGTGACGACACCACCTTCGAAAGTGCATCCGACCTTGTCTCCTTCGGCCATCGTGGGAGCAATTACGTTGACGGCGATCTTCTCCGCTTCGTTTAAAACCATCAGCAGATCATCTTTGGTAAAGCCGTTGAACTCCTCCGCCTCCAGAAGGCTTTCCATGCCCAACTGCTCAAAAAGAACGAATTGCTGATCCCTTGTGTTTACTAACAAATTGCTCATCTTGTAACTCCTTTTGTAATTTGACCTTCGTAGCGACACACCCTTTTCATCGGATCTGCCTATCACCTGAAAACTTCAAGCAATCCCAAACGCAGACCAAATCAATGGCACCCTGATTTTTACCAACCGGACAAATAAGTTCAGCAACGAGCATGCCATTACTGAATATGATGTGTATCATATTGATAATATTTGGAAAATCATGACCGGAGACCAGACGGTGCAAATTCTTTAACTGATATGCTTCAAGCATAATCACCCATTCGGGCAAATAAAAACAGCGATAACGGAAGAAAAATTAGAAATAACAACCTGTTACGCATACATGAAGCAAAATATCCATCTTGCATCATTTGCTTGACAACCTTCCGGGTGATCCAATTTTACGAAAATTATGATTCTGAAAAACAGCAAGCGGTTTCTCCCGCCCGCAATAGAGCTTGCTCGGTCATATTCGGGTAAAGCGGTAAAATAGAAGGACAAATCGCTTGATATTGAATCTCCGTCTGATATATTGCAACCCTGTTTATCTTGATTTATTGGGATGCAAGCGGCAAGGACTGGATGACCAGGAAAAACAGCCTGCCCCATCCTTTCACTCATATTCACCCGCTAGTTCCGGGAAGTGGCTTAGGTTTTGCCCTCTATCGGACACCGACAGACCGATCAAGGTTCCGAAACCAGAAAAAAGGAGAAGCGCCTGTGAAGGATTATTCGACTGAAGCAGATGCGAGAATTGTCATCGACGAACTGCTCCGTCAGGCGGGATGGGACCCAGCTGACAAGTCACAGGTACTCACCGAGGTTCCCCTTCGTGACACACACAAGGTGATCTCTGATTTCAATTCACCCTATGGGCACAAATCCAATCGAAAAACCGAAAATAACGATGAAACACCAACCGGTCGCACTGATTATGTTTTGCTGGACCGGCGCGGCCGTCCACTGGCCATCATAGAGGCAAAGCGCACGGCCATAGAGCCATATACGGCTAAACAACAGGCGCTGCCTTATGCAAAAAGGATCGGGTCACCATTCATTTTCCTGACAAACGGCGAGCTCACCTATTTTTGGGACTACATCAACGACGACGCCCGGATCGTAAATTCTTTCTTTTCCCGCCGCGACCTTGAGCGTTTGGTCGAAATGCGTGCAACTCAGAAACCGCTCGCGACGATAGAAATCCCCGAATATTACCTGCGCCAGGGAGAGACCCGGCAGGTGCGGCCCTACCAGCGTGAAACCATGCAGGCTCTGGATCATGCGGTGGAATTGGGCAAACGGCGCTTCCTGATCGAGCTACCCACCGGCACAGGCAAAACTGATCTCGTCTCCATCTATATCAAGCGCCTCCTCCTGGCGGGACGCGCCGAGCGTATTTTGTTTCTGGTGGATAGAGAACAGCTCGCCAAACAGGCACTCGAAGCCATTCAAGACATTCTGAACCAGTACAGCAGCTACTGGTTACGTCCGGGCATGGTCCGGCAGGAACAACAGATCACGGTCTGCCTGCTGCAGACGATGATCAGTCGTTACACGGAATTCACCAGCGGCTATTTCGATGTAGTCATTGCCGACGAATGCCATCGTTCCATCTACGGCACCTGGCAGACCGCGCTCACGCATTTTGATGCGCTTCACATAGGACTGACTGCAACACCCTCGGCCTATATCGAGCGGAATACTTTCCAGTTCTATCAGTGCCGTGACGGCCAGCCGGATTTCGCCTTTCCGATCCTGCAGGCGTTTCGGGATGGTTTTCTGGTGCCCTACAAATTTGCCACCGGCATCACCCAAATCCTTGCTGAAGGGGCACAGGTCGATGATCAAGCATACGACCCGTCCGAATTTGAACGTAAATGGACAAACGAAGACTCCAATAAAAAAATGATGCAGGAGTTCGACCGGCTCGCCTGGGAAAACTTCAAAGAGTTGGCTCCCAGTCAAGAGACCGGTCCCGGCAAGACCATCGTTTTTGCCATCACCAAACACCATGCCGCAAGGCTGGCTCATTTTCTGAACGAATTACATCCTGAACTAAAAGGGCGCTACGCCGAGGTTATCACCAGCGACGTTGCCAACGCCGATGATCTCATCCGCAAGTTCAAACGCGAGGAGTATCCGCAGGTAGCCGTCAGTGTCGGCATGCTCGATACCGGCTTCGACTGCCGGGAAGTTCTCCATCTGGTAATGTGCCGCCGGGTGCGCAGTCCTATACTCTACCAGCAGATGCGGGGTCGCGGAACACGAACGGCGGATCATATCCAGAAGCAGAAATTCGTCATCTACGACTTCTTCGGCAACCACAAATACTTCAACGACAGCGACACCGACATTTTTGTCGGAGTCGGTGGCGGCCATGCCCCGGCCGGTGAACGCAAGCCACCCAAACCGCCAGGCGACCTTATCGAGCTTGGTCTCGAGGACGAGTGGCTTCACGCGGTTACCTATGTCGAGGTGGGCACGGAGGGTGAGCGAGTTGACAAGCGCGACTATGTAACCAATTGGGAGACCAGCATTCAATCAGCGGCAAAAGATGACCCCATCATCCAGAAAATCCGGCAAGGAGAGCTGCTCACCGAAGATGAGGAAAAGTCGCTGGCTGACCGGCTAAACCGGCCGGAGATGTATTTCAATGAGGAGAACCTTCGCCGGGCTTACCGCCGGCCGGGCGGCAACCTGATCGATTTTATCAAGGCCGCTCTCGGCAGACTCAAGATCAAACCCCGCGAAGAAGAGCTGACTGATAATTTTCAGGCATGGCTGGTGGCGAAATCGCTCACACCCCAGCAGGCGCAATATCTTTCGCTCCTCAAGAACCGCGGTATCGCCCGCGGCCGCATAGAACTTGAGGATTTGTTTCAGCCGCCGCTTTCCATTTTAAATGCGGCAGAACTGGGCGTCGAGCTCTTCGGCGAGGAAGGGCTCAAGGAAATCATCCAGGATTTGAATGATTCCGTCTTTCGGAAAGCATCTTAGATTGATGATTGTCGATTGATGATTGAAGGAAGTGATAATGAATCAAGAAGAGTTGAAACAAAGGACAAAGGCCTTTGCCGTGAGAATAGTCAGACTTGTCGAAGCGCTACCACCAACTACAGTGGGGAGGACATTTGCTAACCAAATTGTTAGAAGTGGAACATCTGTTGCTGCAAATTATCGCGCTGCATGTCGGTCTCGCAGCAAGGCTGAATTTGCTGCAAAACTGGGGATCGTCATCGAAGAAGCAGATGAAACGGCTTTCTGGTTGGAAATGATCATCGAAGCCGGGATAGTTCCCAAAGATAGGATCGATTCTCTTCTTCAAGAGGCGAACGAACTGGTTGCCATCTTTGTTTCATCCCGAAAGACTGTCAGTTCTTCCTTAAAATCAAATCATAAATCATCGATCGATAATAGGAGATCGTAGATGAACCAGGATTTGCGCAGAAAATTAAACCGGATCACCGACATCCTCTGGGCCGGCGGTGTGACCAATCCGGTTACCTATATCGAGCAGATTTCGTATCTGATTTACCTCAAGCTGCTCGACGAGGAGGAATCCAGCCGCGAACTTAAACAGCGGCTCATGGGAAAACAGACCAACGGTAACGGCAGACTGCTCTACCCCAAACAGGCCGAACGTTTCCGCTGGTCCAAGTGGCGTTTCAGAAGCGGTACAGACCTGCGCGATTTCGTGCGCGACCAGGTTTTTCCCTACATGGCTTCGCTGGTGAAGGAGGAGCCGCAAATCGCCGAGTATTTCCGCGACGCCGTGCTCGAGGTCGTTGATCCCAACGTGCTCAAGCAAGTGGTGGACGAGATCGACGGCATCGACTTTGCCAAGCTCGGCACGGACGTGAAGGGAGACATCTTCGAATACATGCTCACCCACCTGGGGCAATCCGCCCTCAACGGTCAGTTCCGCACGCCCCGCCAGATACGAACCATGATGGTCGAGATGGTGGATCCCAATCTCGGAGATACTATCTATGACCCGGCCTGCGGTACCGGCGGCTTCCTTATCGATGCCGTGGAATACATCCTGGCCAGATACTCGACCGAGCCTCAGGAAGTACCCATCTACGGCGAGGAATGGCTGGAAAAGCGCGACCAGTCCATCAAGGAAGCAAAGAAGGACATCCCGACGCTGCAGACCTATCGTAAGGGACCGGGCGAAAAGGTCCCCGACTGGGGGCTTCTGGAGCGGTCCATCTACGGTATCGACGTGTCGCGTCAGATGATGCGCATCGCCATGATGAACCTGGTGCTGCACGGCATACGCCAGGCCAACGTCAAGCGCGCCAATACGCTTTCCGACATGGGCGGCCTTACCGAAGACGACCTGAACCGTCGCTACAAAGTGATCCTTTCCAATCCTCCCTTTGCCGGTGTCCTTCCCAAAGAATCGATCCGTAAAGACCTGCCCACCAACTCCAAGAAAAGCGAGCTGCTCTTTCTGGGCGTAATGATGGAGGCTCTGGCTCCGGGCGGTCAGTGCGCCGTGGTGGTGCCCGAAGGGCTGCTTTTCGGCTCGACCTCGGCCCACGTGGAGCTACGGCGCAAGTTGGTCGAGGATTTCGACCTTCTGGCCGTGGTTTCCCTGCCTGCTGGAGTATTCAAACCCTACGCGGGTGTTAAGACCGGAGTTCTCGTTTTTCGCAGGCCGGCTTCAGGCGTAAAAAAAGATAAAAAGACCAAACATAAGGAAAAAGTCTGGTTTTACGAAATACGAGCCGATGGCTTCGACCCGGACAAGATTTCCGGTGGAGGCCGACCTGAAACGCCCGAACGAAACGACATCCCTGATCTACTTGACGAGTGGAAGACTTATAAAAAATCGAAGTTCTCAAACCCGCCTGGTGTGGAGGCCGGAACCCTTTTACAGTCCGATTCCGAAGAGCCGCGCTGCTGGTGGGCAACCATCAAAGCCGTTGCCGAAAACGATTATAACCTTGCCGCCGGCCGCTACAAGCCGCAGGTCGCCGAGAAAATTCCAGAGGAAGACCCCGCCGAACTTATTCGGGATGTGCTGCAAATCGAGCGCGAGATCATCGAGGGGTTGGAGAAACTGCTTCGGGAAGTGGAAAATGGATAACCACGAAGAACATAAAAAGGGGCAGGTTGAAAACGGGTCGGGCTACGCCTCGCTCCTCATCGAAATCAAAACCCGCATTCAGGCATCGCAGGTTCGAGCCATATTGACGGTCAACTCCGAGTTGGTCCGGCTCTACTGGGATATTGGCCACATGATTGACGCCCGCCAGAGGCACGAAGGCTGGGGCGCGGGTGTCATTCCCCGGCTGGCGCGGGAGCTGAAAAACGAGATGCCGGAATTGAAGGGGTTTTCGGAGCGAAATATCGGCTACATGATACGGTTTGCCAGAGAATACGGTGCTGTGACAATTTTGCAGCAGCCTGCTGCAAAAATAAGCGCTTCGGCAAAAGCGCCACAACCGGTGACAAAATTGAGAGATGGACTGCTTTGGTCAATTCCTTGGTTTCACCACGTCGTCCTGATGGAGAAGGTCAAAGATCTCTCCACCCGCCGTTGGTACATGGAGCAAACCCTTGTCAACGGCTGGAGTCGCAACATTCTGTCAATGCAGATCGAGGCGCAGGCACACGCCCGGCAGGGCAAGGCGCGGTCGAATTTTGCAGCGACCCTGCCGGAGCATCAGTCGGACCTTGTGCAGCAAACACTCAAGGATCCCTACATCTTCGACTTTCTGACTCTGACCGAACCGTTTCAGGAACGCGAATTGGAGACAGCCCTGGTGAGGCACCTTGAGAAGTTCCTGCTGGAACTGGGGCAGGGATTCGCCTTTGTCGGGCGGCAGTACAAGGTGGAAGTCGATGGTGAGGATTTCTACATTGACCTGCTTTTCTACCATTTGCGCCTGCGCGCATTTGTAGTGATCGAACTCAAGAAAGGCAAGTTCAAGCCCGAATACGCCGGAAAGCTCAACTTCTACTGTAACGTGGTCAACGACCGCTTGAAACATGCTGCCGACAACCCGACCATCGGCTTGATCCTTTGCCGGGAACGCAGCCGCCTGCTGGCCGAATATAGCTTCGCGGGCATAGACAAGCCCATCGGCATATCCACTTACGAGCTTACTCGTGCCCTGCCCAAGGAACTCAAATCCAGCCTGCCGAGCGTGGAGGAGATCGAAGCTGAGCTGAGTGGACTGGCGGGAGAGAAAAGAAAGAAACCGCGCAAACTCCAGGTTGATGATTGAAAGAAGGCCTATGCCATCGACGAATAAAAATATCATATCAAAGATGTCCGAAGCGGAGGCAGTCGAATGAGGTGGCCAACAGTACCTCTTAAAGAGATAGCACCAGCGCAGACGCCAAACATTCGGTTCTCACCAGATGAACCAGTATGGCATCTAACATTGGACCAAGTCGAAAGCCATACAGGAAATATAGTTAACAAGAAGATCGCACCCGCATCTATGGCTGGAACTTCGACTAATGTATTTGATGATGGCAATGTTCTCTATTCAAAACTTCGTCCATACCTCAACAAAGTAATATGCCCAACGGAACCTGGAATTGCGACTACAGAGTTGGTCCCACTTAGGCCTCGCAAAGACCTTCTTGATCGTCGCTACTTAACCTACTACCTGCGTTCAAATCATTTTTTGGGATTCGCCAATGTGGCTGTTGCCGGGGTAAAGATGCCGCGAATCATAATGACAAAATTCTGGAAGCACCAAATCCCATTGCCTACTCTTTTCGAACAACGCCGTATTGTGGAAATCCTCGATCAGGCGGATCAGCTGCGCAAAAAACGCGCCGAAGCCGACGCCAAAGCCGCCCGCATCCTCCCCGCCCTCTTCTACAAAATGTTCGGTGACCCGGCCACGAACCCTCGTAATTGGAACATTAAATCTTTGGACCAAGTTATCCGTGGCAAGCCTCAATATGGAGCAAACGCAAGCGCAGTAGAATGGTTGGAAGGTATGCCTCGCTATGTTCGAATTACTGATATCACCCAAGATGGAAGGTTATCGCAGAGCGGCGTGGCAACCTTGGACCTTGAGAATTGGGAACCTTATCGTCTTGTGCCTGGCGACCTTCTATTCGCTCGAAGCGGCAACACGGTTGGCAAGACCTATTTGTATCGACAAGAAGATGGGCTTTGCGCTTACGCAGGGTATTTGATTCGTTTTCAGGCCGATCCCGAGCAGGTTACACCTTGGTACCTATTTTCACTGACTCAGACTGGTTACTACAAGAGCTGGGTGGAAGCCCGAAAACGTGTTGCTGGTCAACCGAATATTAACGGCAAGGAGTATTCAAGCTTACAAATCCCTTGCCCACCCTTATCGCGCCAGCAAGAGTTCACTACCATGGTTGAATCTTTGATTACCTTCCAAAATAAACGTGTCGCGAGCAAAAAGCGGGTAGATCAGTTGTTTAATATCATCTTACACCGCGCCTTTACCGGTGATCTCACGGTCAAGTGGCGTGAGGCGCATATGAAGGAACTTCTGGCGGAGATGGAGACGCAGGCCAAGGC
>LSQX01194620.1_pt1 | contig 27004 bp, 25 predicted proteins | sample 654561 | NCBI WGS metagenome assembly LSQX01 (sample SAMN04489861, study PRJNA283612) | anaerobic digester metagenome | isolation source: 4 biogas reactors fed with cattle manure at either 37C or 55C with and... | place: Denmark: Kongens Lyngby | collected 2014
GCCTTGGACGGAAGAGCTGGCCTGCACGTCTTCTTCTTGCTAACGGCCCTGCAGAGGCTTGAATCCAGCGGACGACTGGCCTTCAATCTACCCGCCGACACATGCGAAGGGGTTTTCGCAAAGCCGCTTTGGCGATGGATTGCCAGCAACTATTGCATAGATGCCGCCGTCACCTTTGCGCCGCAGGCTTCCCCCTTTCCCGGAGTCGACACCAACCCAGTGATCGTGATGCTGCGCAAAGTCCCCCCAACGGAGGACCTGTGGTGGGTCCGGTGCGAGAACCCAGAGACCGCCGCTCTACTCCACTGGGTCCGCACGATGGAGTGCACGCCTGGGCTGAGCGGCAATCTCACAGTCTGCAGGCGCGAATTGCGCGAGGCACTAGCCACCGGCCTGTCTAGGCCGTCGCGTGAAGGCAGCGCCACAGGTCCGGTACTTGGCGACTTCGCCCGTGTATCGCGCGGCATCGCCACCGGGGCGAACGAGTTCTTCCACCTGATGCCGCATTCGGCGGCTGAACACGGTATTCCCAGCGAGTTCCTATTACCGGCCATAGGCCGCACTCGTGATGTCTGCGGAGATGAGATCACACCGGAGGACCTTCCCAAGTTGACGGCCAGGGGGCGACCTACCTTACTCCTATCTCTCGACGGGCGACCGAAAGACCAACTGCCAGAAGCCGTTCAGAGATACTTGCGCGCCGGCGAGGAAGCTGGCCTGAACCTGCGGACCCTCATTGCAACGCGCCGCCCCTGGTACAAGATGGAGCACCGCGACCCGCCGCCGATACTCTTCGCGTACCTGGGCCGTCGAAGCGCTCGATTTGTCCGCAACCGAGCGGGGGTGGTACCCCTCACCGGTTTCTTGTGTGTCTATCCCCACCGCGAGACTCCCGAATACGTTGAGAAGCTCTGGCGCGTCCTTCGGGACCCTCGAACAGTGAGCAACCTGTCTCTTGTAGGCAAATCATACGGCGGCGGTGCGATAAAAGTCGAGCCACGGGCGCTAGAGACCCTGCCTATTCCTCCCGAGGTCCTGTCAGAGGCCGGACTTCGATCCCCTGGCCGCGAAGGACAACCCAGCCTGTTTTCGACCGCGTAGCCCGTTCTTCAGTCATTTCGAAGCCACCAGGAGCCATAACCATGCAACTAGACGAACGGGTTGTTCCCGTTTCTAAGCTCGACGATGAGAAGCTCCAGGAGGAGCTCAAGGAACTTGGCGTGGGTCTCACCCCCGACGAGGCCCGGCGCGTGGCCGAGCTTATCGGCCGCGACCCCACCGTCTGCGAGGTCTACATCTTCAACTCCGAGTGGTCCGAGCACTGCTCCTACAAGTCCTCGCGCGCCACCCTCAAGGAGTTCCTCCCCACCGACGCCCCGAACGTTCTCCTGGGTCCGCAGGAGGATGCGGGGATCGTGCTCTTCACCGAGCACGAGGGTAAGCGCTACGGCATTGTCATCGCCCATGAGAGCCATAACCATCCCAGCCAGGTCCTGCCCAACGAGGGCGCGGCCACCGGTATCGGCGGGATCGTGCGCGACGTGGACTGCATGGGCGCGCGGGTCATCGCCACTGCCGACCCCCTGCGCTTTGGGGACCCCACCGGTCCCATCGGCGAGCATGTCAAGTGGATCGTGCGTGGCGTGGTAGACGGCATCTGGCAGTACGGCAATGCTCTCGGCGTCCCCAACCTGGCGGGGGATGTCTACTTCCATGAGTCTTTCGACGATAACTGCCTGGTCAACGTCGTGGCGCTGGGGCTGGTGGCGGAGGAGGACATCATCCACTCCGCGGTGCCCTGCGAGGCCTTGGAGGAGCCCTACGACATGATTCTGGTGGGCAAGCCCACTGATGATTCGGGATTCGGCGGCTCGGCCTTTGCCAGTAAGATTCTCAGCGAGGAGGAGCAGGAGGAGGATCGCGGCGCGGTCCAGGTCCCGGACCCCTTCCTCAAGAACGTGCTGGCCATGCGCAAGGCCAACGAGGCCGTGCGGCAGCGGGCCAAGGAGCTGGGCTACAAGATCGGTATCAAGGATATCGGGGGTGGGGGTTTCGCTTGCGGGTCCTCCGAGATTACCGATGCCGGTGGCATGGGCGTGGAGATCGATCTGGACGAGGTTCACGTGGGCCTGGAGCACCTGCTGCCGGAGGTCATCACCTGTGCAGAGACCCAGGAACGCTACGTCCTGGCCGTTCCCGCCCGCTTCACGCCGGAAGTGCTCCGGATCTATAACGAGGACTGGGACCTGCCCAACATCTATGAGCAGGCCCAGGCGCGGGTGGTGGGACGCTATATCCCCGAAGCAGTGTATCGCCTGAAGTATGCGGACAAGATCGTCTGCGAGGCGCCGGTGCAGGCGGTGACGAGTGGCATCTCCTATGACCGGCAGGAGCGACCCCGGGAGTACACTGGCGAAGAGCCCCAGTTCCCGCAGCCGACTGAGCTTGCGGAGACGCTGCTGCAGGTAATGGAGAGCATGAACATCTGCTCGCGGGCCTACATCTACCGCGACTACGATACGGAGGTGCAGGGGCACGCGGTGATCCGTCCCGGGGAGGCGGGGGCCGGAGTAATGGCACCCCTGGAAGGCAGCCACGCCGCCGTTGCCCTCTCCGTAGACGGCAACCCCCTCTATGGCCTGATTGACCCCTACTGGGGCGGGGCCACGGCGGTCGCCGAGGCCATGCGCAATGTCGCGTCGGTGGGGGCCACTCCCGCGGCCTTGACGGATTGCCTCAACTATGGCAACCCCGAAGACCCCGAGGCCTTCTGGGAGTTCCGCCAGGGGGTTCGGGGCCTCGCCGACGCGGCGCGTAATCTGCCGCTCAAGGACTACTCCGGCGCTCCGACGCCGATCATTTCTGGCAACGTCTCGCTCTACAACGAGTCGGCCTCGGGCAAGGCCGTGGCGCCCTCGCCGATCATCGCCTGCGTGGGCGTCATGCCTGATTTCTCCAAAGCCGTGACCATGCAGCTCAAGCGTCCGGGCGCGAGCCTGTTCATGATCGGGCCGCGTAAGGACGAACTCGGCGGTTCGGCGTATTACCAGGCTCTCAGGCTGGGCTTGGGACGCAACATCCCCAGGGTGGACTGGGAGCTGGAGTCCTCGATGATCTTCGCGGTGATTGACGCCATCCAGGCGGGATACGTGGCAGCTTGCCAGGACACCTCCGACGGCGGGCTGCTGGTCGCGCTCGCGGAGATGGCCCTGGGCGGCTTCGCCAACGGCAAGCTTGGCGTGCAGGTCAACCTGACCCCGGAGAACCTGCTCCTGCCCGGCGGAGAAGACTGTTTGCGGCTTGACAAGTGGCTGTTCAGCGAGTCCTCGGGATTCGTGCTGGAGGCCACGCCGGGCCAGGAGGAACCTCTGCTGGAACTCCTCACCAGGTATGGCCTCCAGCCGCTGAAACTGGGCGAGGTCAGCCCGCAACCGATACTGGAAATCACGGTGGACGGCGTGCCAGCCTTGCGCGTGGATCTAGCTTCTCTGCGCGAGGCCTGGCTGGGGGGACTCGCAAAGGTGCTGAGGTAGGACGTTTCCGGAAATGGGCAGGGAGCCGAGATCACTGGAGACACCTGCATGACCCTTTCCACCTTCACCTACAAGCCCGACTGGGAGAAAGCTCAAGCCCGCTGGGAGGCTTTCTGGGACCTGGAGCCGACAGATCGTCCGTGCTTGCTGGTTACTGCACCCCGAACTGACGGCGAAGAGATCACGTTGCCGCCTCTAGCCGACGACGAACACCGTTGGATGAACCCGGAGTACGTCCTGGCGGTTACCCTCAGGTACCTGGAGACGCATTACCTGGGGGGGGAAACACCGCCCGCGGCTCGCTACTTCATGGCCGCCACCACCATGGGCTGCGGAGAGCACCTCGTGTTCCATGCAGGCGGAATCGCCCTGCGCCCCACCATGACCAGCCTGGATCAGCCCCTGAGCTGGCATCCCGGCCCTGATGATCCCTGGCGGCCCCGGGTGGCGGCAGTCTGCAACCGGCTGATGGAGGCCGGGGCGGGACGTTTCATCGTACCCCTCCCGGGACAGTTTGAGCATCTTGACCTGCTCAATATGTTGCGCGGCGAGGAGCTGATGCTCGATCTGCTGACCGAGCCTGAGCTGTGTGAGGCGCGCCTGCAAGAGCTGCGGCCGCTCTCCTATGAGAACGACCTTTACCTGCGAGGGCTGCTGGAGGCGGGGCAGGGGGGTGTGGGGCACCTTAACTGGACGAATCTCTGGAGTCAGAAGCCCTTCAAGTGCGCGCAGGCCGACGCGGCGGCAATGATCTCGCCCGCGCTGTTTGAGCGCTTTGTGCTGCCGGAGCTGGACTGGCAGGGGGAGCGCTACGAGAGGCTGCACTATCACACCTGCGGCTACCAGCAGCACCTGGAGTTGTGCCTCACCCGACCCTACCTCCGGGTGATTCAGTACTCACCGAGTTTCAAGGAGCCGCCCAACGGACCGGCACATCTGGAGTTCTACCGGCGCGTGCAGGCGTCGGGGCGGGCACTGGACCTGGAGGTCTCGCGGCAGCATGTGGAGTTCCTCATTCGCCACCTGCGGCCTCAGGGTCTGGCGATCGCCACTACCGTGGGCAGTATCGAGGAGTCCGAGGAGCTGCTGGACAAGGCAGTCGAGTGGGCCGGCTCGCACGTCAATCGCGATTAAGCCTGGCTGGTTCTCTTGAGCAGGTGGGGCTACTGCGCGGCGGAAAGGGCCTCGGGCAGGCGCAGGCTTCCATCGTAAAGCGCTCGGCCGATGATGCACCCGAATAGTCCTGCCTCCCGGAGAGCGACCACATCTTCCAGCGTAGTCACGCCCCCGGAGGCAATCACCGGTATGGTCACCGTCTCGCGCATCCGGCGCATGGCAGGGACATTAGCGCCTCGCAACATGCCGTCGGTGGCGATATCGGTGAAGATGATACGCTCCACACCCACGGCCTCGACCTGGCGCGCGAGGTCATAGGCGTCCACGGTGGAGGCCTCGGCCCAGCCCTCCAGCGCGACCAATCCGTCGCGGGCGTCAATCCCCACGATCACCTGGTCTCCGAAGCGGGTGAGGGCCGCCTCCAGCTCCAGCCGGTTGCGCAGGGCGCTGGTGCCCATGATGGCCCAGCGGACGCCGAGCGCAAGTGCCTGCTCGACCAGTTCAACCGACCGCAAGCCGCCGCCCAATTCACAGGGAATCCCCACGCTTTCCACGATTTTCTCCACCGCAGGCAGGTTGCGGGGCTCGCCAGCGAAGGCGCCGTCGAGGTCTACCAGGTGCAGGGCCTCCGCGCCCTGGTCCTCCCAGACCCGGGCTTGCGCGGCGGGGTCGGCGCTGAACACCGTTTTCTGCGCCATGTCGCCCTGCCGCAAGCGCACGACCTGGCCCTCGGACAAATCTATGGCGGGAAGAATGAGCATCTTACTGGCATTATAGGCGAAAGCGGCCGCGGCTGCATACCCCACACCGGCGCTCAGGCGTCGCCCTTGCTCTGCGACGGCCCGTCTCGTGGCCGCGAGGCTTACTTTGCCGGGGGAGGAGTAATCTCCTCGCGCCCCAGCAGGTCTCCTGTCTGCATCGGCGGCGGGCTCTGGGCCATGTAGATGGGTCTCACCAGACGCCGGAAACGGCGCAGGTTCAGCTGGAACAGCCCGGCTGCCACCAGCATCACCAGCCCCGAGAACCAGATCGTGAAAGGCGCGCCCCAGGCCTCAGCCATCGCCCCCGAGATCAGGTTGCCGAATGGCGACATACCCATGAAGGTCCAGGCATACAGGGCCATCACCCGTCCGCGTTTGTCATCGTCCACCACCGTCTGCAACACCGTGTTGCAGGAGGCGGTCTGGATCATCCGCCCGAGACCCGCCAGGGCCATCAGCCCCAGACCCAGCCACAGCGTTCTGGTGCCCGAGAAGCCCACCAGCCCGAGGCCGAAGATCGCCGCCGCCACGGGGATGTTCCGCTCCAGCCCGGCTATCCGGCGGCGCGAGGCCAGATACAGCGCGCCGGTCATGGCTCCCAGGCCGGTAGCACTCAGCAGCCACCCCTGGGTGGACATATTCCCGCCGTAGACCTGTTGAGCTACGCCGGGCATGAGCACCACGTAAGCCATCCCAAACAGGCTGGTGGTGGCGATCAGCGCCAGGATAGCGCGGATGGGTGGGAAGCCGAACATGTAGCGGAAACCCTCGAGCAGGTCCTCGCTGAGTTTGTTGGGTTGGCTGGTGACTTGCCGCCTCGGCAGGCGCATGGCCAGCAAGGCCATGAGCACTCCCACATAGCTGACTCCGTTGAGGAGGAAGCACATCCCGGCGGCATTGACCTCCCCCAGCCCGCGGAAAACCCCCGCGATAGCTGCGGCAATCGCCGGACCTATCAGTTGCGCGCCGTTGAAGAGGCTCGAGTTCAGTGCGATGGCGTTGCCCAGATCCTCCCGCTGCTCCACCATCTCGACCACGAAAGCCTGCCGCGCGGGTATGTCGAAGGCGTTGATTGTGCCCAGGAAGACACTCAGGATGATGATCTCCCGAGGCGTGATCACCTGCCCAAAGGCCAGCCCGGCCAGCACGAAGGCCTGGACCATGGCCAGGGCCTGGGTGACTACGATGACTCGGTGGCGCTCCCAGCGGTCTATCAGAACGCCCGCAATTGGGGTGAGCACAGAGGTGGGAACCATGCTCAGGAAGGCCACCATCCCCACCAGCCAGTAGTTGTGGGTCAGGTACCAGATGAGCCAGGACATGGCCAGGCGCTGCACCCAGGTGCCAGTGAGCGAGATGGCCTGGCCCAGAAAGAAGAGGCGGTAGTTGCGGTAGCGAAGCGCCCGCAGGACAAACTTCCACCCGCGAGGAGAGTTGGTGCCCGCGTGAGTCATGGAAAAACTTCTTCTGCTCCCGGGAGGTGGGAGCCTTTTTGCGACGAGGTCAATTGTCCGTCTTTTCGCCGCCCAGGTCAAGCCCAGCAGTCTTGGCCCTGATGCAGGTTGAATCACGTGGACGTCGAATTCACGTTAGCGGGGGGTAAACATCTCAGGAGGTGGTTGGTAGACCATGTTCAAGGAGTTCAAGGAATTCATCAGCAAGGGCAGTGCCATTGATCTCGCCGTCGGAATCGTCATCGGAGCAGCCTTCACCGCCATCGTCAACTCTCTGGTGAAGGACGTCATCATGCCCCCGATCGGGCTCTTGTTAGGGAAGGTGGATTTCGAGAGCTTGTTCGTCAATCTCTCGGGCCAACCCTTCACCAGCCTGGCCGCGGCCAGAGAGGCTGGCGCGCCGGTCATCGCCTACGGCGCCTTCCTCAATGCGATAATCTCCTTCCTGATCGTGGCTTTCGTGGTGTTCCTGCTGGTGCGGGGGGTCAACCGCCTGCGGCGCCAGCCCGAGCCCAGCACGCGCGACTGCCCCTTCTGCCTGGAGTCGGTCGGGATCGCCGCCACCCGCTGCCCGCACTGCACCTCGGAGCTGCCGCCCGCCGAGGCCGCCCCGGCCCAGGGCTAGAGCTCCCGGGCGTCATATGCCCAGTGCAGGATCGCTTGCCGCTGACGAGGGCGGCAGGTGAAGTCCCCGCGCCGGCAGTTCTTGCGCACCTGCGCGATATGCCGCCGGAGGGCCTTCCAGCGTGAGATCTGCCAGGCGTCCACCTCGGGCAGGCGCCGCCCCATGTAGTACCGGCAGTACCACTGAAACCAGCCGCGCGGGTCCTCCGGAGTGAGCCAGCCCTTCCACCGCCAGACCGAGAGCGGCTGGCTGGCGTTGACGCCAAAGAAGTTCTTCTGGGGATCGTGCTTCTCGGGGTCGAGCCGGGCGCGCGCGAACCACTTCGGCGGGAACTCCGCGCGGCAGTCGGTCATGTACCTCCCGCCGAAGACGCCCAGCTCCAGCATCTCCTGGGGAGTCAGTTCCGGCTTGAACTCCGGGTCAAAGTCCCGCCCCACCGGCGCCACCAGCTCATACCGGTACCCCTGCTGCATCTTGTCGTTGACCACGATGATTTTGGGCATCGGTAGAGCCTTCCCCGGCTACGGCACGAGCTCCGCGTGGTGCCGTGCCAGCCACTCTAGCGCTTCCGTGCGGAACTGCGCCGTCGCCTCCAGCAGTTCCTCAACCTGCGCACTCGTCGTCTGGCCCGCCTGCTGGTATTCGGCAACGTTGCGCCTGCCCCGGCAACGGTTGAGGTACTGACCCAGCTCCCGGTAGTGCGCCCCCAAGACGAGAGGCAGACACTCGAAGGTCAGGCGGTGATGCCCAACGCCGGCGGTGCGGTACCCCGCCGCATGCAGCACGAGAGTGGCCAGGGCCAGCGCGGCGTTGTAGGCGGCCGTGAAGCGCAGGTCGGTCGAGATGTCCGTCGAGGCTGCATCACGCCGCGATCTATCCGCCAGCGCCAGGAGCCGGCTGATCTCGTTCCTGGAGGTCTGGTGCTGCTTCAGTTGCTGCGCCTGGACCAAGCTCTGCAAGCTCATGCTCGGTTCCCTTCAGCAAGAGGAGCGGGGACCGCATCACGCTAACTGCGAAATGCTCGCCCTCGCCCAACCGCTCCTGTAGTTCCTCGCGGGTCATGACCACCGGGTTTATCTCCCGGCCCAACGTGCGCTCCGCCTCAGCCAGAGGCGCCGACAGCTCCCGGAGTGTCAGATCGCCGATGAGCAGGAGATCGACATCACTGTCCCCGTGGGCCGTCCCGGCCGCCAGGGAACCGAAGACCGCTGCCAGGCCCAGGCGATCCCCAAGCGGCTGCAAGACTTGCCGTAGTACATCGGCCAGCCCGGCGGTCTTCAGCGCCAGGCTGTGCAGTTCGGGGAACACCGCGCAGGCTCGATTGGCCTGGTAATATACCTGATTGCCCTGGCGTTGGCGAGTCAAAATGCCAGCCCGGGCCAGCGAGGCGATCTCGCGCTGCACCGTGGCCGGCGCGAGGCCCGTGCGCCGGGCAATCTCGCGCAGATGCCAGGTCTCGTCGGGCTGCCCCAGGAGGAGGCCAAGTATGCGTGCGCGCCCCACAGGCCATAGCACTTCCGCCAGACTTGCTAATGTTCGTTTCATGCGAACAAGCGTAATACTTTAACGAACGGTAGTCAAACGCAGACGCCTACCCCTCCGCCAACCGCTTGAAGTTCCCCAACACCTGCAGCCCTGCCGCCTGGCTCTTCTCCGGGTGGAACTGAGAGGCAAAGACGTTATCCTTCCACACCCCCGAGCAAAACTCGTGGCCATACTCGGTCGTGGTCGCCACGATGGACGGGTCCTCGGGCACCACGTAGTAACTGTGCACAAAGTAGAACCACGAGCCGTCCGTCACGCCCTCCAGGTGCGGCGCTGCCTGCTTCACCCATACCTGATTCCAGCCGATCTGCGGGATCTTCAACTCGTGCCGGAAGCGCTCCACCCGCCCGGGAAAAACCCCCAGACCAGGACTCTTGCCCTCCTCGGAGCGCTCAAAGAGCATTTGCAGCCCCAGGCAGATGCCCAGGAAGGGCTTGCCCGCAGCGACCAGCTCCAGGAGCGGCGTCACCAGCCCACTCTGCGTGAGGCCGCTCATGCAATCATCGAAGGCTCCCACTCCGGGCAGAATGAGACCCGAGGCCTGCTCCAGGACCTGCGGGTCGCCGGTGATCACCGGCTCCGCCGCCACAGCGCGCAGAGCTTTCTCCACGCTGCCCAGATTCCCCATACCGTAGTCAACTATGGCGATCAAGATAACACCTCGGTAAGAACCGCGATCCCTGACCTACAGCGTCCCCTTGGTGGAGGGTACGCCACTCACGCGTGGGTCCAGGCGAGTGGCCTGATCCAGCGCCCGCGCAAAGGCCTTGAAGGCCGCCTCGATGATGTGATGCGAGTTATCGCCCGCGCCCTGGCGCAGGTGCAGGTTCAACCCGGCGTGGTTGGTCACCGCCAGGAAGAACTCCCGGGTCAGCTCAGTGTCAAAGTCCCCCACCTTCTGCGTGGGCACTTGCAGGCCATATTCCAGATACGGCCGGCCGCCGAAGTCAATCACCGCGGTCACCAGCGCCTCATCCATCGGTGCCGTGGCCTCCCCAAACCGCGCCATACCGGCCTTATCCCCGACCGCTTGCCTGAGCGCCTGCCCCAGAACGATGCCCACGTCCTCCACGGTGTGATGCTGATCCACCTGCAGGTCCCCGTGCGCGGCCACCTGCAGGTCAAACTTGCCATGCTTGGCTACGTGAGTCAGCATGTGATCGAAGAAGCCGATCCCGGTCGCTATCTCATACTCGCCCTGGCCGTCCAGATTGATCTCCAGGGCAATGTCGGTCTCGGCGGTCTTGCGCTCAATGCGAGCGGTGCGGGCCATGATGACGCCTCCTGCGCAGTGGCATGCGGTTATCGAGGGGATTATACGGGCAACGGCGGCCAGTCACAAGTCACCGGAGGGACTGCCAGGCGGGCGAGAGCCGGGGGCTAGGGCGAGCCCAGCTCCTCCACGCCCTCGGCGGCGTCGGGATCCACCTGTGAAGCTTCGGTCTCCGGAGGCGGGGCAAAACATAAACCGGTCCGCAGTAGTAAGGTGGCAATGATTCTCTCCGGCGAGATCAGGTAGGTTGCGGTCACGACCTGGTTGTCGCCAGTGATCAACACCTGGCCCTGCCGGAGGCCCGCTACGCGCTTCACGATGGCCTTGTCTTCCCCCACGTCGGCCAGCACCACGCTGCCCTCGCGCCAGGGCCCCCGGGCAAACAACAACATCTCTCCGGGGCGGTATGTCGGTAGCATGGACTCTCCCTCCACGGTGACAAAGCGTACCCGCGGATGAGCAGAATCCCGGCCGGCAATGTGTAAGGCGGCCAGGCTGCCGGCGACGATCACCGGCACCGCCACCAGGGGCACCAGCGCTATGCGCAGTATGCGCCACCAGGAACGGGGCCGAGAGGGACTGCTTGACATCAGTATATCACCCGGAAGAGTTCACGCCGTGCCTAGGCCACCACAGCCCAGCGTCCTCACTCTGAATTCGCTTCACCGGCCTCTCTAACCTCCTCCCTCCAGCCCTCTGCTCTTCCAGGGAGGTCTGCTGCCCCTTGAGCGGGGAACTATATGTGAGAGGACGGGCCGCTGACCTGACACCAGCCCGTGCGGGACAGGCGAGACGTCCGTCCTGCTACCGCGCAACCTGCAAGGGAGTTGTGTGCCATGACAGATCGAGAACGATTTCTCCGCGTCTTCAACTATCAGCCGGTAGATCATCCGCCGCTGCATCTGGTCGGACCTTGGCCAGACACCCTGGAGCGCTGGCACCGAGAGGGCTTGCCGCGGGACGTGGAGGTTAATGAATATTTCGGGGTCCAGGGCCTGCGCCTGAACGTTGTCAGCGGCCCCACCGGGGTCTGGCCGCCCTTTGAGCCGCAGGTGCTCCGCGAGGAGGGAGACTTCACCATCGAGATTGACCACTTCGGGCGCACGGTGCGCAAGTTCCGCGACCACACCTCTATGCCTGAGTGGCTGGAATATCCGGTAAAGACCCCTGCCGATCTCCAGCGAGTGCTGGATGAGCACTTCGACCCGGAGGCGCTCGAGAGCCGCTACCCTCCGGAGTGGGAGGAACAGACTCGCCAGGCGTCGGAGCAGGACTCAGTGCCGCTGGTTGACGGCGGCTGCTACTACAACACCCTCCGCAATCTCTCTGGCCCCGAGGTCGCGAGCTACATGTTCTACGACGCACCGCAGTTGGTGGAGGAGTTGTTTGAGCGCATCAACTTCTTCTGCCTGGAGGGGTTGAAGCGAGCCACGGCACTCATCAAAATTGACCTCATCGGCTACGGGGAGGATATCGCCTTCAAAACCGGTCCGCTCATCTCCCCGGCCATGTTCCGCAAGTTCATACTCCCGCGCCACCGCAAGTTCATGGACTTGGCACATGAGCTTGGCATCCACCTCTGCTGGTACGACAGCGACGGGGACGTGCGCCAGCTCATTCCCAGTTATCTGGAAGTGGGGATCAATGGGGTGGCGCCCTGCGAGGTGGCGGCGAATATGAGCGCCCCCGAGTTGCGCCGCGAGTTTGGCCGCGAGTTGCGTATGGCCGGGGCGATAGACAAGCGCGAGATTGCCAAGGGCCCGGCAGCGATTGATGCCGAGATTGAGCGCAACCGCTGGGTGATCGAGGACGGCGGCTTCCTGCCGGCGATAGACCACTCCGTCCCGACGGATATCTCCTTCGCGAACTACAGTTACTTCATCGAGAGGCTCACGCAGGTCCTGGGGCTACGGTAGCAGGCGCCGGAATGAGCCTCGTACGCGGCAGAGGAGATAGACCCCATGCAGGGCTGGGGCCGGCCAGTCGGATCATCTGCAGGCCGGGCAGGCAGGATTTCTGCCTCTGGTCTCCGAAGAGTATACCCAGCTCCTTCAATGGTAGGTGATTATCTTGTCGCAACTGGCCAGCATAGTGCTCGCCGCCGGGTTGGGCACACGCATGAAGTCTCAAATCCCCAAGCCGCTGCATCGTCTCTGCGGGCAGACCATGCTCAACCTGGTGTTGAGCAGTCTACGGCCGCTGGGCCCGGACCCGCAGGTGGTCGTAGTTGGCCAGGGCGCAGAGCAGGTTAGGCAATCGGTGAGCGATCCCGCAGTCGTATTTGCCGTGCAGGAGCAGCAACTGGGTACGGGCGACGCCGCCAAGGCCGCGCGCGGGGCCTTGGCCGAGTTCGAGGGCGACATCGTGGTGACCTGTGGAGATATCCCTCTGGTGCGGACCGAGACCTGGGAGCGGATGCTGTCCGAGCACCACCGGCAAGGCGCGGCCTGCACGCTGGTCACCGCCGCGTTCCAAAACCCCCAGGGCTACGGGCGGATCATCCGCCATCCGGCAGACCCGGACCTGGTGCTGCGTATCGCCGAGGAGCCGAGGGGCGAGGAAGTGGAGATCCGGGAAGGTAACGTCAGCGTCTACTGCTTTCGAGCTGAGGCGCTTTGGGAAGCCCTTGAGGAGATCCGCGACGACAATCTGAAGGGCGAGTACTACCTCACCGATGCGGTGGAGATACTGGTCAGCAAGGGCATGAAGGTAGCCGCGGTGATGGTGGAGGAGGCCACCGAGGTCATCGGCATTAACGACCGCGCGACGCTGGCCAGGGCAGAGGCGGTTCTACGCAGCCGGATTAACCATCGGTTGATGTTGGACGGCGTAACGATGGTGGACCCGGCGACGACCTATGTTGACGTCGGGGTAGAGGTGGGTCCGGATACCATCCTGTACCCGGGGACGATACTGCGGGGAGAGACCACTGTTGCCGAGGGGTGCGTCATTGGACCCCACGTCGTGGTCGAGGACTGCCACCTCGGCGCGGGCACCGTGGTCAAGGCCGGGAGCGTGGTGCGCGAGAGCGTGGTGGGGGAACGGGTGCAGATTGGGCCGAACGCGCACGTGCGCGACCACAGCACGCTCGAGGAGCAGGTGCGAGTGGGCACCGGCTCGGAGGTGTGCCGCAGCCGTCTGGGCGCGGGGACCAAGGACCTCCATTTCAGTTATCTGGGCGATGCCACGGTTGGAGCCGGGGCGAACATCGGCGCTGGCGCCATCACCTGCAACTACGACGGGGAAAAGAAGAACCCCACCCTCATCGAGGACGGCGCCTTCGTGGGCAGTGATGCGGCGCTAATCGCGCCCGTGACCATCGGCGCTGGGAGTTTCGTGGCGGCGGGGTCAGTGATCAGCAAGGACGTGCCACCCGGTGCGCTGGGCGTCAGCCGCGCCGCGCAGCGGATCAAGGAAGGCTGGGCAGAGAAGCGAACGAAGAAGAAGTCGTGAGTCCGTCTCCGCGCGCCGCCCCCTCTCCCCAGCGCAGAGAGGGTGGGCCTTTGGCTCGCCGCTCACCCGGGCCAGGGGCTCTCCCACCCGCACTTCTCACCTCCCCCTACGCATACTTGGCTGCCAGCTCCTTGGTCAGCGCGGCCCACTCCTGGAGACGGTGAGGGTGCCCCTGCAGGGTCTCCAACTCACGGAGAACCACCTGGTAGTGCAGTCCCTGCAGCTTCCTCATCCCCGTTTCGAGGTGCTCGCGAATGGGCTGGAGGTCGTCAGCGAAGACCACCATCGCCGACAGCTGCCGCCACATGATGGTGTACCGGTCCCCGCAGGCCTCGATGACCCGGTCCAGGTCCGTCCAGTATGAGGACACAAAAATGCGCAGGTTCGGAATGCGCAGAACCAGAGGAATCTTCTGGGTCAGGTCTTCGCAACAGCCATACCAGGTCGCGCCGAACTGTGACAGCAGGGGGATCTGGTAGTTCATCAGGAACTCCTCCTGCATCCGCGGGGAGACCATCTGGAATTCCTGACTATTCGCTCCGTGCCAGAGGTTGCACAAACGCAGCTTGCCGTCCGCAGGCTGGGGGCCGACGGGATCGCTGCAGAACATGGGCCCCGTGTTGTTGGGGGTGAGCAGACCGGTCTCCTCGGCAGCACGCAGGGCCGCGAAGACCCCCTCAGTGACCTTCGCCATGGTCCGGTGCACCAGTTCGGGATGGAAGGCCAGGTCCCCCAGGAAGGCTTCCATGCCTCGGAGGTGGTCGAGGTAATTGCCCAGGGTGAGGTGGAGCACCGGCTGGCAGTTGAGCCTGACCGGCAGAGTCTCGCCCAGGATCTCGGCCATGCGGCTCAGGTTCTCCTCGGTCTTGGCCGGGTTGTAGGTGTAGCCGGGAACGGTGACCAGCTCGTAATCGGCCTCGGTCTTCACCGGGTGGTCGTAGCGGAAGCCCCGCAGCTCGGTAGTCTCCACCTGGTTGCCAATCCGCAGGCCCCAGGGATGCTCCGTGGCGCAGTCAAAGACTGCACTGACGCCCCACCACGGATCGAAGACATGGTCGTCCCCGATCGCAGCGTGGTATAGCTCCCGCCGAAAGCAGAGCTCCAGATCCCGGAGAAGCGGGTCAGAGCACTGCAGCGTGTCGGCGGGGACCAGCTCCTGCCACAGGCTATCCGGGCGTAACCAGACCGGGGCACGGTCCCCGGAGCGCCGCTCGTTGGCATCGCGCCAGCATCGGCGCCGCGCCTCGAACTCGGTGCTGCAGGCGGCCTCCCGGTACTCGGAGGCGAGTTCGCGGATATGAGCCAGGTCGCGGGCCGAGTAGTTGCTCATCTGTGCGGACTGGATGGAACCGCCCCGTCCTGCGGACGTGGACCTCTATCCCGCCCCTCCTTGTACAGAGCTGTGTCTCAAGTCTTCTTCAGCGCGGCGGCATAGAGCTTCTCATACTCACCCGCGGACTGGTCCCAGCTGAAGTCTGTGCCCAGAGCATTCTGCACCAGTTCTGCCCAGACCTTCGGCTTCCTGCGGTACAGCTCTGCGGCGCGCAGGAGAGCCTCCACCAGCGCCGCAGAGGTGTACGCCTCGAACACGAAACCGTTCTGCTTCTGCCCGCGGCGCGGCTTCTCGATCACGCTGTCGGCCAGGCCGCCGGTGGCGCGCACCACCGGCAGCGTGCCATAGCGCATGGCGATCATCTGCCCCAGGCCGCAAGGCTCATATCGGGAGGGCATCAGGAACATGTCCGAACCGGCGTAGATCAGCCGCGCCAGAGCCTCATCGAACTTGAGCATGACGCCGACCTCCGCACGGGTCTGGGCTGCCTCCGCGAACACCTTCTCCAGCGCCGGATCACCAGTGCCCAGGACCGCCAGCTGCATCTGCGTGAGCTTGGGCAGTCCCTCCGCGAGCAGGTCCAGCCCCTTCTGAGCGTCCAGCCGGGTGACCAGACCGACCAGGGGGATATCGGGGTTGACCTCCAGGCCCATGCTCTGTTGAAGAGCCGCCTTGCAGGCCGTCTTACCGGCCAGACTCTTCGCGTCATAGTGCGCGGGGATCTTGGAGTCGGTCGCCGGGTCCCAGGCGGTGTAGTCAATGCCGTTGAGAATGCCCCAGACGTCAGCGCCGCGCGCCTGAACCAGGGCCGCCAGCGCTCCGCTAAACCCGGCCGCGGCGATCTCCTTCGCGTAGGTGGGACTGACCGTATTGACCATGTCCGCGCACGAGAGTCCCGCCGCCGCCAGGTTGAGCTGCTCATTCACGAGCAGATTCTTCGCGCACGGGTAGTCCGCTCGCAGTCCGGTCACCGGCAGTTTTGCCGCCGGGAAGGTGCCCTGGTAGGCGGGGCCGAGATTGTGGATGGTATACACCGTCGCGGGCGTGCCGCCCTCCAGGTAGACGGCCACCAGCGCGGTATGCCAGTCATTGAGGTGGATGACCTCCGGCTGCCACCCCAGTGGCTCCAGCACAGCCAGCACGGCACGTGAGAAGAAGGTCAGCCGCTCCAGGTTGTCCGGATAAGCGCCGCCCGGGGGGCCATAGATCCCGGGGCGGGAGAAGTAGTCGTGGTGCTCCACGAAGTAGATGGGCACCTCCGAACCGGGCAGGCGCGACTCGTCCAGAGCGCAGCCACTCATGTGGTCCGCCATGGGGACCGGACAGCCGTCGAGCACGCGCTGCCGCTCCCAGGGACCTTCCGAGATGGTCAGGTACTTGGGCATGATCACGCGCACGTCGTGGCCCCGCGCGGCCAAGGCTAGCGGGAGCGAGCCAGCCACGTCCGCCAGGCCACCCACCTTGGCAAAGGGAGCTACTTCTGCGGAAGCAAACAGTATCTTCATGGAGTCATCCTCTCGTGAGTTGCAGCCTGCGAGTGTCGGAACAGTCAGCAGTCAATTCCGTGTGTCGGCCTTCAGCTCCTGCCGAGGGCGCTACGAAGGAGCCGCCCCGGTACGCGGGGAACTTGGCAGTATGAAGGCTATCGGCATCATACCGGCACGCTATGGCTCCACCCGCCTGCCGGCCAAGGCGCTGGCCGACCTCGGGGGCGAGCCGATGATCTGGCGCGTCTATGAGCGGGCCCGCCTGGCCCGCTCGCTCCAACAGGTACTGGTCGCTACCGACGATCAGCGGATTCTGGAGGCCGTGCGGGATCGCGGCGGAGAGGCCGTAATGACTGACCCGCGCCATCCCTCCGGCACCGACCGCGTCGCGGAGGTGGCCAACAAATTCGAGTGCGATGTGGTTGTCAATCTGCAAGGCGACGAGCCGCTCATGCGGCCCGAGACCGTTAACCTTCTGGTTGAACCCTTCTCCTCCCCGGACCTGCGCATGGCGACGGTGGCCACCCCCATTCGCAGTGCCGAGGAGTTCAGGGACCCCGCCGTGGTCAAGGTGGTGCTCGATGAGCGCGGCTTCGCCCTATATTTCTCGCGCTCCCCACTGCCTTATTTCCGGCTTGACACTCCCACCGCCACTCCCGATAATGTCTTCAGCGACGTACACACGCGCCTGACGGCCCTCAAGCATCTGGGCCTCTACGCCTACCGGCGCGAGACGCTCCTGTGGCTCAATCATCTGCAGCCCACCGCGCTGGAGCGCGCCGAGAAGCTGGAGCAACTTCGCGCCCTGGGCCACAGCTGCCCGATCCGCGTCCTGATCGTGGAATCCGGTTCGCCGGGCGTGGACACGCCGGAGGACTTGGAGCGGGTTCGCCGCCTGTATGCTGTGAGTCCCTCGGGAGACGAGCCGATATGAGCACCCCAGTTCCGCCCGTCATTGTAGCCGAGGGCCTGTTCACCATCGGAAATGGTCAACTGGCGCTGATCGCCGGCCCCTGCGTGGTGGAGGACCTGGCCTTCACCCGCTCGGTGGCCGAGCAAGCCGCCGAGATCGCGGCCAGCCTCGACATGCCCTATTGCTTCAAGGCCTCTTACGATAAGGCCAACCGCAGCGCCCTCGAAAGCCAACGCGGTCCGGGGCGGGAGGAAGGCCTGGCCATCCTCGCCGCCGTCAAGGAATCCACCGGCCTGCCCATCCTTACGGACGTTCACGAGACCGCTCAGGTTCGGGCGGTTGCGGAGGTGGTGGACTACCTGCAGATACCGGCCTTCCTCTGCCGGCAGACAGATCTGCTGGTGGCGGTGGGGGAGACCGGCAAGCCCGTGAACATCAAGAAAGGTCAGTTCGCCGCGCCGGAGGACATGGCCGGGGCCGCGGGTAAGGTGACCGCCACCGGCAATTCGCAGGTCACACTCACTGAGCGGGGCACGACCTTCGGCTACCACAATCTGGTGGTGGACATGCGTGGGCTGCCTATCATGCGCTCGCTGGGCCATCCCGTGATCTTCGACGCCACGCATAGTGTACAGCTTCCCTCTGGGCTCGGAGGATGTTCCGGGGGGCAGCGCGAGTTCGTGCCTCCCCTGCTGCGGGCGGCAGTGGCGACGGGCCTGGACGGCCTGTTCCTGGAGGTACACCCCGACCCGGACCGCGCGCCGTGCGACGGCCCCAATATGCTGCCGCTCACGGAGCTGCGCCGGGTGCTGGAGACAGCGCTAAGAATACACGAGGCGGTCAAGGAGTCCCTTTGACCTCGGTCCCTATCTCCCCCGCCAGCGGGGGAACGGTGTGAAGCCATTTCATACATGAATAACGACGAGATCATTGAACAGGGCCGGCAGACCATTCTCATCGAGGCGCAGGCCGTCTCGGATCTGGCTACGCGCCTGGGCGAGGACTTTGCGCGCGCGGTAAGGATGCTTCTGGAGACGCAGGGGCACGCGATCCTCACCGGCGTGGGTAAGTCGGGCGCCATCGCCCGCAAGCTGGCCGGCACCTTGGCCTCCACCGGCTGTCCCAGCGCCTTCATGCACCCCACCGATGCAGCCCACGGCGATCTGGGCATGATTACCGAGAACGACGTGGTGATCGCCCTTTCGCAGAGCGGTGAAAGCGCAGAGCTGAATGCCATTCTGCCGGCGATCAAGCGCCGCGGAGCGCATTTGATCGGGATCTGCGGCAACGCAGACTCCAGTCTGGCGCGGTATGCTGATGTCTACCTCAACGCGGAGGTGGTACAGGAGGCCTGCCCGCTGGGACTGGCGCCCACGGCTTCGGCCGTGGCAGCCCTGGCTCTGGGTGATGCGCTGGCGATGGCGACCATGGCCGCGCGGGGATATACCGTGGACGACTTCGCCAACTGCCATCCCGCGGGAGCTTTGGGTCGGAGAGTCCTGCTGCGGGTGGAGGATATCATGCACGGTGGCCCGGACAATCCGGTCGTGGCCCCGGAGGCCACGGTACTGGATGCGCTGATGGCCATGAGCCAGGCCTCCATCCGGGGCGTGGTCAACGTCGTTGATGAGCAGGGCATGTTGCGGGGGTTCTTCACGGACGGCGACGTGCGCGTACTCCTGCAGAAGACTCCCGACCTGGGAGGGCTAATGTCGCGCCCGGTCGAGGAGGTCATGACGCGGAACCCCACCACCTGCCCGCCAGATATGCTGGCCGCGGAGGCGGCGCGCCTGATGCAGGAGCGACAGTTCGATAACCTGCCGGTGGTGGACGCCCAAGGCCACTCGGTGGGCGTGGTAGATATCCAGGATCTCATTCGAGCGGGCGTGGTCTAGGGGCCGCCACCATGGCCGCGCTCACACTCCTCTGTACCACGGACCTGCACGGACGGCTCACTCGCGCCGCAGCGCAGCGTCTCCGGGCCCTGCGCCAGGAACGGCAAGCCTTGCTGGTGGACTGCGGAGACGCAGTCACGGCGCCGAACGTGCTGGTCTGGCCCTGGACCGAGCAGGTTCTCACCCGGATGAACGAGGCAGGATACCAGGCGATGGCTGCTGGTAACCGCGAGTTCTTCTTTCGTTACCGGGGGCTGCTGCGCAAGACCGTCACGGCCACCTTCCCCGTGCTGGCCGCCAATCTTACCCGCCGCGACGGGCAGCCGGCCCTCTCCTCGCACGTCATCCTGACCAGCGCGGGTGGTGATCGGGTGGGCTGCTTCGGGCTGATGCGGGAGATGATTTGTCCCGGCGCGGCGCTGGAAGCGTTCTCCGATCTGCGTTTTCAACCGTGGCAAGAGATTGCGCGCGCTCAGGTGGAGGACCTGCGGTCGCAGGTGGATTGGCTGGTGGCGCTCAGCCACCTGGGGCCGGAGACCGACGAGGAGTTGGCGGCCCTCTGCCCGGAGCTGGATCTGCTGCTCTCGGGACACGGGCACCCGGCGCGAGTCAGTCTCCGACGCGTGGGCCTGGTGACCCTGGTCACCCCCGCGCCCTATCTGCGCGAGGTGGTCTACTTGCGTAGCCGGGGAGACACCTCGCCGAGTGAGTTTAGTCTGGAGGCGATCAAGCTGTGAGCGGCTGGCGCTTGTATCTGAATGTGGGCAACTCCACTGCCCAGGCCGGGGTATGGACGGGGAGGGGTTGGGCCCCTGTGCTGCGTGGCGACACGGGCAAAGCTCTCGAGCTGCTGGAGGCCGTGCTGCGCCTGCCGAACCTCCCCGCAGAAGACCCGGACGTCGTGGCGGCATGCTTTTCCCGCCCGGACCGTGAGCCGTGGCTGGTCACGGTGGAGGCGCGGCTGGGACTCCGTCCACTGGTCCTGGGGCAGGACTTCGCGGCGCCCATCCAGACCTGCTATCGCGATCCGCGGCAACTCGGCGCAGATCGCGCCGCCAACGTACTGGCGGCCGTTGCCGCCGGCGAGCACCCTTGCCTCATCCTCGACGCTGGCACCTGCCTGACTGCGGACCTGGTGGGAGCCGACGGCGTGCACCTGGGCGGCGCCATCGCTCCCGGGCTGCCAGCGGCACGAGCGGGAATCCTGGCTGGCGCGCCTCATCTCGCACCTCATCTGCCGCCCGCCCAGGGGATCTCGGCCCCGGCGGGCGCTGGCGTGGACACGGCCGAGAACCTTGCCCTGGGTCTGGAGTCGGCGCTGGTAGGCACGGCGCAGGCGCTAGTGGACCACTTGCAGCAGATGACAGAATCCCCGGCGGAGGTTATACTCACAGGTGGGGACGCCAGGCTGTTGGAGGATCGCCTCCGGGGGCCCGCGCAGCTCCGGCTGGAGTTGACCCTGGAGGGGTTACGTCTGGCCTATGAGGCCACGACCCTTCCATGAAGCCCATGCGTCTGGGAGAGTTGACCATTGACCCGCCCTTGGTCCTGGCGCCGTTGGCTGGATACACGGCCCTGCCGATGCGGCTGTTATCCCGACGCGCCGGAGCCGGACTGGTGTGCAGCGAGATGGTGTCAGCCCTTGGCTTGCGCCATGGCAATCGCGCCACTCGGGAAATGCTGCGCACCGACCCGAAAGAGCATCCGGTTGCCTTGCAGCTCTTCGGGCGCGATCCGGAGGCCATGGCCCAGGCGGCTGTCCAGGCGGTGGCTGCCGGGGCTGACGTAGTTGATCTGAACATGGGCTGCACCGTGCCCAAGGTCATGAAGACCGGGGCTGGTGCGGCGCTCATGCGGACCCCGGAGACCGCGGTGGCGATTGTGCGGGAGGTCGCGCGGGCGGTGTCGGTGCCAGTGACGGTGAAACTGCGCGCGGCGCGGGTGGCAGGCCGCGATCTGTACCTGGACCTGGGAGCCAGGTTTGCCGAAGCCGGAGTGGCGGCGATCACTTTACATGGCCGGAGTCTGAGTCAGCGCTTTGCGGGGTCCGCAGACTGGCAACCCATCGCCCGGCTGGTGCGGGAGGTGGAGGTGCCGGTCATCGGCAACGGAGACGTGGACGGCCCGGAGGCGGCCCGGCGGATGTTCGAGGAGACCGGCTGTGCGGCCGTGATGGTGGGGCGGGCCGCCATCGGTAATCCCTGGGTATTCGCCCGGATCGCTGCAGACCTGCGCGGCGAGAGGGCGTCCGTTCCCGGCCTCGGGGAGCGTCTTGCCGTGGCCTTGTGCCATGCGCAAATGGCGGTATCCTTGCGGGGCGAGGCGCGCGGGGTACGAGAAATGCGCCCTATGCTGGCGCGTTACGTCGCCGGTCTGCCCGGCGCGGCAACCACGCGAGCTGCGATCATGGCCGCCACGACGCTGACGGAGGTCCGGGCGGCGCTGATGGATGGTCTTGCACCCGTGGCCAGCTAGACGGCCACGCTCTCCCTGAACAGGGCCAGCGGTGAAGCCGCACACAGGAGCTCATCGAAGGTGCGCCATATCCTGAGCCTGAGCCTGGGATCGTCCAGCCGCGACAAGATCGCGACCGCCACTGTCCTGGGGGAGGAGTTCCAACTCGAACGACGCGGCACGGACGGCGACCTGGGACTTTTCGGGCGGCTGATGCGGGAGAACGACGGTCGGGTGGACGCCCTGACCGTAGGCGGTACCAACCTGGGGCTACACTGGAACCACCGCTTCTATCCGTTCTATGACGTCATGCGCCAGGTGGCGGCGGTCCGGCACACCCCGGTGGTGGATGGCTCCGGGCTGAAGAATACCCTGGAGCGTGAGGCAGTCCAGCTTCTGCAGGAGCAGGGAACGATTGACTTCGAGACAGCCAAGGTCTTCCTGGTCTGCGCCACGGACCGTTTCGGGATGGCGGAGGCCTTGGCGCAGGTCTGCCCGCAGCTCGTATTCGGGGACCTGATGTTCAATGTGGGGTTACCGATACCCCTGCGAACGCTCCGGTCCATCAACCTCCTGGCCCCGCTGGCGCTGCCCCTCCTGGGCCGGCTGCCCTTCAAGTGGATCTATCCCACGGGCAAGAAGCAGGAGAAGACGGTGCCCAAGTGGGGCAAGTATTACCAGTGGGCGGATCTGATCGCCGGGGACGCGCTACTCGTGGTCCGGCACATGCCGAAGTCTCTGGAAGGGAAGACCATTCTGACCAACACAACTACTGAAGCGGATGTGGAGCACCTGCGCGGCCGCGGAGTGAGGCGGCTGATCACGACGACGCCGGTGGTGGCGGGACGCAGCTTTGGCACCAACGTTCTCCAGGGAATCTTCGTCACTTTGCTGGGCCGGCGGCCGGAGGATATCGGGCCCGAGGACTACCTGGAGCTGGCCCACCGGATGGGGTGGCAGCCTACCCTCCGGGACCTGCAGAGCAGAAAGTCCGAGGCGCTGAACTGATGCACCGCTTCGCCTTTATCGTGCATCCCCTGTCGGTATCCGACTACTACCGGAAATACGCCTGGATGCGCATGCTGCCGCCTTCCTGGATGGAGTCCCTGGTGGCGCGGGTCCGGCCCAACCAGGTGGTAAGCGAGATCACCGGCGTGGTCTCAGCCACCGGCGAGGAGACGCAAGGCTGGTTCATTGGCTGTCCGCTGACCGCTCGCCGCCTGATCCACGGGGACGAGAAGAAGAACCTGGAAAACATCATCGGCTGCGCCAAACTGGCCCAGGATATCGGGGCGGACATCGTGGGGCTGGGGGCCTTCACCTCCATCGTGGGCGACGCGGGAATCAGCATCGCCGAGGCGGTGGATATCGGCGTCACCACCGGCAACAGCTACACGGTCGCCACGGCCATGGAAGGCGCGCTGGAGGCTGCGCGCCAGGTAGGCATCAATCTGGCGGAGGCGAAGGTCACCATTCTCGGAGCCACCGGTTCCATCGGCCAGGTCTGTGCGCGGCTGCTGGCTCCCTCGGTGGGAGCTCTCTCGCTCTGCGCCCGCCGCCGGGAAGCGCTCGAGGCCCTGGCGGATGAGATCGCCCCCTATGGAGCGCTGGTCCAGGTGACCACCGAGGTCAACAAAGCGCTGGGCGAGGCCGACATCGTGATTGCGGTGACCTCAGCCGTGGAAGCGGTGGTGCAGCCGGAGATGCTCAAGCCCGGGGCGGTGGTCTGCGATGTGGCCCGGCCCCGCGACGTGAGCCGCCAGGTCGCTGATAAACGCCAGGACGTCCTGGTGATCGAGGGCGGCGCAGTGGCGGTCCCGGGGAACGTGCAGTTCAACTTCAACTTCGGCTTCCCGCCGCGCACGGCCTACGCTTGCATGGCCGAGACCATGATTCTCGCGCTCGCGGGAAAGACCGCAGACTACTCTCTGGGCCGGGAGATTCGTCTGGGGCAAGTCCGCGAGATCACCGAGCTCGCGAAAGTCCACGGCTTCAAGCTGGCCGGTTTCCGCTCCTTTGAGCGCGCGGTGACGGCGGAGCAGATCGAGCGTGTCAGGATAGCGGGAGGGCGTGTCGCCGCTCCCATCCGGGGAGCTGTCCCTGACGGCTAGATGCAGGGAGTCTGCGCCTTCGCCGCTGTGGCCTCCGTGCTGAGTCTGCAGCAGAGCCGCGATTGACGCGAGTGGATGCGCTGCGCCCACAGGAGGGGTTTCCTCCACGTTCTGCGAGGTGTTTCATGTCCGATCTGGATCAAGAGGCTAACCGCCGTACCAAGCTCCAGCGCCTGAGAGAGGAAGGGCAAGATCCTTTCCTGATACAACGTTTTGACCGCACCCACCGCGCTGGCCAGATCCAGGAGGCTGGCGAGGCCGCGGTGCAGCAGACGGTGGCCATCTGCGGCCGTCTGCAGGCCAAACGAGGACACGGCAAGGCCATCTTTGCCGACCTCTTCGATGAATCCGGGCGCCTCCAGCTCTTCGCCAAACTCGATACGCTGGGTGAGGAGCGCTTCGAAGCCTTCTCCGACCTCGACCTGGGCGATCTCCTTGGCGTGCAGGGTGAGGTCTTCCGTACCCGCGCTGGCGAGCTGACGGTGCGGGTGGACAGCTTCATGCTCCTTGCCAAGGCCCTGCGCCCACTGCCGGAGAAGTTCCACGGCCTGCACGACCCAGAGATTCGTTATCGGCAGCGTTATCTGGACCTGATTGCCGAGCCGCAGGTGCGCGAAACCTTCCGCGCGCGGGCGACCATTACCCAGGCGCTGCGCGACTGCCTCTGTGAGCGAGGCTTCCTGGAGGTGGAGACGCCGATTCTGCAGCCCATTTATGGCGGCGCCGCCGCGCGGCCCTTCACCACGTATCACAATGCCCTGGAGACCGACCTCTTTCTGCGCATCGCTCCGGAGCTATACCTCAAGCGTCTACTGGTCGGTGGACTGGAGCGTGTCTTCGAGATTGGCCGCATGTTCCGCAATGAGGGAATAGACACCCGCCACAATCCCGAGTTCACGATGCTGGAGGCCTATCAGGCCTATACGGACGTTAAGGGCATGATGGACCTGACAGAAGCCCTGGTGGTCGCGGCCTGCACGGCGTTTCACGGCGGCTGTCGCTTCACCTATCGCGAGCAGGAGATTGACTTGACCCCGCCCTGGCGGCGGCTGTCCTTGCTCGACGCGCTTCGGGATAAGTCGGGGATGGACTTCCTGCAGGTCCCCGATGTAGATACGGCCCGCCGGGCAGCCGCAGTGGCCGGCCTGGACCTTGGCCCTACCGAGGAACTGGATGTCTGGCAGATCGCCGATAAGATTTTTGACCATTACATTCAGCCTGAGCTGATCCAGCCGACGCTGATCACCGACTACCCCGTGGTCATTTCTCCGCTGGCCAAGCGCCAGGCCGATAACCCTGAGCTGACCGATCGGTTCGAGGTCTTCATCGGCGGCGAGGAGTGCGGCAACGCCTTCAGCGAGTTGAACGACCCGGAGGACCAGCGCCGACGCTTCGAGGAACAGGTGGCGGCGCGGGTGGCCGGTGACGCTGAAGCCCACCCCATGGACGAGGACTACGTCACGGCGCTGGAGTACGGCTTACCGCCGGCGGGGGGCCTCGGCCTGGGCGTTGACCGGCTGGTGATGCTTCTGACTGATCAGCCGAACCTGCGGGAGGTCATTCTGTTCCCCCTGCTCAGGCCGAGCACCTGAACGGAGTGAAGTCGGGAGGCGCGCGTCCCCGGTGGGACCGCCACCTTGCAGGACGGGGACCTCACCAAGGCTGGCGAACCGTCGGCGTCGGGGAATTTCATCATGCAACGCTTCATTGGATGGCTGAGAGCTCTACGGCCCAAACAATGGACCAAGAACGGGCTGGTCTTCGCCGCGCTGCTCTTTGCCCACCAGTACCTGATGCCCGGAAAGACCGAGCGCGCACTTCTCGCCTTTGCCTGCTTCTGCGCGCTGGCCAGTGCTGTCTACCTGCTGAATGACGTACGAGACATTGAGGAGGACCGCAAGCACCCCCGCAAGCGAAATCGCCCTCTGGCCTCGGGACTGATCTCCGTCCCCACCGCCCTTGTCACTGCCGCGCTGCTGGGGCCGCTGGCGTTGATCGGTTTCTTCTCCATCAACCTCGAGACGGGCCTGCTCGCACTTGGATATCTCTTCCTTCAACTGCTGTACAACCTGGTGCTCAAGCACGTGGTGATCCTGGATGTGCTCACGGTGTCCGCCGGGTTTGTGTTACGCGCTGCGGTAGGCGCCACCGCCATCGAGGTTGTCATCTCGCCCTGGCTCTTGATCTGCACCATCCTCCTGGCCCTGTTCTTGGCCTTGAGCAAGCGCCGGCAGGAGATCTCGGTCATGGGCGTGGGCGCGGCTAGCACCCGGCGCATCCTCAGCGAGTACAGCCGCTATCTCCTGGACCAGATGATTGCCGTAGTGACCGCCTCCACGCTCATGTCCTATGCCCTCTACACCATCAGCGACCGCACCATCCACGAGTTGGGCACGGACAAGCTCATGTACACGATCCCCTTTGTCATCTACGGCATCTTCCGCTATCTGTATCTGGTCCACCAGCGGGACCAGGGCGAGGCCCCCGACCGCGTCCTGCTCACCGACGGACCGCTGCTGGTCAATGTACTGCTGTACGCCGTCACCGTGATCGCGATCCTGCAACTCTTCGGGAGGCCTCCGGGGGCGTAATGAACAACCTGGTCCTGCTGGTAGTGCTGACGATCGGGGGAGTCGCCCTCGCGGCGGTAGTGATGGCCATGTGCGCACGGCTGGCCGGGATTGAGGAGATCACCCCGCGCAGTAGTGTGCTGGCCGCCGCAGGTTTCGGCTTGCCCCTGGCCGCGGCGGCAGGTCTGCTGCGAGAGCCGGGGCGGGAACTGGCGGGACTGCTGGTCATGCTCGCAGCTATCGTGCTGGGCGTCGCGATGATCCGGGTCGCCTTCAGATCCAGGCTCGGGCAGGCCATTGTGACCTGGGTGATGAATGTATGCGTATGGGTGGTACTGAGCTCGCTGGTGATCAGGTTGAGCGGCTAGCGGCCCGATAGGAACCGTCCGCCGCTACGCGGCGGCCACCTGTTCGGCCCCTCCTCAAGACGGAGGAGGGGAGTGGGCCGGGGAGTGGCGACCGGGGGAATCTCTTAGAAGAA
>LSQX01385913.1_pt3 | contig 26982 bp, 25 predicted proteins | sample 654561 | NCBI WGS metagenome assembly LSQX01 (sample SAMN04489861, study PRJNA283612) | anaerobic digester metagenome | isolation source: 4 biogas reactors fed with cattle manure at either 37C or 55C with and... | place: Denmark: Kongens Lyngby | collected 2014
ACTTTCATCCTTGTCTAATACACCTTCATTTTCCACTTCGTCCAGCATGGTACGCAGTTCATCTTCATAAAGGGAAGGTTGTTCTTCAGCTTTGAAAACTTTATACACAACTTTCTTCACATTTGCAAGGAGTAAATTGACCGGCCAACATATCTTCATGAATAATCTCATGGGAGGGGCGCAAATGATCGCAGCCTTCTCCGGAACCATATTTGCCAACCCCTTAGGTATCAATTCACCTGCAATCATCACCGTCAGAATTGCTGCAAGGGTTGAAATCAAAAGACCGTTTTTAATAAAAAGCTTTGAAAAAATAAGAATAAACAATGATGCCGCCGTTACATTAAGGATGCTTCTTAAAATTATTATGGTTGACATCAGGTTGTCATAATCATCTTCCAGCTTTAAAACCAATTCTGCCTTCTTATTGTTTGCTGCCAAGTTTCTCATTCTTGACTTGTTAAATCTTTGAAAAGCTGCTTCCGTTGCTGAAAAATATGCAGATAACAATAAAACAAATACTAATATAGCGACCTGACTTATACAGTCATCATCCATTTTTGTTATACACTCCCAATTCATTCTTTTACCTATAGTATAATAGATGAAAACAAAAGTGTCAATTCAATAAATTGCCTTCATTCGATATAAAGCTTGATAACTGAGGAAAATATAGGCAGAGTATCAAAGCATAAAAAAATATAATATAGAAACAATAAAACTACTTTCACGGAAACCGGAACTGTAGTTTTTTTTAATAAATGTTTAAGGAAGGCTTAATTGATTTCTTTAAGACAAGTGTTTATAGTCACAGTAAAAAGTAATGGAGGTATAAATTGCTTTCGTTCATCAGGATATTCAACTTAACGATTTTTATTATATTCACGGCTTTTTATTCATATCAAATATATTATGTCCTCTTGGCCTTATCAAAAAAAAGCAAGAACTTGTATGCTTCCAAAAACCATAAATACGCGGTGGTTATAGCTGCAAGAAACGAAAGTGCCGTTATAGGTCAGTTAATTAACAGCATAAAAAAGCAAAACTATCCGGATGAGTTGTTGGATATATATGTTGTGGCAGACAATTGTACGGACAATACGGCTGAAGTGGCTAAAAATGCAGGAGCCTATATATTTGAAAGATTCAATAAGCACTTGATAGGAAAGGGTTACGCCTTGGATTATGCCTTTAAGAATATATTAAATTTGAATAAGGGCTACGAAGCCTACTTTGTATTCGATGCAGATAATTTATTGGATGAAAACTATGTAGGTGAAATGAATAAAGTGTTTGATAATGGCTACAAAATTATCACCAGCTACAGAAATTCCAAAAATTATGATACAAACTGGCTGTCAGCGGGATATTCCCTTTGGTTTTTAAGAGAAGCCAAGTACCTGAATAATCCAAGAATGATATTAAATACCGGCTGCGCCATATCAGGTACCGGTTTTTTGGTGAGTGACGACATAATACGAAAAAACAAGGGATGGAAACACCACCTCCTTACGGAAGATATTGAATTTACAATAGATAATGCCATCAGAGGGGAAAAAATCGGCTACTGCGGAAATGCAGTTGTTTATGATGAGCAGCCTTACAAGTTTAAACAGTCATGGAATCAAAGGTTAAGGTGGGCCAAAGGATTTTATCAGGTATTTGCCAAATACGGCTTAGACCTGATAAAGGCCATATTTACTAAAAAAAGCTTTTACTGCTACGATATGTTTGTAACCATAATGCCTGCTTTATTCCTGACCTTAGTCAGCGTAGCCGTCAACCTGGCCGTTTTTCTGGCAGGCTTGATAAGTATTGACACCTATCCTTGGTTAATGGAAGAAACCTTAGGTGCCATACTCTTGTCAGTCTTGAATTCCTACATGGTATTGTTTGTATTGGGGCTGATAACAACCGTAACGGAATGGAAAAAGATAAATGCCCCTAAGGTAAAAAAAATAAAATACATGTTTTCATTTCCAGTATTTATTTTTACCTACCTGCCCATTTCCATAGCAGCCTTGCTGAAATTCAAGAAAATCGAATGGCAGCCCATAACCCACAGCATAGCTAAAACAATCGAAGAATTAAAATTTTAGGGACGGTTCTTTTCGTTCTCAACCATACCGATAATTTTAAATAATTTTAGGGACGAAACTTTAGGGACGGTTCTTTTCGTTCTCAACCTTTCTGTTATTTCCTGAATTTATTAAGGTATTGAGAACGAAAAGAACCGTCCCTAAAGTTTCTTGAGAACGAAAAGAACCGTCCCTAAAATTTTATTTATATACTCTGGCTACGAATCCGCTTGTCGTAGCTCTTAACAAGCTTGAATAACTGAGTTTGAAGCTTACGATATCTCCCACCTCATACTCCCTGTCTGACTTTGACACATCAAGTATCAAGTGGTCCGAGCTTGCTCCCAAAATATCTATTTTTGAGTCTATAGGATGCAGGTTATCAGGATCTGCGTCCTGTCTGCCTACTGCTATTATGGCTCTCTTGATTATGCCCCTGTCTTCATAAACAGGTTTGTTTCCAAAAGCATCCACCCCTGTTTCCCCTATGGGCACCGATTGTTTTTCTTTCAACTCGATTATTTCCGCTTCCAATGTGAAGGCATCGTCATAGAAACCTTTCAGTTTCTGGCTGTAGGCAGTTTCACCGCCCAAGAGGAAGGCTTCCCCTACTCTTAAATTATTGATTCCTTCCGGCAGTTGGCCCTTGCCTATCAGATGAATGGAACTTGAATTTCCTCCCGATATCATTTGCAATTTTATATCGAATTTCTTTTCAATCTTCCTTGCAATTTCAACAAGGACGGAAAGATTGTCCTTCTGGGGAATAACTGCCCCGTAACAGGTAAGGTTTACTCCGATTCCAAAGAGCTGGATATTCTTTAGCCTTAGTATTTCTTCCACCGCATTGAATATTTCATCTTCATTCTTGAAGAATATTCCTTCTCTCAAGTCTCCCAAATCAATCATCAGAATGATTTTATGAACCTTGCCTTGTTTACCTGCCGACTCGTTCAGGTTTTTTATGGTCTTTAATTCAGAGTTTAAAGAAATCTCCGAATACTTAACTACCTCATCTGTTTCCGAATTCATGGGAAGCCTTAATAATACTCTTTCCTTCTTGCTTCCTTCGTATTTTTTAAGGTTTTGAATGCGGGAATCAGCCAGATAATCAATATCCGATTCATCCAACAGCCTGAATATTTCCATATCGGCTGAATAACCTTTCGTTACGATCATAAGGGAGCAGCCTGTGCCTTTAACCATTTCCGTAATTCTGTCAAGATTGTTCTTTACCTTTTTTAAGTCGATTACTAACCTTGGATACATACTATCACCTACATTCTTAAACTATTTTTCATAAGGAGCAAAGCATCATTCAAGTAGCTTTTCGATAAAACTCCCAAAGAAGACAGGATATAGTCTTCATCTATCAAGACCTTGGCAGATTCGGCAGGGTACAATTCACGCTCTTTAGCCAATATTTTAACCGATTCTAAAATTTCTTTTTTACCGGGCAGCCTTGTCAAAGCTCCGCCGGTTCCTATGATGTATTGAATTGCGGTTAAATCCTTCCCCTCCGCAACGGTTTTTTTACCGGAGGCGGTATAAAAGTATCTTAGCTTTCCCGCATGCCTTTCCAAAGAAGTATGTACAGCCTCCCTGGTAAGCCTTTCAACAAATTGCTTCTCCCTGTCGGTTACGGGAATAGGCTTATAGTTATCCAAAAGCTCTTGGGCATCGGGAAATTCTTTTATCAAATTTTCCATGCCTATTTTTTCAACAATGTGACTGACGTTCACATAGACGCCCAAGTCTCCTTCAACCGTTCTTTTTGCCACGGGCTCGGGACTGATTAATATTGAATTTATTTCGCTGGAGCCTTCGGTTACGGAATGAAGGTCTGTTGTTGCCCCTCCCACGTCAAATATTATAAGGTCTCCTATTTCTTCCTTTAATACCTTAGCGGCTTCCATAACTGCTCCGGGAGTAGGAATTATGGGCCCTTTAACCAGGTCTCTGACCTTGGCCATCCCGGGTGCATGTATAATATGCTCCTCAAAAGCATCTTGAATTATTTTTCTTGTAGGCTCTACTACCAATGTATCAATTTTTGGATATACATTTTCTACGATGTAAACCTGATTATCGGCTTCTTCGCACATAAGGCGGACTTCTTCCTGGTTTTCAACATTTCCGGCATAAATTATCGGTATCTTTAAACCCATGGACAAAATCATTTCCATATTGTAAAGGGCTGTATCTCTTTCTCCGTAATCCACGCCGCCTGCTACCAGGATGATGTTGGGATTAATTTCCCTTATCTTATTTAAATCTGTTCTTCTGAGCCTGCCTGAAGTAATCATCTTTATGATTCCTCCGGCCCCTAATGCGGCTTCCTTAGCCGCCCGGACCGTCATATCATATACAAGCCCGTGAACGGTCATTTTCAAACCGCCTGCAGCACTACTAGTAGCTAACATATCATCCCATGTTAATGTATCTGCCTGCAGGTTTTTCCTTAAATCATCGATAGCGCCCTTAAGCCCTATTGTTACGTCACCCTCAGTTACACTCGTAGGTGCCTGACCCTGCCCGATAAAGGCAGGGTTCCCGGTACCTATCCCATTGAATGCATTAACTACTGTAGTGGTGCTCCCTATTTCAGCCACCAATACATCTGCTTTCATTATGCGTTCATTTCCCTTCTTCTCTCAACTAAGAAGCTTGCAACGTCAATACCGTGGGTGCCTCTTCCAAAACCTGCGTCCAATCCTGCTTCTTTCGCAATTTCATTGGTAACCTGAGTTCCGCCGCAGACAATAATCACCTTGTCCCTGATGCCCTTTTCTATTGCTAAGTCGTGAACCTTCTTCATATTCTTAATGTGAACATCATCATGGGTGATAATCGTACTTAAGAGGATGGCATCGGCATTGGTTTCGATAGCAGCATCAACCAACTTTTCAACGGGGCATGAAGTTCCCAGGTATGCGTATTTAATACCAAATCCTTCTATTCCGCCGTGCTTGATGTCCAAGGTTTCTTTAAGTCCCACTGAGTGCTCGTCTTCTCCTACTGTTGCTGCAACAACAAACATAGGTTTGTTTTGAATGTCTTCTCTTATTTCTGCTTCAGATAAAACATGTGGTTTTTCAGGAATCACTAACTCATCAATATTTATGTCAAAGTTTACTTTTCCTTTAACTTCGCAGAAGGTTCCTTCTGATGGATGTATGCATTGTTTATGAACAACGGTAACATCTTCCAGACCCATTTTTTCACCGCATTTAATAGCAGCAAATTCCGCTGTCCTTTCATCTAAGGGCAGGAATATTGTCAACAATACGGTTCCGTCAGCCCTCCATTCAACTTCAGGCTTAACTAAGTTAGTGTCATAGTATTTTTCTAATTCATTAAGTCTTACATTCACATTGTCATTCTCATCCAACTCATCGATATACTGGATCTTGGAACGGTCTTCAAAGGTATCTCCGCCTATGGCATCACTTGCCTTTTTAAATTCGGCAGGTACATTGTTGTAACCGTAATGAACAGATACGGGAGCAAAGTAATCCTCGTCTCTTTCATATATGAAACCGTAACCGATTCCGCCTTCTATCTGACGAGCGATACCGTCTCCGTTTCTCTCCGGATATTTACCGCTGTCAACGAAGAAGCCCTGCTCAACGGCCTTAAAGTATCCGCCTACTTCAAGTATTTCTTCCATAAAGAGGATGGCTCTTTCTTTAAGCTCTCTTACTTCCTTGCCTAAGGGTCCTTCCCTGTCAAGTTTAACCATTTCTCTGAAGCCGTCCATGCCTGTAAGGGCTTGTTTTGCAGTCATTACTCCTGCAATGTTGTTGTAGTGCCATGGCACGTTTCTTCCCTCGTCAGGAGTGATGGTTGACTGGATATCGGCACTTGTAAGCCTTGATATTACCATGTTTAATGTATGAGTTACAGCTGCTTCACGGGTATCCGATTCCATGTATTTTGTATTTTGCTGAGCTCTCATCTTGTAATCCCTGAACAAGTCACGAAGAGCAACCGCATATGGCAGGTCTAATCTCATGCAGGGTGCGGGCGGAGCTGTCGGGGGTACTGTAGACAATGCTATGTTTTCGGGTTTTATGCCTACTCTTACGGAAAAAGCAGTATTGATAGCATGCTGTACCATTAATTCGGGCATAACCTTCCAGGCCTTCATAGCTGTTGCATTGGCATTGTGGGCTCCGTCTATTTGAAGCATGTCTGCCCAGGCCATTACTTTTTTAGCTTCACAGGCATCAACAAAGCTTCTCACCATGTTAACATTTCTGTACAATACATTGTATTGGGGGTCCTGGTGGGCGCCGTTAACGCCTTCTTCGGCAAACATAACAGCTATGTCGGGACCTGCAACTCCTGAAATGTATGAGTGGAAATTAATCGGACGACCCACTTCATCTTCAATTAAATCACAAGCTTTTCTTGAAGCCCTTACTTGTTTTCTTGTAACCATGATGCCGCCGATACCCTGGTTGGTACCTTCAAGCAATGAGTCAATATGTGACTGTCCGGCTGTCCTTATTACCATGATATGGTCAGCTCCGTGCCATGCGGCCATACGCATTCTTCTTATATCATCTTCGAATCTTCCTGAAGCTATTTCAGTAGTTATCACACAGTCAGGCTGGGGGTCGATATATCCAAAGCCCCTGCTTCCGGGAAGGGGAACCGAATTCTTTAAGCCTTCCGATGTTTCGTGATACTCAAAATCACCTACGATTCTTTTTTCGTTTCTTCCATCTCTCCAATGCCATCCCCGTCGTCTTGGCTCATATTTATCTAAGTCTTTCAACAATTCTTTAATATCTAACTTCTTGTTAGGATCAAGTTTCATTCTTTTCCCTCCTTAAAACAAAGTGTCAACATCATCCCAGTGCTTGCCTTCTGCTAATAACAAGCCTGCCTCACGCACCGAGCAGCCTAATTTTTTGGATAGCCTCCACACAACATTTCCGGCCCCTTTTCCCATTAAACCCTTGTTCATTACTCCTTCCACTATAGGTTTAACTTCAAGGCTGGAAAAGCCCATTCGAAGCAGGATGCTCCTTTCAATGGATGGTGTTGTATTCTTTTTCCCTAATTCCAACAGAGGGTCGACAATTTCATTTGCTAATTTCCAAAATCTTTCGTATAGCTCTTCATCTGTAAGATTCGCTAAATGAGCTCTTCTTTGTTCAAAATCATCAGCTCTTTTCATAAATAACCTCCTCTACTTATTTCAAAATAGGCGTACACTCATACGCCTATTTTGTTAATTATTTTACAATTCTGCTAATACGCTCTTTACAAATTCTACATCCGCATTTGTTTCTAATGCAAGGAATTCTATATCTTCCTCCGTCGGTGTCACCTTGTAATTAGCTATTGCGTTCTTAATCAGTGACTTTCTCATATGAACCAGGTCGGCATCATTTACTTTAATTAATGAAGGATGTGAAGGCAAGATTATATTTTTCCCCGGCACTTCGTCCTTTGGATCGCCGAATTTAAGTTCAATTCCGTTGTCTCTTGCGAATGAAAGCTGTGGTTGGATGTGCTTGCCTGCTCCCGTATACTCGGTTTCCTGAACAACTATCATTTTGTCTTGGTCTAATTCCTGTGCTAAGGCAAATGCAGCCGTAAGGGCTGTATTTCCTGCAGGACCCTTTTCCAAGCCTTCAAGAGTTGCCAATACTTCCGTCATGTAGAACACTTCGCCTTGGTGAACTGTTAAATATCTGTCCATATATCTTAAGGGTCTTGCAGCAGAACGAGGTACATCCGAACGGTCCGGCCAAGTCGTAAACGGCATTCCAAACCCTGTATGGCCTGTTGTAAATGATTTTTTGTTGAACTGGGTGTCTGCTGCCATGTGGAGTCCGGACAAATCAACACTTGCCGCAACTATCTTCGATTGGGCTCCTGCTTTTTTAAGTCCTCTTGCGGTTCCCGTAAGGTTGCCGCCTCCGGCATTGGTTACTACCACATAATCGGGATCTTTATCGTATTTTTCCCTAAACTGCATTGCTATTTCATAACCTAAGGTTTCAACTCCCGCAATTGCAAAAGGTGTGTACAAGGATGCGTTAAAGTATCCTGTTTCTTCCAATATCCTCAAAAAGGTATAGAATAATTCGGGACCAACTGACAATTGTACGACTTCTGCTCCCAATGCTTCGCATTTTCTTGCCTTTTCTATTATTTCAGGCTGGCCTACACCTTTTGAGTCATAGCACTCCTGGACTACTATACATTTAAGCCCGTGCATTGCTGCCTGTGATGCGACAGCTGCCCCGTAGTTACCGCTTGTAGCCGTAACAACTCCCTTATAGCCTAATTTTTTGGCTTGGTACACCGCTGTTGAAGCTCTTCTGGCCTTAAAACTCCCTGATGCGTTTGCTGCTTCATCTTTTATGAAGATTCTTGCCCCTTTTCCTTCAGGTGCAAGTTTTCTTGCTAAAGCAGTTATATTTCTCAGCTCAATTATAGGTGTATTTCCAACTCCGTATTGTGACTGGATTTTTTGAATTTCTTCAATGGTAAATCCGGCTTCTTTCATCATCCGTTCATAATCAAATGCAATTGAACCGCTTTCAAATTTTGAAAAGTCAAGTCCTGCTGCCTTTTTCATTATTTCCGGTCTTCTGGCCATCACGGCTGCATAGCTCATATCCTTACTCATTATCGGCACCTCCAAATAAAATTTCTTTTACTTGTTCGCTGATTTGTAACAATTCAGGAACAAACTTGCCAAAATCATGCTTGTAATATGGATTTGCCTCTAATAAAGTACCTTTTTCCAAACGTTTAGTCCTTGTCAAAACAGTTACTTCATCGCCGATATTTGCATCTTCCTGCAAGTATCCTTTCACCCATAATTCCAATGGTACCTTTTTAGTATCATCCGGAACCTGAGGTGCTCTTTCTGAAGGTTCCAAAACATTTCTATGTATTAAAACCCATGTGCCTTTTTTTATCACTTATAACACTCCTTTTATTGTTTTTTCTGCTGCAGGCTCATTAACCTCTTGTCTCCTCAGTTCAGTCTGCTAAAATGACTTCCTCGCAGCATATATGGTAAATCGCGTCATATAAACTCTATCAGCCTATTTTACTATTTTGCATTCGGGATCGATTAAATCTCTCATGTCTCCCATTATAGCTCTTGGTACGGGTATAGTGAGCATTGTATGTAATCCCGGTCTTGCATTTATGATGTGTGGAATTGTGTTTACACACATTGCTATAGTTCCGATTCCTCCGGGTACTTCAGGAGAGTTTACCAAATTGATGTTGGGTGTTCCTTTAATTATTACATAATCACCAGTCTGTACCCCAACCTGTTCAGGTTCGATTTGCTGCGGGTGATCCATTTCGATCTTTAATTCTCCGTCTATATATCCGTAACCCTTCATTGCAACTCCTGCAACATTACCTGCTTTAGCAAATCCGTGAGGTGATTTTCTGTCAACATCAGTTACGATTGGATCCATTGAAGTAGTTATTTTATCAACTTTCCAGCCGATACCTTCTGCAATCATGCTGATGGATTCATGGAAGCCAACGTGACCTGATAAGGTTCCTTCTTCAACGCCTTTTTTAAATTCATCAACTGTTATACCTATTCCTTGCTCGCGCATAACGGCAGGTCCGAAAGGTGATAAGGAGTTTACCCTTCTTGCTGTTATGTGGTCAATTGTTTCACAGCATCCGGTCATAACAACAACTAACAAGTCCATGATCAATCCCGGGTTGATTCCTGTTCCGATTATTGATACTCCGTTTTCCTTAGCTATCCTGTCAAGCTCTTTTGCCAGCTCAGGTGATTGAGCCTGCGGGTATGCCATTTCTTCCGCACTGGATACAACATTTATTTTTTTCTCCAAACAGAACTTTAACCTTTCAAAAGCTTCCTTTGTAAAGGAGTCCGTACAGCACAATACAACATCGGCTGCCTTTTCTTTTATTACTTCCTCAGGTGTGCCGATTAATATTTCCGGCCTGTCTCCTCTTTCAACCTCTAAAAGGTCGTACATGCTTTTGCCTAATTTAGCGCCTCTGCCTACTACACCTACAATGTCAACACCTTTTTTGTTGAGCAGCATCTTTGCCATGCCGCCGCCCATTGCGCCAAGTCCCCAAATAATTACTTTTACGTTTTGCATTTTTTTACTCCTCCTTTTGTTTTATATTACTTGCTTATATATGTAGCAATATTTATGCCAATACGTTGAGTTGAATAAATAATAAAGACATGTGTTTGGTGTCCCTTGAGAATCCTTCAAATTTCAACATTTCCCTTATTTTATCTCAAAAAGAACTATTTATTCCATCCGGTAATGAAAATATTTCCGGTGTCCCTTCAAAAAAGTATTAAAAAAAGCAAATTTTTTTGCATGTAAGTGCAAATATTTTTGCTTTTTTTATATTTTTATATTATATTTTTTGATTTTATGCTGCAAGGTTTGACGTTTTATTTTTAATGCCCTTGATGCCCTCGTAATATTGTTGTCATTTTCCATAAGTGCTTTTTCAATTATATTTTTTTCTAAAGAGTTCAAATATGTGTCTATGCCGGAATCTTTGATTTTATCATAGTCGCCGATTTGATGATGGCCTGTGTGGGGAAGGGAAAAGTGACTCTTGCATAAAATATGGTCATCGTCTTCACACATGCTTATGGCTGACATAATCATGTTTTCAAGTTCCCTGGCATTCCCGGGATAATCATAGGATAAGAGAAAGTCACGGGCATCATCGGAAAAACCCGTAATTTGTTTGTTAAATCTTATATTGTGCTTGTCCACAAACATTTTGGCAAGCAGCAATATATCATCTAATCTTTCTCTTAAGGGAGGTACATTTAACTGGATTACATTTAGCCTGTAATATAAGTCTTTTCTTAATTTACCCTCTCTTAGAATTTTCTCCGGATTCTCGTTACATGTTGTTATTATCCTCACATCAATGGGGATTTCCGTTGACCCCCCCACCCTTCTTATGTAGTTTTCCTGGAGGACCCTTAAAAGCTTAGGCTGGAGTTCATAGGGCATGGAGTTTATCTCATCCAACAAAAGGGTTCCCCCGTTTGCCTGTTCAAACAAGCCCGGACGGTCCACTGCTCCCGTGAAGCCTCCCTTGGCAGTCCCGAAAAGCAAGCTCTCCAACAATGATTCCGGCAGGGCTGCACAGTTCTGCGCCTTAAAAGGTTTGTCCTTCCTGGAGCTGGCATAATGGATGCTCTGGGCAATAAGCTCCTTGCCTGTTCCGGTTTCGCCGTAAATAAATACAGAGGCGGTATTTTTTGAAGATTTTTTGGCCTTTTCAATAACATCCAAAAATTTTTCATTTTGACCTACGATATTGTCAAAATTATATTTCTTTACTTTTTTATGCTTAACTTCTGCAGGTTTTTCGATTTCACCATGGAGTTTTAAAATTGTTTTGGACATTTCCTCAATTTTTGTTATGTTCTTGGCAATTTCTATAGCTGCTATAACCTCCCCGTCCATCATGACGGGCACAGTTGTATTAATTGTGGAAATCTCCTTCCCGTCCTTGTTTAAATATGTTTGTTTTAAGTTCTTTGTGACGGTTTGGGAATATAAAGCTTTTAAAAGAGTGCTGGTCTCCTTGTTCAGCCCTTTAAAAACATCCTTGAAAGGTTTCTTGATAACATCCCGGGAATCCATCTTTTCCAAAGCTGCCATGGCATCATTGTAAAATATGGTATTGCCATGCTTATCAAGCACATGGATACCTTCATCCAGCAACTGCAAAATATTTTGCATCAGGACCATACATTCCTTAGCCTTCATAGAACCCTCCCAAGTTTATTTGTTTTAATTGTATCATAATAATTCAATTTTTTCAAATTTTCTTATTGGCCTGCTTCCTTCTTTCCATTTCGGTTAAATATTTCTTTCTGAGCCTGATTGCATCCGGTGTTAACTCGACCAATTCATCATCATTTATAAATTCCAAGGCAGCCTCTAAGGTCATGATTTTAGGCGGCGAAAGCTGTATTGCATCATCGGAGGCCGAAGACCTGATATTTGATTGCTTTTTTGTTTTGCAGGGATTAACCGTAATATCTTCTCCCCGGGAATTCATTCCTATAATCATGCCTTCATACACCTTGTCACCGGGAGAAACAAAGAGAATTCCCCTGCTTTCCAAATTGCTCAAAGCATACGCAACTGCTTCCCCTTGTTCGCTGGATATTAAAACCCCATTTGTTCTTTGGGGTATTTCCCCCTTATATTTTTCATAGTGGTCAAATATTCTCACCAATGTCCCCTCGCCGTGGGAATCATTCATCAATTCCGTTCGATAGCCCAAAAGGCCTCTGGTAGGAACCATATACTCGATTTTTACATAACCGCCCACAGGCATCATTGAAACCATGATGCCTTTTCTTAAATTAAGCTTTGATATAACAGACCCTGAATATATTTCCGGCACATTTACAACAACCCTTTCAACGGGCTCCATCATGACCCCGTCTATTTTTTTAAGGATAACCTCAGGTCTTGATACGGAAACCTCATACCCTTCCCTTCTCATATTCTCAAGGAGTATTGACAAGTGAAGCTCCCCCCTGCCCGATACCTTGTATCCGTCAATTGCTCCCTCCAAGGCTTCAACCCTGAGGCCTACGTTAACTTCCAGCTCTTTTTCAAGCCTTGATTTCAGATGCCTGGTTGTGACATATTTGCCGGACAAGCCCGCAAAAGGCGAAGTATTTATCAAAAAGTTCATGGACATGGTAGGTTCTTCGATTTTTATGGTTTCCATGGGTATGACCTTGTCTTCCCTGCAAATGGTATCACCTATCGATATATTTGGAATACCCGACACTACGGCTATATCCCCGCTGCAGGCTTCCTTCACCTGGGTCCGTTTTAAGCCCTCATAGACAAAAATGTTGGATATCCTTTGTTTTTCAACACTGCCGTCATGCTTGGCAACAGAAACCGTCTGCCCCTCCCTGATTGTTCCTGCAGTCACCCTGCCTATTCCTAATCTGCCTATATAATCATCATAGGCAAGAGTAGATACCTGCAATTGCAGACTGTCTTCGTCCCTGTCGGGATAGGGCTCAACATGTTTGATGATTGTTTCGAACAGGGGGGCTATGCTGTCGCTTTCCTCATCCAATTCATACTGGACTATGCCTTTTTTTGCTACGCCGTACAAGATGGGAAAGTCTAACTGGTCATCATTTGCATTTAATTCCACAAATAAATCAAAGACCATTTCTACAACTTCTTCCGCCCTGTGGTTTTTCTTATCTATTTTATTTATGAGCAATATGGGCCTTAGTCCCATCTCAAGGGATTTTTGGAGAACGAACCGGGTTTGGGGCATGGGCCCTTCTATGGAATCCACCAATAAAATAACCGTGTCCACCGTCTTCATGATTCTTTCGACTTCAGATGAAAAGTCAGCATGGCCCGGAGTGTCCACAATATTAATTTTTATATCCTTGTACATGACCGAGCAGTTTTTGGAATATATGGTTATTCCTCTTTCCCTCTCTAAGTCGTTGGAATCCATTACCTGGTCCACTACTTCCTGATTTTCTCTGAAAACACCGCTCTGCTTCAAAAATGCATCCACCAAGGTGGATTTTCCCGCATCAACATGGGCGATTACCGCTATATTTATAATTTTTTTCTTCATTATTCTACACCTCTTTTTTCCACAGGATAGTGTATTCTTTTTGCCGTCATTATGCAAGTTTTTTTTGTGACCACCCATAAAAAATTATAAAAAAAGGGAACTTCCGTCCCCTTCATTCACTTATCCTCTATACACCACTTTGCCGTCAATGATGGTCATAACCGTTTTATAATCTATATCCAGCAGAGGATTTCCCTTAAAAATTGCTATGTCGGCATCTTTCCCCGCCTTCAGGCTTCCTACCCTGTCGTCAATACCCGCTATTTGGGCGGGATTTATTGTTATTGCCCTCCAGGCTTCATCTTCGGCAAGCCCGGCCTTAACCGCCATGCCGGCACACATTGTTATATGCTGTACGGGTATGACATTTGAATCCGTTATGATGGCAATCTTAATTCCTGCATCCGATAGCAGCTTTGGTGTCTCAAAGCTTTTATTTCTCAGTTCCACCTTCACTCGTGAGCCGAAGGTAGGACCTATCAAGCATGGTTTTCCTGCTGCTTTCAGCTCTTCGACTATGAGGTGGCCTTCGGTACAGTGGTCCAAGGTTATATCCAAATCGAACTCCTTGGCAATCCTAAGGGCTGTAAAAACATCATCTGCCCTGTGGGCATGGGCTTTTATGGGTATCTCCCTCCTCATCACCGGCAGCATGGCATGGAGCTTCATATCGAAATCCGGTTTTCGGTCAGGATCCTCCTTGGAAGCCTCCAAATCTTCCATGTATTTTTTAGCTTCAAAAAGAGTTTCTCTCAACAAGGCTGCAACAGCCATTCTGGTAATGGGAGATTTGCGCTGCTCATCATAGACCCTCTTGGGATTTTCGCCAAATGCAACCTTCATTGCAACAGGGTTCTTGATAATCATATCGTCAATCCTTCTGCCATAGGTTTTGATTGCTGCAAAAGTCCCGCCTATAACATTGGCACTGCCCGGCCCTGTTACGGCCGTGGTTACTCCTCCTTCAAGGGCATCCTGAAATCCCTGGTCCATGGGGTTTATGCCGTCAATTGCCCTCAGGTGGGGAGTGATGGGGTCCACTGATTCATTTCCGTCTTCCCCTTCAAAACCAATTCCTTCTTCAAACATGCCTATATGGCAGTGACCTTCAACCAATCCCGGCGTTACCAGTAAACCCTCTGCATCGATTACTTCAGCATCCTCAGGGATATCCAAATCCCTGCCGATCGCTTTTATTTTTTTGTTCTCTATGATTATTTGACCTTTTTCTATATCTTCCCCGTCCATGGTTTTTATATAACCATTTTTAATTACAAGCATTCTTCCTCCAAATTTGTTTGTTTTTATCTTGGGATAAATCCCACTTTCTTTTGGACCTTTCGCAAGGTTTTTATGGCTGTTGCCTCGGCTTTCCCGGCCCCCATCCTGTATACTTCCTCAAGATAATCCTTGTTCTTCAACAAATAATCTATTCTTTCCTGTATTGGTTTCAGTTCTTCAACAACCACCTCTGCAACATCCTCTTTAAGCCGGGCATATCCTTTGCCCTCATAGTTTGATGCCACAGTTTCAGGTTTAATGTTTGTGATTTTTGAGTAAATGTTAATTAGGTTTTTTATGCCGGGCTGGTCATCGGAATAATTTACCACACCTAAGGAATCGGTAACCGACCGCTTAAACTTTCTCCTTATGGCATCCGGCTTGTCAGTTAATAAAATATATGCATTTTCGTTTGTGTCAGATTTAGACATCTTGCTTTCAGGGTCCTGGAGGCTCATAATTTTGGCCACATCCGTGGAAATATAAGGTTCAGGTACAGTAAATGTCTCGCTGAAGCGGTTGTTGAACCTTTGTGCTATATCCCTTGTTATTTCCAAATGCTGTCTTTGGTCTTCCCCTACAGGTACTAAGTCAGCTTGATACAGGAGAATATCCGCTGCCATTAAAACCGGATAGGTAAAAAGTCCTGCTGTAATGGCATTGGAATCCTGTTTTTTAGACTTATCTTTAAACTGGGTCATCCTTCCCAGCTCCCCGTAGTAAGAAAAGCAGTTCAATATCCATGAAAGCTCTGCATGGGCCGATACATGAGACTGGATGAAGAGGGTTACCTTATCCGGATCTAACCCTGCAGCTATGTAATTGGCAAGAACTTCATAAGTATTCTTTCTTAAATCCTTAGGCTCTTTTGGAACAGTTATGGCATGCATGTCAACAACACAATAATAACAGTCGTATTCATCCTGCAGGGCTACCCAATTCTTCAAAGCCCCTAAATAATTTCCCAAGGTCAATGAGCCGGATGGCTGCATACCGCTGAATATTTTCTTTTTACCTTCCATTTTTTCCTCCCTGTATTACAAAAAACGAGTCTCTATCATTGAAACCCGCTAAGCTCAATTTTTTTGATTATACTACTATAAAAATAATTTGTCAATTACGGTTACGGTGTCTACCCCGGCCTTAACCCAGCCTTATCAGATAAGTAATAATCAAAAATATTATTTGAGATATTTCTATGATAAACCCTTCCACGGATGAAGGCGCATTTTTCACCCTTTTATCCAATATACCGGCTCCGGCGGCAATTGCCATAAAGGTAAGAGACAAGGAGATGATAAGCTTATAGTTAAACAGAGCCGCAAAGAAAAATGGTATTGCAAAAGCAGCTGTTATGTGATATTTACCGCAATACTTCAATATGGCAGTGTTCTCTGAATCCCTTTTTATAACCCCGCCCACTATCATTAAGCTTGAAAAGCCTGCAGCCGGCATAATAATCAAGGAGGTTAAAGGTACAAGGCGAAAGAGAGAAAAATACATGAATAAAACCAAGACCGTACCTAAGATTCCGGACAGGTTTTCCGTTTGATTGGAAGGCTTTATATAAAAATTTAAAGTCCTGTAAACATCCTTGATAGTGGTTGTTTTTGTTACAAGGCAGTAATATAAAAGAAGGACGGAACTAATAAAAAATCCGTCGTATACATAACGAAAGGAACCTATTATAAAGGCTGCAAAACCCATGGCAAGCCCGATTAAGGGAAGAAGCATTATGCCGTTTTTATAATCTTCCTCATTTGCTTCCTCATAAATGGTAAGATTTACGCAGGTATATTTTTTTAACATCAATACAAGGCCTATAACAACACTTCTCAAGTCAAGCATAATTCTACCTCAATCATTTAACCAAATATATATATCATGTTATAGACTTTTATACAACCTGTTCAGAATCACATAAGCTTCTTGGTATGTGCAGTAATCATATGGTTTAAAATTCAAGCCGTCTCCCCTTAACAAACCCTTGCTTGCCGCAATGTATATATATGGTTTATCACTATCCGCAACTTTATCGATATCATTGTAAGCCAATACCTCATAATCGGAAATATCCATGCCTAATTCATTTCCGATGGAAACTAAGGCTTTGGCAATTTCAACCCTTGTCATATAAGCTTGTGATTCATTTACGGAATCGGTATTGATAATTCCCATTTGCATGGCTTGATACAAGGCATCGGTGCTCTTGGTTAAATAATTATAGTAATTGGTATAAGTCATTCCATCGCTTACATATACTTCTCCCTTAAGAGGGTCCAGGGCTACATGTTCTTCGTAAGTCCCCAAATCAAAGTAAGCATCCAGGTTTTTCTCTCGGGCCTTAATGCCTATCATATTTAACATAAGTTTATAAAAATCTTCTCTTTCAATATAAGCTTCATACAAGCCGTCATATTCGTCCGGAATAAGTAAGTTGGCTTTCATTTCCCCAATGATGCCTTTTGCCCAAGCCTGAGGGGTTTGGGGGATTGCATCCAGCCATAGTTTTGTTTTATCGGTGATTGAATCAAAGATTAGGTCAAATTCCTTGGCAAGGAGCTTGATTTTTTCATGAATTATTGTATTGTTCCCATTATTAATGCTGCGGACAAAGGAAGGATTCACTTCCGCATACCATATTAAATCCGCTGTTTCCTCCCGGAAGCTTGTTGCGGCATGCTTGTTAATAAATGCCTCCCCGTAGTTTTCACCCCAGGAGCCGTATTCATAACCCTTGTTCAGCCTGTCAAAGTCCTTTTTCAATTCTGTTAAATCATGGTTTTCAATAATATAATTGCTTATAAAATGACTGAGCTCATGCATCACGGCTTGTTCAGACGCATGGCAGGATTCTGAATAAAGGCTGGTTTCCAAAGTCTTTATGTAAATATTAACCGAATTCTCATCTTCCCGGTCTTGTGAGAACAAATCCCTTATGATTTCTGTCTTATCAAAAATTACATTTACGACAATTCCCTTTTGAAGGTAAAAATCCGTTATTTCTTTGATAATACCTGATGGAAATCTCCTGATGCATTTTTCCAGGGTTGACATACCGTCGTTGAATTCCCCTAAATCTACATCCCCGGGAATAATAATATTAATCCCGTAACGTTTTTCAATATCACTTTTAATATCAAGATTATCAGATGCATCGCCAAAGGCAAAAACCTGAGTCCCTATCATTGTCATACAAATAATTAAACATATAATCCTCATTATTTTAACCATCTTTTCTACCTCACCGACAAGTCACAGAATTATGACTCATTTACAAAATTCGATAAATGACCAGACTTTGTCATCCCGAGCGTATGCGAAGAAGGATCCCATGATGTTCTTCTGGCAAAGCTCTCAGAATGATAATTTGAAAAGTATTAAAATTATAACACAGGCCAAAATAAAAAGCAATAAAAACCTGCAAACGTTTACGCATAAAAGCCTTGTAACTTGGCAAAATGTCGGTATAATGAGAAATATATGATATATGGGGAGGCCGTAATGAAGATAACCATAATATCCGTCGGCAAAATAAAAGAGAAGTTTTTTACCGAAGCCGCGAAAGAATATATAAAACGCCTGTCCAAGTATTGCAGGCTTATTGAAGAAGTCGTGCCGGACGAAAAAGCAGACGATAACTTTTCGCCTGCAGAAATAGACCAGGTCAAAATAAAAGAAGGGCAAAAAATCCTTAATAAAATTCCCAAAAATTCATATGTGATTGTTTTGGACATAAGAGGGATTCAGCTTAGTTCCGAAGCTTTTGCCCAAAAATTAAATACCTTGGCCATTCAAGGTATTTCTGACTTAACTTTTATAATAGGGGGGAGCAACGGGCTCTGGAAGGAAGTAACAGACAGGGCCGACCTTAAGCTTTCCTTTTCCAAAATGACCTTCCCCCACCAATTGTTCAAAGTTATCTTATTGGAACAAATCTACAGGGCCTTTAAAATAAACTCAGGGGAAACCTACCACAAATAAGCTTAAACCCTCATTCCAATTTACCTATGCGATTAAGGGGGAAAAACCTGAAAGTTGCTTTTCCGATAATCTTATCCTCCGGTATATAGGGATTGGTCCAATACCTTGCATCTACGGATATGGGCCTGTTGTCTCCCAGGAAAAAGTAGGAGCCTTGAGGAACCGTAAATGTTCGTCCTTCTCCTTTAGCCTGCTTAGCATAGGGTTCATTGAGTTTTTCACCATTGATAAACACTTGGCCGTCTTCATTAATCTCAACTGTTTCTCCCGGAAGTCCGATAAGTCTTTTCACAAGCTTCTCATTTAGCTCATCCGACCGGAATACAAGAATATCACCCCTTTTTGCATCCTCTATGTCAAAGAGCTTATTGACATACAATCTGTCACCCGGCATAATTGTTGTTTCCATGGACCCGGTTGGAACGGTCACCAAAATAAATACAAACTTATTTAAAAACAGCACGATAACAATAGCAATAACTGCAGGCACGACCCACTCATTAATAAAATTTTTCATATTCCCGTCCTTCATCTCATTGATACTGATTCTTTCAAATCACCTAAGCTCCATTATAACAATTTTTGATTCATGAATCAATTATATTTAACAACTTAAAAAGATTGTAAGAAATAAGGATGACATATTTATTCTAATATTTACATTTTTGCTTAATTTGGTATATAATAGTCCAAGGAGGAGCATATGAACAATAATCTTTTTTTCGCATTCGGATTAACCTTGATAGCAGGACTAAGCACAGGTATTGGGAGCGCTATCGCTTTTTTTGCCAAAAAAACAAATACAAAATTTCTTGCTTTCAGCTTAGGCTTTTCGGCAGGTGTGATGATATATGTCTCCATGATTGAAATTTTCGCCAAAGCTCAGACTAGTTTAAGGGCAGTCCTTGGCTTAAAAGCAGGTTCATGGGCAACCGTTGCATCATTTTTCGGCGGAATGTTTCTTATAGCCCTTATCGACAAGGTTATACCCAATGAAGAAAACCCCCACCACCTGCATAATGTGGAAGAATTAAACGAATCAAAGGTTCAGATAGAAGATAACCTCTTGAGAACCGGGATATTCACGGCCTTGGCTGTGGGGATACATAATTTCCCCGAAGGGCTTGCAACATTTATTTCTGCCCTTCAAGAACCTACAATAGCCATACCCATAACCGTGGCTATAGCCATACACAATATCCCCGAAGGAATATCCATATCTGCCCCTGTTTATTATGCCACAGGGGACAGGAAAAAAGCCTTCAAGTATTCTTTCCTTTCAGGACTTGCAGAGCCAATCGGGGCCTTAATAGGTTATTTGGTATTAATGCCTTTCCTGAATGACGCTGTCTTTGGCATAGTCTTTGGTGTAGTTGCCGGAATAATGGTATACATATCCCTGGATGAATTGCTGCCTTCGGCACAAAAATACGGTGACCACCACCTTTCAATAGCCGGCCTGATATCCGGCATGGCCATAATGGCCGTAAGCCTCTTATTGTTCATATAACCCAAACCCTTCGCTTCGCGAAGGGTTTTTATGACAAGGGGACGGGGGTAGTGTCATCATTTGTGTTTGTAGGCGTTTTCAATAACTTTCAAATAATCTTCCTTTGTCATGGGTCTGGGGTTGCTTTCGGTTGAAATATTCTTAACTGACATTTCGGCTATTCTTTCAAAATCCTTTGTATCTACCTTTAAGCTTGAAAACAAGGACAGTTTTACATCAACTGCTAATTTTTTCACGGCTTCCACCGCCTTAACTGCTCCCTCTCTTTCATTTTCAAAGCTTAGACCCATGGCTTTTGCCAGCCTTGCATATCTTTCAACACAGTATTCCATGTTATACTCCATGACATGGGGCAGAAATATGGAATTGCAGACTCCGTGGGGCAAATCATAAACCCCTCCCAAAGACTCGGCTATGCAATGAACCGAAGCCACATCGGAATGGCTGAATGCAATCCCGGCAAGCATGCTGCCAAGAAGCATTCCGCTTCTAGCTTCAAGATTGCCTCCGTCATTAAAGGCAGTCAGGAGATTATTGTAAATTAATTCCGTTGCATACAAGGCCATTGCATCACTTATGGGCTCCGAACAAGTTGCAGTATATGCTTCAATTGCATGGGTCAAAGCATCCATACCCGTGGAAGCGGTAATATGGGGAGGAAGCGATAAGGTGAGCTCCGGGTCGCAAATTGCAACCTTGGCTGCGGTATACTGACTTTTAACAGTCATTTTGTAATTATTTTGAGTATCCGTAATAACTGATGAAAATGTCAGCTCGCTGCCGGTGCCTGAAGTTGTCGGAATGGTTATCAACAAGGGCAGGGGCTTTGTTGCTGCCGTCTTACCTTCGAATTTCTTTATTTTATCCCCCTCATGGGCTAAGAGCACTCCCACGGATTTAGCGCAGTCTATGGGGCTTCCGCCTCCGATGGCAATAATTGAATCCGCGCCAAATTCTCTTGCTATCCTTGCTCCTTCTTCAACATTCACATCCTTTGGATTTGGCTCAACCCCATCATAAACAATGTATTCTGTCTTATTCTGCTCCAGCAAAAAAGTTATCTTATCTAAAATGCCTGCATTTCTAACACCCTTATCTGTAACAATAATGGGTCTCTTCCCATTGTTTAATGTCAGCTCATCAATCAAAGAAGCAATGCATCCCGGTCCGTACACAATCTTTGTAGGCAGTGTAAAACTAAAAGGCCTGGTAAAATTATTCATTAAAATCCTCCTCTTATAAAGTAATCAGCACTTACATATTTTCATTATATTACATGACCAAAATATTTCAACACAATTCTGATGACAAGGGGACGGGGGTAGTGTCATCAGCTTCTAAACTATCACTTTGTATAAGGTTTGGAATATTATATAGATAAAGAATAGGAGGTTCGTTATGACTCAAATAATATATACAGTCCAAGCCGGTGATACACTTTACAGCATTGCACTTCTGTATGGAAGTACCGTACAAGCGATTGCAGATGCAAATAATATTTTAAATCCAAACCTTATCTATCCCGGCTCCATCATATTGATACCTGTTGAAGAGGAATACTTGGAAACCCCGCCCGGAAGCCTTATTTATGCCGTACAGCCCGGTGATACCCTATATATTATTTCTCTTTTGTTTAAGGTAAGCATCCAAAGAATTTTAGAATTAAACAACATTCCTGACCCTTCTTTGATTCATCCGGGAATGAAAATAATACTGCCCGAAGAAGCCGTTAATCCATTTGAGCCTTCAGTGCCGGGGATTATAAGATATACCGTCCTGCCCGGAGATACCATATATAGAATTGCTGCGAGGTTTGGAACAACTGCCCAATCAGTTTTGAACGCTAACCCCGGCTTAGACCCGCGAAGACTTATTCCCGGAATGGTAATAACAATTACAATTCCTGAGAATGCTGTTGCCGTATACAGGGGAAATCCAAACAGAAGAATGGTTGCTTTGACCTTTGATGCTACTTACGGTGATAACCAGACTTATGAACTGCTTGAAATTTTAAGAAACAATAATATTAAAGCTACGTTTTTCCTGTCCGGAATCTGGCTGATAAACTATCCCCAGTTAGCAAGAGCCATAGCTGCGGAAGGTCATGAAATAGGCAACCACTCTTATACTCATCCCCACATGCCCCTTATAACCATGCAGGAGGTTACAAACCAAATTGTTCGTACGGAAGCCCTTATCAGGAATATAACGGGTCAAGATCCATATTTGTTCAGGCCTCCCTTTGGCGAATATACCCAGACTCTTCTAAACCAATTGGCTTCCCTTGGCTATGTAACCATCATGTGGACAATAGACTCCATAGATTGGAAAAATCCGGGGGCTGATGCGGTTGTATCCAGGGTTGTTGATAACGCAGAGCCGGGAGCAATTATCCTGATGCATCAATCGGCACCTGATACGCTTCAAGGGCTGCAGACAATGATAACACAATTAAGAGAACAAGGATATGACTTCGGAACAGTCTCTCAGGTTATAAGCCCCCTTTAATGACAAGGTTACGGGGTATAGTTAAATCAATATATGGATTCACAAATAGAATAATAAATAATAATAATGACACACTAAAACAATAAATACTGATTTGGAGAGGTAGAATGTCCTGGATTGAAATTACTTACCGAGTGCTCTTTTCTTTTGTAGTTTTATTAATCATGACCAGGCTTATGGGTAAAGAACAGAAGGAGACACAGTGCACTGGATTATAAAACTCCACAGCAGGTTGAAGAGGAGGCTCTTGTAGCTTAATAATCTTTCTCTCCGTATCTATATTATGCAGAGAGAAAAAATTCAACTTTTTGTGTCCAAAGTATTGACATAGGTCCAAAAATAGGGCAGTGTATAGACAAATCATATGCTTGCTGTCAAGCAAGCGTATGTTGCAAAAAAGTGATTGTGTAGCCACAAAGGCGATGCTTGCTCTCAACAGAACGAGGTTGAGGGCGAGCATTTATTTTTTCGGATTTCAATGAAAAAATGCTGAGTGTGGCCACAAGTCATATGCTTGCTGTCAACGGGAACTAAAAATAAGGTTTGATGTCTTTTTCAAAAAGAAAAATAACCATCTGATTGTCATCATAGATAACAACCAAATGGTCATTTTTATATTTCTACTAAAATTCCGAGAGCAATCTCTTTGAACCTCTTTGCATTTTCTGTGTGAACAGGAATTATAATATCGGGGTTTACTGTTTCAATCAGCTTTTTGACGGCATTCTCGTCGGCGTGTCCGCTTGTATGGAGAGTTTTGACTTTAAGTCCCATAACTTCACACTCCGATAAAAACTCTTTCATACTTTCGCTGTTCTTGTATCCGCTCCAGAAAGAATAGACAAGCAATCCATTTTCAAAAGATATTTTTTCTGAAAGCGACTTTAGATACGAAAGCATAGATGTTCTTACACACATTGCAAAGTGCATTTCAGCTATTCTATCTTTTCCTACTCTTTTATACTTTGATACAAAATCATGCTTTGACGGACTTGTTATAAATGCATAGACATCACCGAATTTCGGATTAGGTATATGCTCCCCAGCGGCAGTTGTGATGCCTGCCATATAAGCATCCTCAAGAAAAACTCGTCCTGTTCGTTTTGCTGCACGATACATAGTAACGACTCTGTCTATGTTTGTTGAGGATTGCAGAATAAAAACAGGACCTTTGTTTTCTGAGAATAGCTTGACTGCCTTTTCTTCAAGTGATTTCTCAGTTTCTGCAAAGAATTCCTCTCTTGAAAAAGTCGTTCCCTCACATATCAGCTTGTTGATTTTCTTTGGCAAGGAATTGAGGAGCATATTGAACGGCTTTCGTCCGTTAGAACGGAAATCGCCTGTGTATAAAACGCTGTCTTCTCCTGATTTGCAAAGAAGCATATAACTATCAAAGGCTGAATGGTCGCAAAGGAAAGGAGTTACAGTCATATCACCGATAATAATTTCTTCTTTGTTGCGAAGGAATCCTTTAGGCGTAAATGTTTCTATTCCCTTGTAATTGTCCGAAGCCTTTATTACGTTATAAGCGTTTTCACCTATGTAGATAGGAATATCCTTGTGAGCGTTGTAGACAAGTCCCAGATGGTCACCGTGATAGTGAGAAACGAATACAGCGTCATATCCTGCATATTCGAACAATTCAGGAATCTCAGGCAGCTCATCTTGATTATCATTATCGAGTACAAGTCCTGCGTCAAGCAGAATTTTTGTCTTTTCGGTAGATATTTCTATGATGTTTCCGCCAATCTGGTTTTTACCACGGATTACATTAACTTTCATTTTTATCATTCTTCTTTGCTTTGAGTTTTTTCTCTGTGGTAAGTCTGGCGCGGCACATAGCGCAGTATTTCTTGCCTTCAAAACGGTGGAGACCGTCTTTTCTTCCGCATTTTTCGCATATGCCATACCAACTATCTGATATTGATGTTACAGCTTTTGATTTCGCTTTAGGCTGGAACAAACAGCTGATTGCCTTTCCAATCGTCACAAACAATTCTCCTATAATGAGGAAAACAAGAAGTATTTTTGTCATTTTTTACACCTTGCAATATAAAGGAGCAGAACTTTATCGATAACCTTTACCAACTCTCTAGCAGAAGAATCATTTTCGAAAGGTTCCTTAAATGATAATGTAAAAGAATCGTTGCTAGCTGAGAACTTCTCAACACTATCAAAACTGTGTGCGATTGTCTTAGCAATATCTAATGCAATTTCTTTCAAATCATTTTCATGGTCTTCAGATGTTCTGCCAAAGAAAACCGTCTTTGATGTTCTGAAAGTAATGCTTTGCTCATTTTCGGAGAATGCAAAAAATCTGTGGTAAGCACCCTCTTTTGCGCCATACAGACAAGCAAGATTATCTGCAATATGAAATTCAATTTTTTCAGAATCAATCTGTTTGATAATAGGGTTATATTTTTCAATGATTGCATTCATTTTTTCACGAAAAATTGCAGAAAAACCAACCTGTTTTTTGGGGAATAGTTTATTCAATGCAACAATCAAGACCATAACAACAATCAATGTACCAGAAACATCTTTAATTGCCGCCATTATGGTTGTTGCAGAAACGCCATTAAAAAACATTTCAAGAATTGCTGAAATTATGGCAATTGCACCAAGTATGCCGCCGCCGATTTTTTCAAAAGAATCATATTCGCTAAAATCTATCTTTTTCATTTTTAATCCTCCGTTACAATATATTTATCTTTTTCTTCGCTTATATAGTAAGGCTTGCTTTCGAGCAAAGCCATAAGTTTTTTTAGATGAGGGCGTGCCTCTTTCATTTCATCATGCTGCTTTCCGCATTTGAATACAAACGGACAAGCCTTGATAATCGTATCAGCAGGCAAATTAAAATCTGAGAGTAATTTTGATTTATCAACTGTTTTCCAGTATGTATATCCTTCAAGCACACATCGGAGCATTGTTTCATCGCTGTCAGGTTTTTTCAGCTCAAGAATACGAAGTGTTGTTCCGTTATGAGCAAGCAGGTCTATTTTTCCCGCCTCATCAGAACGTTTATTTTTCAAAGGTGTCTGATAATCAATTATTTTACCGACAAAATCGTATGTTTTATCATACATCTTCATAGCAATGATTTCTTCATCACGACCGCTGTCAGGGTCTTTGATTACTCCGTCATGACCTTTGGTTTTATAGGTTTCTTCTCTTGTTATGGTGTCAATACCATCTATAAATTCGGTTATGTGAGTGCATAAAAATTCAGCAATTATTTCTGTGAAATACTCGTCAGTATCTTCTGTTTTCCCTCTGTAATTGATAAAAGGCTGTTTGTAAAATGTCTTTTTATCTTTGAAAGCTTCTGTACATTTAGCGAGAATGTAATCTCTTGTGTAACCCATATTACAATTCCTCCTTTGTGAAATAAGTTGCTGTTCTTACCTTAAAATACTCGTTCATTGATACAGAGACACTTTTCTGTCCTTTGTAATGCAATACGAATTTGAACACCATACCCCAGAACGCACCAATACTCTTTTTTACAAACACAGGCAGTTCTGCATCAGGCTTACCTGTAAGAACTATAAAGTCATCTTTGTAATAGGCGAGAAAAGTCTTAACAGGCGGAATGCAGAAAATATCATTGCAGAACACAATGTGCGACAACAGCTCTTTGTCACAAATAGCCTCAATACATTTATTCCAGTACAGCTCATATTCCTTGTTTTCTTGAAACTCCTTGAAATGGGAATAAATCTCGGAGAAGTTTTCTTCGATATATTTTTTCATTTATAGCACCTTTTACATCTGTTAAATTTACATATGTATTACAACATTATTACAGCAGTTTGTCAAGTAGCAATATCCTTTTAAAAGAAAACACCACCATATCGCGTTTGATACGGTGGTGCTGTCATATCCGCTGTAATTAGTCTTAGCCTTGTTTTTCAAAACTTCTATATGACTATCTGACTTAGGGCTTGAGCTTTTGATTCCTCA
>LSQX01271582.1_pt1 | contig 26973 bp, 18 predicted proteins | sample 654561 | NCBI WGS metagenome assembly LSQX01 (sample SAMN04489861, study PRJNA283612) | anaerobic digester metagenome | isolation source: 4 biogas reactors fed with cattle manure at either 37C or 55C with and... | place: Denmark: Kongens Lyngby | collected 2014
GTATCCTCCACTCTTCGGTATCCAGCCAATCGTAGTCTCCCTCGATGCGTGTGCGATCGTTGAGCCCCCAGCCCATAATCCTGCCATCATTCATTAATGCAAAGGCGTTTTGATCGGTGGCACTGATTTCAGCCACTCCATCCAGTATTTTCACCGGGCTTGACAGATATCCGGGGGTCAGTTTTCCAATTCCGCATTTTCCGTAAGTGTTATCCCCATAAGCCCATACGGTTCCGTCATTCTTGAGAGCTATCAGGAATCCTTCACCCGGAGACACTTCCCTGACATTGTCCATAATTTTAGTTGGCCGGATCAGGCCTTGTTTTAGACCGGAATTGGTCTCATGCGCTTGCCATACCCAAAGGCTGTTGTCATTTTTGATCATGCAGCATAACGAGTGGCTTGCTTCAATCTTTTTCACCCCGTTCATCACCTTGATTGGGGTTTCTCTTCCGGGAGTCACTCCGCCGTCACCGCAGTTCCCCTCTCCCCAGGTCCATACACTGCCGTCGGTCTTAAGAACCATTATCAGACCGTCATCATAATAGTCTAAGCTTGCGCTTTGGACTGCATCCACAACATTATCCATTGCCTTTTCGGGCACAAGCCTGTCGGATTCCGGTTGCTCCAAGACAGAAAAGGCCGGGCCTGTAAATCCCCAAATCCACAAAGTGTTGTCTGTTTTCACTGCAATACCGTTTTGGCCGATGCTGGCAGTCCTCACATTATCCAGTATTTTTGCAGGAGGATAATCGCCATACAGGTAAGCCTCACCATTCCCGAGAAGGGAAGCATCATTTAATCCGTACGACCAGAGGCTTTTATCGGATTTTAACACAAAGTAATTAGTGGATTGCGTACCAAGGCAATAACCATCCTGGTCAATCATTGTCCATGTTGCATCTGCTTTAATCGATTTCCAACCATATGCACCCTGAACTGCTCCGGTATATAAATCATTGCCAAAGCCCCAGAGGCTTTTATCATCCTTCCTTATAAACAAATTCGTCGAATATGGATCTGTGCAAGCTGAGCCGGCAACCAGCCTGTTGGGCATCATTGCATTTGGGTTTGAAACGCCGCTTGCATCTATTATTCCATCTGAATAATCTGTTTTAGCGTAATGCCCGCTTAACTCACCATCATGTTCCTGGTTTGTTTCTGCAGCTCCTGTGCCGTCTGTAACTTCTGATCCATCTGTACCTGCTATAACAGCATCTGTGCCACCGTCAGGTACTTCGGGTACCCCCTCCGGGAAATTTAGCGTCATACTTACCGTTATATTCCCTACGTCAGCTATCATCAAATTCAATTCATAACCTGGCATTTCTGCAGTAAAAACAGAATAGGTACCATCGCTAAACTCCTGACAATCACTGTCATATTGCTTAATAAAACTACTGTAGATGGCGATCGTGTCAGCGAGTTTATTATCGGACTGGTACTGCAGAAAGATGGTGCCTTCATTCGCTTCTTTGGCTATATTGAATGCATCATCGGCGAAGGGAATGTCTTTAGGGAAGCCTATTGGAAGGCTTAGCTTTGATTGGGATGGATGAGAACCTGAGGCTGCTGTAGTATCAGTGCCGGTACCCACAGTAGAACTTTTCCCGGACAATGATTCATAAGCCCTCAGTGAAACCAGAACGGCCTGCTCCCGTGTGGCGTTTCCGTCGGGATCAAACCGGTCGGCTCCATTTATTTTTCCCACGCCTTTTACAATCTGGACCTTATAGCAATAATATACTCCCTTCCTTGCCCAGGATTCTACCTTATTGTCATCTGCAAACACCGCTGCGCCCTGGGTTTGGTAGTCTGCTGCAGGATTGATAACTTTCATAGCCCGGAAAAGAATAGTTGCCATTTGCTCCCTGGTAACAAGCTCCGACGGTGAATACCGGTTGCCTCCGACACCTGTTACAAGGCCTAGATTAGCAGCCTTCAGTATTTCGGGATTGGAGGTATCGGAAAAACGGGTATCCCCTTGCGATGCGGTTTTCCCTGTGTATTTCTCATACAGCTTCAGTGCGATTTCCGCAAATTCTTCCCTGGTGACCTTTGCCGCCATATTGTTTTTTATGCGAGGGGTGATCAGGCCATATTCCGCAGCTTTGTCCAGTTCCGCGACAGCCCAGTTGGAAGCACCACCGTATGCAGCAGTATTTATAGCCAAATCAGAGAAATGAGGTGTAGGAAGTTCATCCTCGTTAGGTTTAGGGTTCAAGGCCGCTGAAGCGGAAAAAGGCAGAAAAAATATTGCTAATACAGCAAGCAGTATAATTATTGACAGATTTCTTCTCATTTTCGGATTTCCCCCTTTATGATAGGAACACGCTGCAAAATATAACAGCTGTCCATTCATATTTTATTTACATGGCGACTGAATAGATAGGCTGTATATAATTGTAATTAGTAAGAAAAATGTTATTTTGAAAGTTACTGTTCAGACGTAAGTATTGTGAAGAGCTTTTGTTTCCGCTATTGTACAATAGTTCAGAAACTGAACAGTAACTTGAAATGAGGGAAAAGCCTGACCACACAAAACTGGTAAAAACACCTAGGCTGGGATATAATATAATACAGCCGAAAAATTTCATTTTGAACCGAGGAGTTATAAACATCACAAACGTCGCCATTTTTACGTTAAAGCGGTACATATATTAGCATGAGAGGTGAGTTCATGAGCGACAATAATAAAAATACACTGCCTGCTAGAGATGAAATCGATGCAAGGTACAAGTGGAAGCTTGAAGATATTTATGAAAGTGACAGTCAGTGGGAAGAGGACTTTAAGACTGTGCGCCGTATGGCCGGTGAAATGACATCCTTCAAGGGTAGGCTGGCAGGGGATATGAAGACTTTGCTGGATTGTTTTAAGTTTTCTGAGAAAATGCTGGCCTTAAATGATAAGCTTTTTGTCTATGCCAGGATGAGGAGGGATGAAAATAATTCCCTTTCAAAGTATCAGGCGCTGACGGATAGGGCAATGGCTCTCAGTACGGAGGTCTATGCGTCTATTTCATTCATTGACCCGGAGATTCTTTCGATTGACGAAGAACTATTGAAAAAAAGCATTGATGAGATAGAGGGGCTCTCCTTGTACAAGCATCATATCAGTGAGCTACTCAGGCAAAAGAAGCACATCCTTTCAGACAGAGAGGAGGAGCTGCTGGCACTCTCCTCGGAAATGGCTGATGCGCCCTCTGACATATTTACCATGTTTAATAATGCTGATATCAAATTTGGCTATATAAAGGATGAGAACGGGGAAGAGGTGGAAGTGACCAAGGGGCGGTATATCAAGTTCCTGGAGTCCAAAGACAGGAGAGTTAGGCAGGATGCTTTCCGCACCTTGTACACGGCTTATTCCTCAATGATAAACACTCTTTCATCATCGCTTGGCAGCAACATAAAGAAGAATAGGTTTTACGCTACTGTCAGAAAATATGATTCAAGCCGCAGTGCATCGCTTGACAGTGACAATGTGCCTACATCCGTATATGATAATCTGATTGATACTGTCAACAGAAATCTGCCCCTGCTGCACAGGTATTTGCAGCTTCGTAAGAAGGCGCTGAAGCTGGAACAGCTGCATATGTACGACCTCTATGTCCCGATCGTCGAGGAACCGCCAAAGCAGATCGGCTATGAGGATGCTCTTGAGATGGTGAAAAAAGGCCTTGCTCCGATGGGCGATTGCTATCTGAAGGACTTGGAGAGTGCATTCAAATCGGGCTGGATTGATGTATTTGAAAATCAGGGCAAAACCAGCGGGGCTTATTCCTGGGGAACACACCTGACGCACCCCTATGTGCTGCTGAACTATCAGGGAACGATCAATGATGTTTTCACGATTGCCCATGAGATGGGACATGCCATGCATTCATACTATACAAATAAGACCCAGCCCTATATTTATTCCGAATATAAGATTTTTGTAGCTGAGGTGGCCTCAACGGTTAATGAGTCACTGCTGATTAATTATCTGTTGTCGGTTACTCCAGATAAGAGGGAGAGGGCTTATTTGCTCAATCATTACCTGGAGGAGTTCCGGGGCACACTATTCCGCCAGACAATGTTTGCAGAATTCGAGAAGACTACGCATGCTCTGATCGAGAGCGGCGAAGCGCTGACGGCTCAGGAGTTTTGCAGAATTTATAGAGAGTTGAATGAGAGATATTTTGGCCCCGAGGTTGTTATAGACGATGAAATTGCTTTTGAATGGGCGAGAATTCCTCATTTCTATTCCAGCTTTTATGTATACAAATATGCTACGGGCATTTCTGCGGCAGTGTCACTTTCTCAGCAAATTCTAAAGGAGGGCAAGCCGGCGGTCGACCGCTACACCCACTTCCTTAAGAGCGGGGGATCTGATTATCCGCTGGAGCTTCTGAAGAAGGCTGGTGTGGACCTGAGCGGACCAGAGCCGGTGGAGGATGCAATGAAGATGTTTGGGGCGATTTTGGATGAACTGGAGAAATTGGTGTAAAAGGAATGGGGACACTCCAGTCAAGGTGCTGAGCCGAGGAATGTCCCCGAATAAAGCGAGGGACTGTGCCGGATTAAACGGTAATAGCATGGCAAAAGGATACGGAAAGGATTGAATACAACATGACAGATCATAGGATAGAAATACTGGCGAAAAATTTAGTAAGTTACTCCTGCAAGGTTCAACCGGGTGAGAAGGTGCTGATTGAGACCAAGGGCTTTGAGCTGCCCCTGACCAAGGCATTGATAAAGGAAGTATACAAGGCAGGCGGAATGCCCTTTGTCACCATAAAGAATGATGAAATTACCCGGGCCCTGCTTAATGGCTGCAGTGAGGAGCAAATTAAGCTAATGGCTGAATTTGAGCTTGCCAGGATGAAGAAAATGGATGCTTACATCGGAATAAGGTATTCGGATAATTCCAATGAGCTTGGGGATGTTCCGGAGGATAAGATGAAGCTGTATAGCTCCCTCTTCAACAAGCCTGTTCACTCCGAGCAGAGAGTTGAGCACACAAAATGGGTCATTCTCAGGTACCCCAACAGCGCAATGGCGCAAATGGCTGAGATGTCCACAGAGGCTTTTGAGGACTATTATTTTGATGTGTGCAACCTTGATTATTCTAAGATGTCAAAGGCAATGGACCCCCTCGTGCAGTGGATGGAAAGGACCGATAGGGTCAGGATTATCGGAAAGAATACTGATTTGTCCTTCTCTATTAAGGGGATGCCGGCCATCAAGTGTGACGGTGGCAGGAACATACCTGATGGAGAGGTTTTTTCTGCGCCACACAAAAATTCTGTGAATGGTATTATTAGCTATAATACCCCTGCCAAATATCAGGGCTTTACCTACGAAAATGTAAGGCTGGAGTTCAAGGACGGGAAAATTGTAAAGGCCACGGCAAACGATACTGAGAAAATCAACCAGGTCTTTGACACCGACGAGGGTGCGAGGTACGTGGGCGAGTTCTCTCTGGGACTCAATCCCTATATAGATAAGCCTATGAAGGACACCTTGTTCGATGAGAAAATCAAAGGGAGCTTCCACTTTACGCCGGGTAGCTGCTATGATGAATGTAATAACGGAAATAAATCCGCCATACACTGGGATCTGGTATTCATACAAAGACCGGAATACGGCGGAGGTGAGATATGGTTTGACGACGTGCTGGTCCGGAAGGACGGCGTTTTTCTTCCGGAGGAACTGAAATTACTGAACCCCGAAAATTTAAAGTAAGTGATAGGCTGGTGTGTCGTGGGGTAACTGTGTCATGAGGGATGTCAGGGGGACAAGCCCGCCGACGCAGTGTGCCCTTAATACGGCCGTTCCCGACACCCAACCGAGTATCTAAGCAAGTGAGGTCATATGGAAAACTGGATGATTGGCACCAGATTGGTTATCTTGCTATACTGCATTCTTTATTATGTAATGGGTGATATGGAAGCAATACCCCTGATAATACTGCTTATACTGGTATATACTTCTTCTGTTGCAATCAGCTATTTGTTGAAGAATGCGTTTTTCAAGAAAATCACTCAGCTTAGCTCCATTGTTATACTTTTACTTTGTACGCTACTTACCGAGTTGCCGCTTATACTACTTATTAGCATAGATATCCTTGAGTTGGTTTCGAAGTTTAATTCAGACTGGAAGGTTCATTTGATTTTTACGGCATTACCGGCTTTCTTTGTCGATGTAAGCCTACTGCCGGAATATGCGGCATTTTCTCTGCTCACCTTAATAATATATCTATTGGCTGCTAACCATTTCGAGGCTCTTTCTGTATTGAAAAAAACCAATGAAAGCCTGCGTGACAGGAATGAGGAGCTGCTTAGCAGGCTGGATGCGGGCAATGAATATGAGGCACAGATGCGCTACCTTTCACAAATAGAGGAGAGAAACAATCTGGCTCAAAGCATACACGATAGAGTGGGACATACTCTGGCGGGAAGCATAATACAGCTTGAGGCGGCTGAGCTGATTCTTGATACGCAAAAGGATAAGGCAGGCGCTATAATAAAAAATGTGAAGGAAAGTTTAAAGGAAGGCATGGACAGTGTTCGTACTACCTTAAGGACAATAAAGCCGCCTGCCGAACAGCTTGGAGTAAACCGGCTTAAGCTTGTATTGGATGAGTTTTCCCTGAACAGTGAAATCAAAACATCCTTTTCCTATACAGGCAGGCTGGATATTATCAGCCACATTCAGTGGAAAATTTTAATTGACAATACCAAAGAGGCTCTTACCAACGTCCTTAAGCATTCTAAAGCCAGCAATGTAGATGTAAGGCTTGAGGTGATGAACAGGCTGATTAAGGCGGAGGTGCGGGATAATGGCTTGGGTGCGCCTTCGATGAAAAAAGGAATGGGATTGTCAGGGATGGAGGAAAGGACTGAGAATGCTGGGGGAAAGCTTATCATAGATAGCTTTGGAGGTTTCTCGGTAATAACAATTCTTCCTGCGGGAGAGGAAATATAGGAGAGAAAAGATGCCAATAAAGGTGCTAATCGCAGATGATGATGCATTAATAAGAGAAGGGATGAATATTATTCTTCAGACGGATGATCGTTTTGAGGTCGTCGCTTGTGTGGACAATGGCCTAAAGGCGGTGGAGTATTGCAACAGGCAAGCGGTGGACGTTGCTTTGCTCGATGTCAGGATGCCGGTTTTGGATGGACTTCAGGCTGCGCGGGAAATCTCTGCCGGAACCGAAACGAAGCCATTGATTTTAACCACCTTTGATGATGATGACTTCATATTGAATGCTGTTAAAAACGGCGCAAAGGGCTATTTGCTCAAGGGCAGCTCTACTTCACGTATCATGGACGCTATTCGCATCGTACATGAAGGCGGCACAGTAATGCAGGATGTGGTTATGGATATAATTAAGGAGGAGCTATCGTCAGATAGAAAAAGCAGTATTCCTGAGGGTCTGTTGACTGATAGGGAGTTGGAGATTTGCAGGCTGATTGCGAATGGGCTGTCTAACAAGGAGATTGCAGGCAGGCTCTTTATGTCGGAGGGCACCATTAAGAATTACATATCTACAATACTTGATAAAACAGGTCTTGAGCACAGAACCCAGGTCGCCATTTACTATTTAACCGGCGAGAAGCGCAGAGAGGATTAGTGGAGCAAAGAAAGATTCAGGCTTTTGGGTTGAAATGAAGTATACAGTGTGAGTGCAATATCGATGAAGTATATGACTTTTGTCATCTAAAACAGTGACCTTTCGGACTACCGGAAGAGGAGCTGTTTTTTTATAATGGTAAAGAAATCAAAGAGATGTAAAAGGGGTGTTTATATGAATATTGTAAGAATGGATCAGGTCACAAAGAGTTTTGGTGATATTACGGCGGTAGATAAAATGTCGCTGGATATAGAGGAAGGCGAGATATTCGGGCTGCTGGGGCCGAACGGGGCCGGGAAGAGTACTGCGATCAATATGATTACGGGACTTCTACATTTCGACAAGGGCTCAATTAGTGTTTTAGGAAGCGATGTTAAGAAAGAAAAAATGAAGACAAAGGGCTACATTGGTATTGTCCCGCAAGAGGTCGCCATTTACGAAGAGCTTACCAGCCTGGAAAATGTTAAGTTCTTTGCAAGTCTCTATGGCCTGAAAGGAAATGAGCTTGAAGCTGCTGCACTGGAAGCGCTGGAGTTTACCGGTTTATCGGAAAATGCGAAAAAATTTCCTAAAACCTTCTCCGGGGGTATGAAAAGGCGTTTGAATATTGCCTGCGCCATTGCCCACAAGCCCAAGCTCATTATTATGGATGAACCTACGGTTGGTATCGATCCACAGTCCAGAAACCATATACTGCAGTCGGTAAAGAAGCTGAACGAGCAGGGCAGCACCATTATCTACACAAGCCATTACATGGAGGAGGTTGAAGAAATCTGCAGTCGTATTGCAATAATGGATCATGGAAAGGTAATTGCGCTGGGTACGTGTAAGGAGCTTGAAGACCTTATTAGTGACAGGAATATAGTGTTAATCACGGTTATGGATTTACTGTCGGGAATAAAAGAGGATGACATTAAGCAAATACCAGGCGTAGATGCTGTTGAAATCGAGGAGAACATAATCAAGATTTCAAGCTTCAGGGAAGTAAGCAATATGGATAAGATAATTAATTATTTCACATCCAACGGGATTTCGATTAAGAGCTTAGAAAGTAAGATGCCCGATCTTGAGGCTGTTTTCCTGGCTATGACCGGAAGAAAACTAAGGGATTAGGGGGGGATACAGCTGTGAAGATATATAGGATTATCGTAAAAGAAATACTTAAGAACGTACGTGACTACAAGGGAAATTCAATGATGGTACTCTTTCCGATTGTATTAATCACTATTTTGGGCGTGTCCTTTAGCGGCCTATTCTCCGGCACCATTGAATTCGATGATGCCAAGGTTTTGTATAAAGTTGAGGTAGAGGAAAACAAAGCCTTTGTCGACGCCTTCGAGAGCTTTAGTTCTATGCTGGAGGAGGAGACCGGGATTGTGTTTGAAAAGACAGAGGATTTTGAAGGAAGTAAGGCCAGAGTTGAGGCAAAAGCCTATTCTGCTCTTGTTCATATAAGCGAGAATCCGCTGCAGATTAGTATTTACAAAAATGAAGGAGCGGGGCTGGATACGACTTTACTTGAGAACTCAATAGCAAGCTTCATAAAATCCTATGATGGAATCATGACTATAGCTGAAAATAACCCTGCGGCCTTGGGGATGCAGCGCTTACAGGAGTACGAAGGTAATGTTCAGGTGAGGTCTCTTGATAAGAAACGCCAAGTAGGCTCCATGGATTACTATGCAGTAACTATGCTGACGCTGATACTGTTCTATGCCTCTCTCACAGGCTTTTGGGCAATAAGGGGTGAGGTCGAGCAAAATACTGCACCCAGGATATTATGCGCTCCGGTGAGCAGCTTTGAGCTCCTGACGGGGAAGGTTATAGGTAGTATTTTCGTATCTTTTGTGCAGGGACTAGTCGTACTATTGTTCAGCAAATTGGTGTTGAAAACCTATTGGGGAGAAGATTTGCTATCTGTTGGGCTGCTCATCCTTTCCTATGCCATTATGACAACAAGCTTGGGCGTTGCCTTGGCCTTCCTTATTAAAAGTAGTGAGGCTGCTTCGGGTGTCTTGAACGCTATCATACCTATATTTGTGTTCCTCGGTGGAGGGTATATGCCGCTTTCAGCCATGGGTAGTGTAATATCAACTATTTCCGTTATTTCTCCGGTTAAGTGGATTAATTCAGCTCTTTTTGGGGTAATTTTTGATGGTAGTTATTCCGATATGTTTGTCTCGTTACTTGTAAACCTTGGATTAGCAGCGCTTTTCATTACCATCTCAGCTCTATTTTCAAGAAGGAGGGACAGAGCATATGCGTAATATTATACAGATTATATCTAACACATTAAGGTCTACATTCAGGAAAAAGGAGAATATCATCATATATATTTTCCTGCCTCTGCTGGGGGTGCTATTGTCCTTGGTGATTTATGGTACTCCAAGCTCCCCGGTGCTTAGGGTTGGCTTTGTAAATCATGATAATGGGATAATCTGCGAAGACCTCAAGGAAGTGTTGAGCTCTAACGATGGATTCCAGCTATCTGATGTGGAGGATGCAGATGTCAACAGCTTGCTGCTGGACATGAGTATAGATTTGGCAGTTATTATTCCGCAAGGTTTTAGTGAAGGTGTTTACAGTGGGACCCTCAAGGATATTGAAATTGTTTCTTTGAAGGGGCAGGAGACAACAGCATGGATTGAGCAATTCCTAAGCAACTATACGGATACTCTTGCAAAGCTATCTGCTGCGTCGGCAGGAGACAGGTCTCTGTTTGATAAAATGCTGGATAAATATAATAGCAGCGCGGACAAACTAAATGTTGTTGTGCTAAAGGACAAAATGGTTGGGAGGCTTATGACCTCGACCTCAATAGGGTTTTTAATCATGTTTATGTTGTTTGGAGCAAACTTTACCTCGTCAATTATATTGAAGGAAAAAAGGAGACGCACCTACTACAGAATATGCACGGCGCCTGTCAATTCGCGTCAGTATATAGCAGCAAACGCCATAACAAGCTTGATGATTACAATTATTCAAATATTTGCTATCCTGCTGCTTATGAAGTATGTTTTCCGCATAGATACCGGCTTAAGCGGGGTATCAATGTTTATCATACTTTTGATGTTTAGCTTTACCGCAATCGGGATAGGACTTGTCCTGACCGCATTTTCCGATTCCTCCTATATGGCAAGTACTCTGAGCACTCTTGTAACGACACCTACCTGTATGCTGGGAGGATGCTTCTGGGAAGTGGAGCTTATGCCAAAGTTCATGCAGAGGATTAGTTTGTTTACGCCACAGAGGTGGGCCCTTGATGCGGTGGAAATAATGCAGGGCGGAGGGACCTGGTCGGACATTTCTTTGAATCTCTTGGTGCTGGCTGCTTTTGCACTGGCGCTAATTCTTGTGGCTTCCTTCAAGTTTTCAAGGACGGAGAATTTACAGAAGTTCGTATAGAGGGATGGGCTGCTGACTCAGCAGCCCGTCCTCCCATTAATATGGTAGCTATTCAAACAGTGCCTGGATTTCCTGCTGGGTCATCTTGGACAGAAGCGTTTCGCCGGGCTGTATGACAGCATCTATCAGGTCACGCTTCTTTTCCTGTAGGGCAAGTATCTTTTCTTCAATTGTGCCCTTTGTAACAAGCTTCATCACATATACGGACTTTTTTTGGCCGATACGGTAGGAGCGATCCGTTGCCTGATCTTCTACAGCCGGATTCCACCAGGGATCGTAGTGTATAACAGTATCAGCGCCGGTCAGGTTTAGGCCTGTTCCACCAGCCTTCAGGGAAATAAGGAAGACCTTCCCCAGACCTTCATTAAAGGAATTAACTAAATAACCTCTTTCATTAACGGGAGTTGAACCATCCAGATAAAGTGTGGGAATTTTCATTTCCCTGAGCCTGTTTTTAATTAGCTGCAGCATGCCGGTAAACTGCGAGAAGAGCAAAATCCTATGTCCGCTTCCCACGGATTCCTCAATAATCTCCTCTAGAAGCTGCATCTTTCCGCTTTCGCCTGAATAGTTTTCAATAAACAAAGAAGGATGACAGCAAAGCTGCCTTAATCTTGTCAAAGCCGCCAGTATCCTAATTCTGCTTCTGTCAAAGCCCAATTCATTAATATCTTTTGAAATCTCGCCCTTTATGTCCTGCAAATAGGCCATATATATCTTCTTCTGCTCCTGTGTTAGCTCGGCAATCATGGTATTCTCTATTTTTTCCGGCAACTCGTTTAACACATCCCTTTTTAGCCGCCTTAGTACGAAGGGTCTTATTTGCCTGCTCAGATCGCTGTATATCTCAGTGTTGTCCTCGTCGGAGGCAGGTTGGATAAATCGCTCGTTAAATCTTCTATATGAGTAGAGATATCCGGGAAGTACGAAGTCAAACATTGACCACAGCTCAAATAAATTGTTCTCGATCGGCGTGCCGGTAAGGGCAAAACGAGTCTCAGCCTTTATAAGCTTCACAGATCGTGCATTCCTGGAGGCAGGATTCTTAATGTGCTGTGCTTCATCGAGTATGCAATACCTAAAATCATGTGCAGTGTAAAATGAAATGTCCCTCCTGATTAATGGATATGAAGTGATTACGACATCATAGCCATCAAGCTGACCAATCACGGAATGACGCTCCTGCTTGTTGCCCACTATTGCGATGTACTTTAATCCGGGTGCGAATTTATCAAGCTCCGCGCACCAGTTGAATACAAGTGAGGTTGGGACGACAATCAGGGACGGGGATGCACCCTTTTGGTCCTTGGCCGATAGCAGCAAAGCAATTATTTGTATGGTCTTCCCAAGCCCCATATCGTCTGCCAGAATGCCTCCCAGTTTATAATGGTCCAGTGTCTTCAGCCATTTGAAGCCGAATTTCTGGTAATCCCTCAAGGAGCCCTTTAATCCTGTTGGCATGGGGAAAACCATATCCTCAGGCTCTCGGATATTTTGTACAAGCTCTTTAAAAGCTGCATTCCTCTCTATGTTATGAAAACCGGTCTCCCGGATGCTTTGATCCAGATATGCGGCTCTAAAGCGGGGTAATTCTATAAATTCATCTTCCATTTGCTGAGGAGCCACATCCAGCTTTTCCATTAAATCACTTAGCCTGACAAAGTCACTGGAATTTAGGTCAATAAAGCTGCCGGTTTTCAGTTGATAAAATTTCTTCTTCCTTCTGATTGAGAGGAGGATGTCGGCCAATTCAGAGCGGTCGATTCCGTCGGCATTAAACGAAAACTCCAGCATGTTCGAATCCGAATTGAACCTAAACTGAGCTGAAAATGATATAGATGGGTTCAGTTTCAGGTTCTTAAGGCTTTCAGAGTAAAAGACCGAGGAATGCTCTTGCAGGAGGGGAACCAGCCTGAAAGCAAAATCATAAATATTCTCATCACCGGACAAATGGATCTTCCCTTCATTCACCTTGAAATTGGCCATTGCAAAAATCTCGAGAATAGCATCCTCTGTCTTAACCTCCCTAATTAGCAGCTTACCCGAAGGATTGGATGCTTTGTTATATGGAAGAAAGGGATTGATTGTATGCTCGCCATAAATATAGCGGACTTCCGCAACTATATCAGAACCATCCCGGTCAAGATAAACCTCCGCTTCCAGAGGTAGTTTTTCTATGGTAGAGTTTACCTCTTCGGTAATGACTAGTTTACCGGCTTTCTCGGCAAAAGGCAGTATCTCGGATACAAAGCGCTGCTTGTCCTCTTCAATAAACCGAAGCTTGCGGGTTTTCTGATACATCATAGCCATATAGAAGGGCTTCAAATATTCGCTCTGCTGCTCGGATATGCGATAAACCTCGCCACCTGTATAAAAGTATTCACCGTCCTCTGTCAATGGAAGCAGAGAGCCTTCGAAATCAATGTTAAGGACAAGGTCTGTTCCTTCGTTTGACAGTAAAAAGGTAACAGGGACATCCTCCCTTTTGATTTTGACCAATTCGCTCCTGCTGCCTAGAATAAGGGCATTAAAGGGTGTATCCTCGTATATCTGAAGAAAACGTTTCAGATAGCTGTCCGTCAGGCAAACCCTGCCATCAGGGAAAATACCGGTGTTCTTCATTCCCTGAGCATATTCAGTTACCAGCTTGTCGGTCTGATATATTTCCTTGATAAGCTCTATCAGCTCAAGATCCTTGCCTTTGAATTCATGACGGGAGGGGACATATGTAAATTTCTTGCCGAATTTCAGCTCTAGATTGTTTTCCATATAGTAAAAGAGCCTTTTTATGTCCTTGACAAAATACAACTGATCCTGGCCCATACGCAGCCTAAGTAGGCGCATCGGTGAAGCACCGGAGACCTTGGACTTGGTTATTTCGAATATAGGCTCAATGGATACGGCTGATTTCAAGGTGGCTTGTGCGCCGCCAAACAAGCTGAATATGTCCTTTGCAGCTCTTCGAAAACGCAGGTCCCGGAAAAAGCCCTGCTCATCCTTTTCGGCAATCAAAAGCAATACAGCTACCATATGCTTGCAGCAGCCCCAGCCGTCATTGCCCACAGGACAGGTGCACTCAATGTGAGTGAGTCTGCCGGAAAGGTCGAATTTCAAGTGTTGGGTGTACAGCTTTTCTCCAAGCACAGTTGATGTGAAGGCGCGTTTCTCCTGATTGAACTGTACGGACTTGATACGACCGTATTTGAAGTATTCCTGGCCTTCATTATATTCATCAATTGGTGTTTTGGCTAAAATTGATTCTTTGCTCAAGTCAAACATTTATAGCTCCTAGTATTAGTATGATAGCAGTTTTGTCACGTAAAAACCTACATCCTTATATTATATAACATTTTTGCAGGTTTTAAAATAAAGTTGTTTTATATTGTGTTGTGGCCGGTTTTGACCGCCAAAAGCGTCTACAAAGGCGCCACTCAAATGCTCTGGTGGCTGCTGGGGCACAAAGGAAAACTTCTATGCACCAAAGGGTAAAAAACTTGTGTGGCAGTCGGCGCTTATTCGCAATCTAGGTTGCATAGGCGAGCAGTGAAGCAGTGAAGCTTCACGACCAGCCTATAGGCTCAGGCGCGCCTGAAATGTACATCGTGTACATTTCACTGCCTTCTTTTGCTTTTCACCGGGTGTATTACGAAGCCTTTCCAACACTTATGGGTATCTTTGGAGCAGGACATTATCAGCCTGCCTATGACGTAACCTGATGCATGGTTTACAGCCATGTCCGCCTGCCTATCACGGCTTCAGAAGAGGGGTAAGCTCATCGGTATAATAGATGTAAAGCTTATGGAGAGGTCTGGTCATGGCAACGTAGAGCAGCTTTATATCCAGCTCGTCCTCGGTATATTCAGTGCTGCTTGCATTGAAGATTATTACGGCGTCAAATTCGAGACCCTTAGCTAAGCAGGAAGGAAGAACAACAATTCCGCTTTTATAAACCTCCTCTTTACCGCTTATCAGTGTAGCATCATCTACCTGCTTTGATATTATCGCATATGCAGCCTTGCATTCTTTCAGGGTTTTACAAATAACTGCTATGGATTTGTATGAAAGCTTTTTAAAATCTGCGATGCTTTTTATTATTTCCTGGGCAATTTCCTTTTCATCAGACTTGGCTGCTATTTTCACCTCTTCGCCGTGGCGTATCACCGGACGGCCTTTATTTACCTCGCGGCTCTTTATCTTGTCCAATACTGTATTAGCTGCATTCATTATCTCAACAGTGGTACGGTAGCTTTGCTCAAGCGTTAGAAATTCATTTTTCCTGTCGCTGAACACGTGCTCCGTGATCTCGTTCCAGTCCCGGATGCCTCTATAGGAGTGGATTCCCTGGTTTAGATCGCCCAGTATAGTGAAGGAGCTGTCCTTAATTATTCTCTTCATGACATATATCTGAAAAGCGCTAAAATCCTGAGCCTCGTCAATAACTACATGCTTTACCGGTATTTTCTCATCTATACCGTAAATGCAATATTTTAGATAAATGATAGGTGCGAGATCCTCTATCTCCAGAAAGCCTGATTTTAATGTATCGGCAGTATACTTTCTAACGAATTCGCACAATTTATCATCCAGCCATGGACTTGCCGCCTTTTTGAACATATCGGCATCGTTAATAAAGTCCTTGTAGTACTCATAAGGGCTAAGCTTGGAGATTTTCCTGATATAGTCCTTAATTGCTGTCTTCGCCAGTGTTTCCAAGTGCTCCAGGTCATTGTCTCTTTCGTTTATCGCCTGAGAAACCTGCCTGTGACGCTCGTTCTCATCCATCACAATTGCCTTTAGAAGAGCTACCCGCTTGTCGCAATCCTCGTGAAGCTGGTTGATAATATTGAGTTTTCGCGCTTGCATTCGTGTTTTCAAGTTTTTCTTAATTTCATCAACCCTGCGCGCAATTGGCCACATTTTGTATTGATTTAGGAATAGCTCGTTCAGCTCTTCATATTCATAAATAAGTGTTGAACCTACAGTGAAGCTCTCCTTTGGGATGAAGTTTTCTTCAATTTCCTTCAAATAGGTGTCTAAAGCCTCTTTGAAATGCATTGCGGCTTTGAATTCAGAGGCCTTCCTGATAAAGGCCAGTCGCTTTCTCTCTTCATCGCTCTTTGTGTAATCCACGAAGGCCAGTAGCTTTTCATTGGCATCCCGCAGCTTGAATCTTTTGCCGATCAAATCCTGGGCAAAGTCCTCAAAGGTTGTCTGGCGTACCTCTTCAACGCCCAGCTCCGGCAGGACATCCGAAATATAGTTGAGAAACAATTTGTTGGGCGCAATAATCATAAAGTTTTCCGGGACGAATGATTTCTCATAGTTGTAAATCAAGTAGGCAATACGGTGGAGGGCAATGGTGGTTTTTCCGCTTCCCGCTGCACCCTGCACAATAAGCGGCCGCCACATATCGGCGCGGATAATGGCGTTTTGCTCGGCCTGTATTGTTGTTACGATGTCCTTGAGCCTGTTATCTGCATTTGCGCCCAGACTGTTCTGCAAAAACTCATCATTTGTAGTAATATCAATATCGAGGATTTCCTTAAGCTCTCCATTGTCGATCGAGAACTGCCTCTTTAATTGCAATGTTCCTTTAATGTTGCCGTCGGGACAGTCATAGGAGGCATCTCCCAGTCGTCCTTCGTAATAGAGGTTTGCCACCGGAGCTCGCCAATCGACGATGATTAGCTTTTGATCCTCCTCCCTAATGAGAGACATTTTCCCAATATAGAGCTTTTCAGCTTCACTTTTGCCCTTTTCGGTAAAGTCAATACGGGCAAAATAGGGCTTCCTCTTGGCTTCCATGAGATTTTTCAGCTTAAGATCCATATTGCCTTGCAGAAGGGAGTTGACAATGATATCGATATAGTCCTGACTGTTTTCTGCGTTAAAATGCTTTCTGACCTTTTCCAGGTCGCTGTCTATACGACCCTTCTTCACAAGTGTGATCTCAAGGCTCTTGTCGACATACCCTAAGGTGGACTTACACCTATCCAGCTCTTCTATGTAGTCGGGATGACTTATTTCTGGCATTGGTCATGCACCTCCGAATAATGGTTTTGCGCAGCATATCCGGTCAAAACGAGGCGGGTAGCTGAGCCGAGATTTCTATTCTACTAAATATGCGACGAGAAATAAAGGAGCAATTGCCTGTAAAAGCGCTTTTGCGATACATGCCAACAGGACTATTCTTTCATAATGCTTTTGTTCTCAGTTTTGCTAAAAATATCTTGACAATCTGGTGTTTTTAGGCTAAACTATACTTAGAAAATTTGATAGAGGCGTAGCTCTACGAGTGTAGGCAAATGGCTGGTTTATGTAAACCAGTTTTTTATTTCCTCCCAGTTTATGAATTATATGGAATCGTGAATTATGCTGCAATTATGATTTATATTGCACGCTGAGCCGTATGATTCCGGACATGTCATTGATACTACGGCTGTATTTTTTCACATGGTCCATACTGTAGATAGTATCATATATGTTTGAGTAATTGGATTTTGAGTAATCCTTGACCTTTATTTCAATGATTGGGCGGCGCTCATCCAAAGCTTTCAATACTAGTTTATCGAATGCTTCCCGGTTGCTTGCTACCATTCCATATTTAGTATAATAGTTGTATCTTGTGCTGTCGCAGATGGGATAGCTTGCTCTATTCCAGCTGTTGTAAAGAGCCATCTCATTGTCGGCCAAATTGAAATACTGATATGTAAGGATATCTGAGCCATCCGGAGATATTGGATCGTCGTAGGTGACATCAACATGGTAGTATTCGCCGTCAATCCTCACAATATTCCACGCATGGCCTTCATTTGAACTACTGTTTATAGTTTCTCCCACAACCAACATACATTCCAGGCCTGAAAGGTCGCATAGCAGCTTCATGGTCTTAGCATAGCCCTCGCACACTGCGGTACCAAGCACAAGGCAGCCATATTCCTCATAGGCTTCCTCGGAGATGGTATCACTTAAGTAGCTTTGATAATCATATCCTGTGTTGTTGATGATATAGTCATGAAGAACCTTCTCCTTATAAAAATCGCTCATAGATGGTGTTATCATGTTGGCAACAATATAGCGAGCCCTATTCAATGCAACTTTCGCATTCTCAACTCTTCTGTTATACTCACTTTTGGTGTATCTATATTCAAAGGTCGTCACCATGCTCTCCGTACCAGCCCTGTATTTCCATGACTTAACAAAATATTCAACCCCGGAAAGCTCCTCTGCCGCAGTGTTTGCTCTAAGAAAGGCACTCTCAAAATCATCTGTGATACTTCCTTTGTAACCTCTGATATCTATCCTGACAGAGGTGTCATTTGTGCACAGTGTTTTGCGAAGCAATTTGTATAAATCTTCTCTGCTTTTAACCACAAAGCCTGAGGAAGTCATAGGGAAACTGGCAGTTGCTGCATTCCCGTATTTGTCCTCCAAATCTGAGGTATAAAGGCCGAGTACCTTTGCTGCCGGTTTGAAAATGGCTTTGTCGGTATTTACCAGCTTGTCCAATAGCGTGTCGGACGACCCCTTCATTTTGACAGATAGAGCATCGTAAGAAATTGAGACCATATCATCTCTCAAAAAAGTTTTGGAGTTTTCAAATATTGTCTTATCAGATGCTGAAAGAAGACCTAATTCAAGGGCTTTATCAAGGGCTTGATTGTAATCAAAGTCTGTTCCGTCCTGATAACCAAGAGCACGAAGTACGAAGGTAATATACTGCTTAGCCGACAGCGGCGCAGAGGATCCATATAGATTGCCCCCGATACCTTTTGAAAGCTCATTACGGTACATGTAGCTAATATATTTGCCTGCCCAGGAGGGCACATCTGTGAAGGGATGGGTGGAGCTACCTTGCATTGCCTGATCTTCATTCCCCAGAAGGCGTATGAGCATTATGGCACCCTCAACTCTGCTGGGTGCCCGCCCCAGTTCAAAATCATCCGGGGAGTTGGCAAGAAGGCCTAAAATCTTTAAATCTATAGCCTCTTCAAAGTGGTCAAAGGGAGCTGATGCACTATTTAAAGCAGGTACTGCGACATTATCGGCATAGGAACCTGAGCTCACAGGATAATCTGCTGCGCTTACCGATAAAGGTACCATTGCAATAATGAGTACCAGCACAAATATATATGACATAATCTTACGTAAAATTCGCCTCATAACAACCTTTTTTAACCCTTTGCTAAATAATCTCAACATTCTATATACTTATTCGTCAGGGCAGACTAAATAAATAGGGATTTTTGAGAATTATCCCCCGCTAATTATATCAATAGCAGAAAAGCTTTTCAATTGTATAACTACCGGCTTGAATAATTGCCGGTTCAGCCCCCAAACATGTCATCCACAGAGACCTGAAGGCCGCTGAAGTAAAAGGATGACACATGAGAATCTAAGCCTTTGGAATAAGTCCTGTTATCTTTTATATCATTATCTTCAAGGAAATATACGGTTATATGCTCATTTTTGGGATCAATTATCCAATAATCAGGGTGACTGCCAGAAAATCATAGAAGGACAGCTCCCGTTGGATGTTTTAAGCAGCCAATGCAGGAGTGCCCTCCTAAATAAGTAGCATGTTGGTATACCTGAACTAGGTTCACTGATTGTTATTCTTTGTAATATCCTTCGTTTTCTCTACCAAAGATTCCAGGGAATATCAAAAGGATCGCAACTATTATGATGATAATCCAAATCCAATTGCTTTGCCCGCATCCTCCGAAAAATCCGCCTCTCTCATTCTCTGCCATGCAATACAGCTCCTTTCAATTAACAAATCCGCTGATTAGAATATCTCTACTCGACCTCATCAAATGCGATTCTTCCAAAGGGACCTCTGTCCACGAATAATATAAGAAATATCAAGATGAAAAACAGAATCGCACAATTGTCAAATATGCCTTTGGTAAATTTTTTTGACATTATAAAACCCTCCTTGTACTAGCACGCTTTGTTCCTGTTGCCTTCTATATCATATTCAAAAATGTATTTTTGTGTTACCAATTAAATAACATCGCCATGGCTGTAAATAATGAAACCACCCATAAGGGTGGCTTCCTTAGTCCCATGCATGCAATCGGCTTCAACTTACAGCTTGTTCTTAGCAGCAGATGTTCCTATCAAAAAACAGCAGTAGGAACAGAATAATAAAGAACAAAATAGCGCAATTATCACCCAGGAAACTACCGACGCCTCTTTCTGTCATAATGGAGTCCTCCTTTCGCCCAGAGAGTTGACATAAATTTTGTTACACTTCAATTTATTCGTACTCGTTCATTATTGTTACAATATCAGTATATTAATGCCGCACTTAGTCTGTGACAGCAAATGTTAAAGCAATTCAAAGAGGCATATATCCGTTTATTAAATGCTCCTGGCGCCATACACACAAAACGCGTAAGGAAGGCGCTAAAGCGCCCGCGGTTTAGCGTACAATTCGCGCAAGCACTCATTGAATAATAAGAAAGGCAAAATGCCCAAGCAATGAAAATCTTCCCAAGATAGTACGCATATTGTATAATAGCTATATACAGACAATCATGCCCAGGTTGGACAAACATGTGGAGGTGTAAAATGTCACTGAGTATAGGTTCTCTTGTTACAATCAGTCATTATTCAATGACAAGCGTCTTTACAAGCACCGTTTTGGCTGTTAATGAAAATAGTATTGAGGTAAAATTGCCGAGGGAATGCATGAGAGCAGACTTTTCAGCCGGTGATCCGCTGGCTGTAGCCTACGAATTCAAAAACTCGCCTATAATTAAAGGTGGCAGAGTTATCTATTTTAATGCACGTGATGGAGTGCTTGTCTTCGAAGAGGATTTGTATGAGGAAGAAATGAGGATGCGCTCCTATGACCGCTTTCCTGTTTCGCTTTATGCAGACTACAGAGTAGTGGAGGAAATGGTCAACAGGAAGAACTATGCACTTGTAAAGGATATCAGTGAGCATGGACTCTTGATATATTCCAGAGAATCACATTTCAACGGGTTAAATCTCAGCATGGATATATATATTACCAGAAGTGTTCTGACAATGGACGTCGAGATTGTACGGAGGGTCGAACATGACGGCTATTATGAATATGGCCTGCGAATTAAGCATCAAGGCTCCTATGTGCTAAACCAGATTAAAAACTATATCAAAAAATCTGAGAGTGAGCTTATCGCGAACTATAAGGATGAGTAAAACTGCTGGAGAATACTATATATTTGTGCAGGAATAGATGCATAATTCTGTGCAAGTCTTGTCTATTCCTGAGTAGAAAATCAATAAATATCGTGGAAATAAGAGAAAAACAAATAAATATGATTTGACAAATCCCAAAATATTCCTTATAATTGTAAACACAACCAAAATTTAACATATTACTGCCGCTACCAGGAAATAGGGCAGTAAGTTAAGGGGGAAGTGTTTTGGGAAAGCTGAGAATGATTATTGCAGATAGTGATGCAGACTATTTGAAAAGCTTTGAAAGGTTTTTGATTGTAAATTATCCTCATAGATTTGAGCTGTTTTCTTTTTCATCTTATATAAGCCTTGCTGATTTTTTAAATGGTGTTGCCAATATTGACCTGCTAATTGTGGCTGACCAGCTATATCAAAATAGCATGAGGCTCGAAAGCATACCGCTTATCCTAATACTTTCAGAGGATTGCTCTGAGGACAACTCCGAGAGTAACTCCGGGATTAACTCCGGGATTAACCCCAAGACTCATTCCAAAACTCACTCCGAGACTAACCCCAAAGCTTTCTCTGATTGCGCCTTAAGTCAGGAGGATGAGGCAAAGACTACTGCGAGAAAGCCAGGAAATATCAGGAAGTATCAGCATATGGATAGGTTTGTTGGTGAGATAATGAGGCTATATGCAGCCAACAGCCAGAAGGGACTTACAATCAGGGCGACGCAGGGTAATACCCGAATTATTAGCATTCTTTCACCTTCGGGGGGTTCAGGCAAAAGCACTATTGCTGCAGGAAGCAGCAGCTTGTGCGCAGGAAGGGGAAGCAGGACGTTTTATCTGAACCTTGAGAATATTCCTTCTACAGATTTGTTCTTTCATGGGGATTCCATTCAGAGCTTCTCCAATGTCATTTTTCACCTCAAGGGGAAGGAAGGCAACCTGAGCTTAAGATTGGAAGGTGCGAAGTCAATCGATGCGGGTTCAAATGTTCATTACTTTAGGCCGCCTGAGAATATTCAGGAGTTGAATGAATTATGCTGCTCTGACATTAACCGGCTGCTGAACGAGCTCAAAAGCAGCGGAATTTACGATGTTATTTTCATTGATACGTCTTGTGGACTTGGCCAAATAAACACAGCAATTATTGAGCATTCAGATCTTATCATGCTTGTTATGGACATTAACCAGACTTCTTTATTGAAGCTTAAGGAGTTTGCGGCGGGGCTGAGTCTATTGGAGCGCAAGGGGGAAGATAAGCTTGCCTGCAAAGTCATACCTGTATATAACCGTGTAGATAAAGACAAGCCACTTGTTGAGAAACCGCTTATGGCAGGATATGAGGGAATCTTGGGACGCTGCGAGCTGCCCATTGAGATTAGTGACTACTCTTGCAGAGGATGCAGCGATATGGGCTCAGGATTAATAGCGCACAGGGGATTTCTATCAGAGCTGAGTGCAGTAGCAGATTGTTTGTTGGGCTCAACAATCTGTTCGCCAGCATTTGGTACAAATGACTGTGGCGGAGGTGAGTTTATTGCCTGAAGGAGTGTTGGCTGAATTACCTGAAAAATTTGAGAAGGTATTAACCTTTGAAAGAGAAGTCAGCATCAACGCCCTGGCTGAGGAAATAAGGGGAGAGATTGCAGAGGATCTGGATCGAACTAAGGATATTTCTGATGAGCAGGTTATGGACTTGGTTACTGAGGCTGTTTTCCGCAGATCTGCCAGGGAGTATATGAATATAGCACAAAGGCGAGAGCTGGCGGATATTGTGTTCAACTCAATGAGGCGTTTAGGAATTTTGCAGCCAATCATTGATGATAAAAGCATTACGGAGATAATGGTAAATGGCCCCGACAAGCTTTTTATTGAACGGGAAGGCAGAGTTACAAAAATCGATGCCGGCTTTGAAAGTATCGAGAAGCTTGAGGATGTGATTCAGACCATTGTTTCCAGAACAAATAGGACTGTTAATGAAGCCTCGCCCATTGTGGATGTTTCTTTGCAGGACGGCTCGAGAGTAAATGTCGTTCTGAAGCCAATTGCCTTGAATGGGCCTATTATGACGATTAGAAAGTTTCCGGACAAGCCAATGACCATGGAAAAGCTTGTGGAGGCGGGCTCGTTCAGCCGGGAAGCGGCAGAGGATTTGAGCTGCCTGGTAAGGGCTAAATATAATATATTCATATGTGGAGGAACCGGCTCCGGCAAGACCACCTTCCTAAATGCGCTTTCCGGGGAAATTCCCGCCGATGAGAGGCTAATAACTATAGAGGATTCAGCAGAGCTACAAATTACAGGAGCGCAAAATATTGTCAGGCTTGAGACTCGCAATGCGAACAGTGAGGGCAGGGGCACAATTACTATTAGAGATCTGATTAAAACATCGCTGAGAATGCGGCCTGAAAGAATAATTGTCGGAGAGGTAAGGGGAGAAGAGGCTCTGGATATGCTCCAGGCAATGAACACAGGCCATGATGGATCACTTTCTACAGGTCATGCCAATTCTCCTGCTGATATGCTCAAGAGAATTGAGACAATGGTACTTTCGGCGGCTCCGTTACCATTGGAGGCAATCAGGCAGCAGATTGCCTCGGCAATCGATATTATCATACATCTTTCCAGGCTGCGGGATAAGACAAGAAGGGTGCTTGAGATATGTGAATTGGCAGGCTGCAGCAATGGACAAATTCAGCTGAATCCACTTTACCGCTTTGAGGAAGTGTCATCAGTAGATGCTGAAGGGAGCATAGATAGTGGCAATGATGGCCACAAGAATGAGAATGTCGGGGGCAGGGTTGATAACCAAAGGGATGGACATAAAAAGGATTATGAGGTGGACTCTAGAGGCAGACATATGGACGCAAGGCGCGTCGAAGGTTGTCTGCGATGGACCGGGAACAGGCTCATAAATACCACAAAGCTTAATATGGCGGGAATATCCTGCAGATTGGGCGGTGGTAATTATGACTAGCTTCGATTCCTATACAATGAGTCTGAAGGAGAAAATACTTTACACTGCCATGGCAGCAGTTGTTATTTTCGCCATTGCCTTTATTTTTTACAGAAGCGTTTTACTGTCGTGCCTGCTTGTGCCTTTGGCCTTGTTCTATCCGCGAATTAAGACCAGGGATATTATTAAGAAGCGTAAAAAAGAGCTCAACATTCAATTCAAGGACATGCTGTATTCACTTTCCTCGTCACTATCAGCGGGGAAGACAGTAGAATCTGGATTTAGGGAGGCCTTAAAGGATTTATCAGTTTTATACCCTGAACCATCTGCTTTTATCCTGATCGAAGTTCGCAGAATTATTAGCATGCTTGAGACTAATGAAACACTGGAGCATGCCCTGTCAGATTTTGCGAGCCGTGCGAGGCTTGAGGATGTGGACAATTTCGTAGATGTATTTAATATCAGCAAGAGGTCAGGCGGCAATATATCAGAGGTCATAAAGAATACATCGGCAATCATAAGCGACAGAATCGAAGTGGCGCAGGAGGTGGATACAATGCTGGCCGAGCGAAGGTTCGAGCAGAAGGTGCTAAATGTCGTACCAATATTCCTGATACTGGTGCTATCAGCCAGCGCGCCGGATTACCTGAGCCCAGTTTTCAATACGGCTGCCGGCCGACTGACAATGACTGCCTCCATTGGGCTTCTGGCGCTTTCCTTGCTTATATCGACAAAGCTAAATGATATCAAGCTTTAGGTGAGGAGTGGGAGTTCAAGCAAGAATTCAAGGGGGCAAGAGAGAGNNTGAGAGAGAATGAGAGAGTAAGAGAGAGTAAGTGGGCAAAACAGCAAATAATGTGATGCCTTGGGGGTTAGGATGGTTCTTGTATTAGTTGTGTATTTAGCAATTCTAGTCGTGCTTTTCCTGCTTGCCGGCAGGAATTATGAGGATGTTCTGGGGCAATTGGATAGGAAGCAATATCCCTGCAGAGATGTTCTTCCCATAGGGTTGTTCTTAGTTGATGTCTTCAAATACAGCTTTAATAGCGGCTATGACCGCAGGATTTTTACTGCCCTGGCCGAGCTGCATGGGAGTAAGCGGGCAAGAATGATGCTGAAGGTCCATTTCGGGAACAAGATATCCCTTATGCTTTTATCCGAGTTGTTTGTGATGTTCATCGGCCTGTTCAGTACACCTGATACAGGATATATTGTGTTTGGATTATCCTTGCCCATTGGAATAGCTGTATTCACCGATAGAGATTTATTTGAGCGAATTAAGAAAAGAAGGTTGGCAATACAGCTGGAGTTCCCTGATTTCGTCAACAAGCTGACACTGCTAATTAATGCAGGTATGACCGTATCAAAAGCGTGGGAGAAAACAGCATATGACCAAAACCGTCAGACCCCTCTATATTATGAGCTGAGGTCGACTATTCAGGATGTCAGATCCGGCATTCCCGAGCATAGGGCATATGAGGAATTTGCCAAGAGGTGTCGAGTGCCTGTCATAACCCGCTTTGTTTCTGTTATCCTGCAAAACCTTCGGAAAGGAAATGCGCAGCTGGTACCAATTTTGAGGGTATATGCGAATGAATGCTGGGAGCTTAGGAAAAGCACTGCAAAACGGCTTGGAGAGGAGGCTTCGACCAAATTGCTACTGCCGATGATGCTTATGTTTATAGCAGTTTTATTGATAGTTGGCATGCCTGCTGTTTTATCACTTAGGAATATTTGAAGATTGGGGGTGAGCGAAGTGAAATACTTGTTTAAGAGATTTCTAAAAGAGGATGATGGGCTTGGCACAGTGGAAATAGTTATTATTGTTGCTGTTCTTGTGGGTATTGCTCTGATTTTCAGGGATGCCATCATTACATTTGTCACAGATATTATGAAGAGTGTGTTTGACAATGACACCATTATAAAGGATGTGAATAGCGGCAATATAAGAATTGATAACCAAATAAATTAATGGCTGCAGTGTAAGCTGGGTGATAAAACACAGAGCAGATGCTATATTAGCTGGAAAGGAGGTCGGGGTATGGGAAATGTGCAGGTGCAGTATAATGGACTTTTGTTTTCCTACGAGACCGATGCAGCGGCTAGTTTTCTTGTCGTTCAGTGGGATGGAAAGGTGACTGATTATCAGCTGCGAATGCTAGAGCGTAATTCCATAAAACATATTATTCCGCCGGAAATTGTGAGAAAAGAAGATGTGGCTAGCTTTTACTACAATATTACTTCAAAGATCTCTTTATCATTTTATCTTAAAAGACAAAAACTCAACAGGGAGGATTTTTTGCGACTGCTGCTCCATATTAGCTCATCTGTAATTGATTCATCAGGGTACCTCCTTAATCCGAAAAGCTTCATTTTTAACAGTGATTACATTTACATTAATCCTGAGACCCTAGAGCCGGCACTAGTATACATTCCTGCAACAATTGATCAAAAGGGTTGCATGACGCTGCAGAGCTTTGTTTCGGAGCTGCTGATGATGCATATACAGGCAGAGGGCTTCGATAAGGGTAATTTTGTACAGCGCATATTGTCCGTGGTTAAGAGCAATACCTTTAACATAAAGGCCTTTGCAGGGCTTATGAACGAGCTTATGTACCTCTCTGAGCAAAGCTGTGGGCAAACTCAGCGTGAGACGGGAGAGGCAAAAAAAGAGGAGACCTGTAATAATAATTACATTAAAGTAAAAAAAGAGGAAATTAAGAAGGAAAAGGTGAACAAGGAGAATAGGACTAATAAGGCTAAGAGCAAGGCTAGGAGCAGTGCAGACGGAGGTACAGGTGCTGGTA
>LSQX01049903.1_pt1 | contig 26971 bp, 21 predicted proteins | sample 654561 | NCBI WGS metagenome assembly LSQX01 (sample SAMN04489861, study PRJNA283612) | anaerobic digester metagenome | isolation source: 4 biogas reactors fed with cattle manure at either 37C or 55C with and... | place: Denmark: Kongens Lyngby | collected 2014
ATGTCAGCCAATTCTTCGGCATCGAGCAGGATTTTAGCGACGCCGTGTTTTACATCGTCCGCAAGGACCAGGGCTGGAGCTTTGAGGGCACCTACCTCACCGACATGACCAAGTGGGGCACCACGCTGTACGCCAAGGGCTTTGTCTCGAACGTGGCGCAAGACAACACCGCCTATTACTGCGACGCCGATCTCACCACCCACATCGGCACGGCCTGGCACGCCCTCGAGCTCACCGACGGCTATTTTGAATTCGCCGACGGCACGCGCTTTACCTACGGTTTATCGGCCTATTGAGCCTTCGCCCACCGCGCCGCCAAGGGCGCACACCAGGGGCCAATCGACAACGGGTATCCGACATTGTGCTTGCCTCAAAGAGGGGCATCTGATTATATTGCCGCGGCCCAAAAAGCCCCTTGAAAACACCGAAAAGCAAACAATTTGTGCGGATTGGCCTTGCCCAACCCAGATAAGGAGACCCCCATGAGCAGCATTATGAGCATCATCGCCCGCGAAATTATGGATTCCCGTGGCAACCCCACCGTTGAGGTGGAGGTCGAACTGGAGTGCGGCAGCAAAGGCATGGCCGCCGTTCCCTCCGGTGCTTCCACGGGCGAGCACGAAGCCCTCGAGCTCCGCGACGGAGACAAGTCCCGCTACTTGGGCAAGGGCGTCCTCAAAGCCGTGCAAAACGTGAACGAAAAAATCCAGCCCGCGCTGCTCGGCATGGATGGCCTCAACCAAGTGGCCATCGACCGCGCCATGATCGCCCTGGACGGCACCCCCACCAAGAGCAACCTGGGCGCCAACGCCATCTTGGGCGTCTCCTTGGCCGTGGCCAAGGCAGCGGCGAACTGCCTCGACATTCCCCTGTACCGCTACATCGGCGGCACCAACGCCGTTACCCTGCCCGTCCCCATGATGAACATCGTCAACGGTGGCTCGCACTCCGACGCCCCCATCGCCTTTCAAGAGTTCATGATTCGCCCGGTGGGCGCCAAAACCTTCCGCGAAGGCCTGCGCATGGGCGCCGAAGTGTTTCACGCCCTCAAAGCCGTGCTGAAGGCCCGCGGTCTGAGCACCGCTGTGGGCGACGAAGGCGGCTTTGCCCCTGCCTTTACGGGCACCGAAGATGCCGTTGAAGCCATTTTGGAAGCCGTTAAAAAAGCCGGTTACAAGCCGGGTCTCCAAAAAGACGGCGGCGATGTCTCGCTGGCCTTCGACTGTGCGGCCTCGGAGTTTTTCGTGAACGGCAAGTACGACTACACCAAGTTTGAGGGCAAGGACGCCGCGGTGCGCACCAGCGAAGAGCAGGCGCAATACCTGGCAGATCTCGTCGCCAAGTACCCCATCGATTCCATCGAAGACGGCATGGACGAAAACGATTGGGACGGCTGGAAAAAACTGACCGACCTCATCGGCGACAAGTGCCAGCTCGTGGGCGACGACCTGTTTGTCACCAACGTGCAGTACCTCAAAAAAGGCATCGAAACGGGCTGCGCCAACTCCATCCTCATCAAGGTTAACCAAATCGGCACCCTCACCGAAACCCTGGACGCCATCGAGATGGCCCACCGCGCGGGCTACACATCGGTGACCTCGCACCGCTCGGGTGAAACCGAAGACGCGACCATCGCCGACATCGCCGTGGCCACCAACTCGGGCCAAATCAAGACGGGCTCGCTGAGCCGCTCGGATCGCATCGCCAAGTACAACCAGTTGCTGCGCATCGAAGAAGAGCTCGGCGAAGCTGCGGTGTACGGCTGGGCCCGCTAACGCGCACGGAAGCGTTCCCTCCCCTCGTCACCGGCGGCGCACTTGCCGCACACCCACACAGTCGCTGATCATTAATTGTTATCGCCAATGCCGTCGTGGTCCCCGAAGGGCGCGATGCTGGGCACCAGTCCCGGCGTGCTGGTGTTGTCGGCGTTGTACTGCCACGTGTCGGGGATGATCTCGGGGAGCTCGGCCAGCACTTTCATGAGGGAGATGCCCTCCTTGGGCTTGAGGTGCGGCTGGTTGAACTGGCTGACCAGCGCGCCGGTGGCGTCGTAGAGTTCAATGCTTTCGGAGACGCTGTTTTTGAGCCCCGATGTGCCAATAGAAGCGCCGATGTCGATGATGAGCGTGCCCGGCGGCGGCGAGACATCCACAGGGTTCTCGGGATTGTACTTGTCGGAGACGAGGATGGCGGCCTGTCCTGGGTGCAGCCAGGTGCCTTCGGCAATGAGGTCGCCGTTGCAATCGGCTTCGTCGTCGATCATCCAGTTGGACAAATCGACCGCCTGCAAACCGTAGTTGAAAATTTCGACGAACTCCTGCGCGGGCTCTGGTCCGAGGGGATCGGCCAGCACTTCGGTGATGACGACGGTTTCGCCCTCGCCGCCGCGGATGCTAGCGGTGAATTCGGTGCGGTTGTCGTTGGGGTCGTCGAGATGCAGGAGCAGGGTTGAGTCTTCGTCGGTGGGCAGGTTGCGCACCAGCACCACGTGTACCGTGCGAAAGCCGCCCTGCAACGGCTGCGCCGCATCGCCACCGTGGGCGACAACGGTGAGCCGGGTGGGTTCGTCGGTGATGAGGCGCACCGCGGCCACGGCAGGCCCTTGGGTGAGGCAAACGGGATCGGATGGCGTTTCGTAGGGCGCGCACACCGGCATGAGGATTTCGGGCGGATCGGTGTCGTCGGGATCGCGCAGCAGTTCGAGGATGTCCTCATCAAGATCGCCGAGCTCGGTGCCTTCTGTTTCGATGCCGAGCGGATCTCCGCCGTCATCGTTTGGTGGAAGCCCGCCCTCGACCACGCCCAGGTCGTGCACCAAGTCGGGTCGCCAGATGTCTTCAGCGGCGGCGCTATCGGTGTCGCTGCCCGTTTGGCCGACCTCGCGGGTGAGATCCAGATTCATGCAGGCGCTGGAAGCGACCGCGGCCCAGAGTGTCCATGTGCAAAGTGTGTGTTTCATGTGGTAATATATCGGCCGCTGCGCACAAAAGTTTCCTAAAAAAATGATGCGCGCCGAAAATATTGTCATTTGCCGCAGTTTTGTGCCGATGGGCGCGAGGGAGGTTGCATGGTACGCCGCCAGGACATCGTGGAATTTTTAGATGACTTGCTCGACATTAATGATGTCAGCGATCACTCCGTAAATGGGTTGCAGGTGCAGGGGTGCGAAGAAGTGCGCAAGGTTGGCTTGGCGGTGGACGCTGCCCTGTCGGTGTACGAGCGCGCCATTGCCGAGGGGTGTCAGATGCTCGTCGTGCACCACGGATTGATATGGGGCGGCTTGCAGCGCATCACGGATCGCAACCACGCCCACGTGTCGCGCCTGATACACAGCGGGCTCAACCTGTATGCCGCGCACCTGCCCTTGGACATGAGCCCGGATGTGGGCAACAACGCGCTGCTGTGCCAGATGGCGGGCCTGGTGGGCATTGAGCCGTTTGGCGCATACCACGGGGCCAAAATTGGCTGGAAGGGCGCGCTAGAAGTGCCGTGCGGCATTTCGCAATTCGAAGACGTATGGCGCGAGCAGCTCGGGGCCACGCCGCGCACCTTGCCCTTTGGTCCGGAGCTGATTCGCACGGTGGCCATCGTGTCGGGGGGCGGCACCGGCGCCCTGAAAGAAGCCATCGACGAGGGCATCGATTGCTTTGTTAGCGGCGAAGGCCCGCACGAGAAGTATCACGAGGCGTTAGAGGGCGGCATTCACCTGATGTACTTGGGGCACTATTTGACGGAGACCGTGGGGGTGAAGGCGGTGGGGCGCTCGCTGATAGCGGAGTTTCCCGAGCTATCAACGGTGTTCATCGACGAGCCCACGGGCTTCTAGGGGCGCCGCGGGTTCGCTGTCTGCGGCTTCGGCGTTGTCGCGAAACGGCACCAGGGTTTGGCGCCACAGGTAGCGGCGAACGTAATAGATAGAGAGCAGCAATGCACCAAAACCGCCGGCGATGAACGACGCCCACACGCCGGTGACGGGCCAATGCAATACAAACGTGGAGATGAAGGCGCCGGTCACGCCGATGCCCAGCACGCGCAACGCGGTGATGATGAGCGACGGCCAGCCGAAGCCGAGCCCCTGCAAGATGCGTCCGGTGGTCATGCCGACGGCCATGAGGGGATAGGAGAAGGCCACCCAGCGCAGGTATTGGGTGCCGATTTGCAGGGTGTGCGCGTCCTTGGTGAAGATGGCGATGAGGGAGGGCGCAAAGGCGTAGGAGAGCGACCCCAAGGAGACCGCGCAGATCAAGGCGGCGCCGTAGGCGTTGATGGTGGTGCGGCGCACGAGGTCGCTGCGGGCGGCACCGGCGAAGATGCCGGTTAGGGTCATGGCGGCGGAGGCGATGCCCATGATGGGCAAGGACACGCACATGTCGATGCGGTTGCCCGCCACGTAGCCCGCCATGGCGGTTTGGCCATATGCAGAGACCGAGCGGTTGATGGCGATCATGCCCATGGCCATGACCAGTTGTCCGGCGGTGGCTGGTACGGCGAGGCGCACGATGTCGAGCAGGCGCTGGGCGCGCATGGCCAGGTGGTGCTTGAGAAAGTCCTTGAGGCTCTGTTGCGAGAAGACCATCCAGGCCAGCATGACCGTGGCCACGGTTTGCGCTACCAGCGTGGCGACGGCCGCTCCGCGGATGCCCATGCCAAAGGTGAACATGAAGAGCGGGTCGAGGGCCACGTTGATGAGGGTTGACACCGCTAGGGCGATCATCGGGCGCTTGGCGTCGCCTTTTCCGTTGAGCATGGAGCGCAGCGCCGTGGCGATGAAGAAGAGGGGCATGCCCGCAAACAGCGGCGCCATGTAGTCGAAGGCCAGCGAGATGGATGCGCCCTCGGCGCCCAGCAGGGGGATGAGCGCGGGGCCAGCGAGGATGGTGGCGATGCCCAGGACAATGCTGATCAACACGGAGAGCGTGAGGCCCGTGCCGCCGTATTCGTCGATGGCGGCGATGTTTTTGGCGCCGTAGGACTGCGCGACATTGGCGGTGATGCCCGTGGCCAGGCCGTTGGTGAGGGCGATGGAAATATAGAAGATAGAGCTGATGTAGCCGGACGCCGCCAGGGCTTCGGGGCCCAAGCGTCCGATGAAGACGGAGTCGACGACGGTGTACAAGGCGTGGACAGTGAAGCCGGCGATCATCGGGAGCGAGAGGTTGAATAGGGCGCGTCCGGGGTGTGCGACGAAGGTTTCGAGCCGACTTGGCGTGGCGTGGGTCATGGGCGCGCGGCCCGTGAGCATGTGAATGGAGCGGGTGAAACGCTGTGTTTAGAGGGGCGATGTACAACGCGGATGTTGGTGGTGGCAGCGGCGATCATGGCCCTGTGTCAGAGCGGATTTCAGCAAATAAAGCAAGGCTTTCTTGGGCCGCCCCTTGGGGTGTTCGGGGCCAGGCGCGAGATGCGTGCTTTTTTGTAAGGGATTGTACCGGAGGAGGGACTCGAACCCTCACAAGCTTTCGCCCACTGGATTTTGAATCCAGCGCGTCTACCAGTTCCGCCACTCCGGCAAGGGGACTGCGCGTAAAGCGATGTGCGAATTATCACGATGCAAAGTCCTTGTCCAGTGTTGTGTGAGACGTGTCAGAGGAAGGCATCCCTCGCCGTGCAATTGCATCGTTGCCGATAGAACCTTGCCCAAAACGTCTTTTGATCGCATACTCAGAACTGGCTCTCTGGGGTGCTTGTCAGAGTGCGTAATATCAATTCCGCTGTACCGAAACCCCGGGATCTGTCGCTCGTCGCGGTGTGCACGCCGGCTCTTGAGCCGGAAGCCTAAAGCGATGATATGGAACCCATATGCAGCGTCGGCGGGGTTGAATTTGGTCTCGATGGCACTCCGGAGAGCTTTTTTATTTTCACCGCCCAAAACCACTACCCACGCCGCCCAACAGTCCGCATATTGACCTCATGATGCACACCACCCTGTCTCAAATTTACGAACCCATGCTGTTGGCCCTGTTTGGCATCTCCGCGCTCGTGGCCATCGTCTTGATGTGGATCAACGCGCCCTACGGGCGTCACCTGCGCTCCGGCTGGGGCCCCACCATCCCGGCGCGCGCCGGCTGGATCATCATGGAAACCCCGGCGGTGGTCGCCATCGCGCTAATGTTTATCTGGAGCGACCGACACTTCGACCCGGTCTCCATCGCGTTCTTGGCCCTCTGGCAATCCCATTATCTGTACCGCACCTACGTGTTTCCCTTTCGCCTGCGCGCCGCACGCAAACCCATGCCCATCCTCATCATCCTCATGGCCATCACCTTCAACTGCTGGAACGGCTTTCTCAACGGCGCCTGGCTCTTCCACCTGTCCCCGGAGCGCGACATCTCCTGGTGGCGAGACCTGCGCTTCATCTTTGGCACCGCCTTGTTCTTCGTCGGCATGATCATCAACCGGCAATCCGACGCCATCTTGCTGCGCCTGCGCGCCCCCGGCGAGACCGGCTACAAAATCCCCCACGGCGGCATGTACCGCTGGATCTCCATGCCCTCGTACTTCGGCGAATTGGTGCAGTGGGTGGGCTTTGCGTTGGCCACCTGGTCGCTGGCCGGACTGGCCTTTGCGGTGTTCACCGCGGCCAACCTCGTCCCGCGCGCCGTCGCCAACCACCGGTGGTACCGACAAACCTTTGCCGACTACCCCCAAAATCGGAAAGCCGTCATCCCATTTGTGTTGTAAGTTGGGCGCATGAGAAGTCTTCTGGCGCATCCAAGCCACCGCGTGCCCAATACTTGCGCAACGCATAGGAGGTGGAAACATGAAACCGAAAAACACGCCCAAAAAACCGCTGCGTGTCGCACGGCACGTCGCCCCGGTTGCCGCCCTGGCCGCAGTCCTCACCACCGCCTGCGCCTGGCAAGCCGCGCCCGAAAAACACGCCCCGCCAGCCCTGCGTCCGTTGACCGGCGAGGTGTGCAACCACATCGTGCCGCAAGCGCCAATCACCATCGCGACGTCTCGGGTGGAAGCCCAAAATCCCGTGCTTCAATCCGACGGGCAAAGCTACGCGCTGGCCTACGCCATCCGCAGCACCCCCACATCGCACATCCGCTTGCTGACCCTCGACAAACAAGGCGTCCCCCAAGGCGAGGGCACCCTCTTCTCCGCTGATGGCCAGAGTCGCCAGCCCGCCATCGACGGTGACGGTTCCGGGTTCTACCTGTCGTGGCTCGAAGGGACGCGCCTCAACGCCATCCGCGTCAACGCCCCCGAAGCGTCGCCCCGGATCTACAGCGAAAACGCGCAGTCCGCGGCGTCGGGCCCCTGGGGTGCGCTGGTATGGGTCTCGCAAAACACGTTGTTCTTTCGCAGCGACAGCTTGCCACCCGCGACGGGCATCGGCGTCCCGCGCAAGGAGCCCAAGCCCCTGGCCATCGCCCACGGTCCCATCGAGGATCCCGCCATCGCCTGGACCGGGCACTTCTACGCCATTGTGTGGTCGCAGGCGATGAGCGGCGGGCGGCAAATCATGCTCCAGCGCGTGCTCAACGACGGCTCACTTATGGGGGCGCCGGTTCGGGTCTCCGGGGTGGCGGGCATCGCGCAAAAGCCCTCCGTCGTGTGGACCGGGTGGGACTTCGCCATCGCCTGGGCCACCGCTTACGCCGACGAGGGCGCCTTCGACAATCGCTTCCGCATCTTCTTTGCGGTCGTCCCCGAAAAAGGCACCGTGCCCGCTCTGACGCGGCAGCTCGACTTTCGCGGTTCAGCCGACGAAGTCTCCATGGCCACCTCGGGCAGCGAAATGGTCCTGGCGTGGGTGGGCAGCTCCGAGATGGGCGCGGCAATTTTCGCGCAGCGCATCGACAAAACGGGCACCCTGCTCGGTGAGACCATCCAGCTCAACACCGATGACGCCATGTGCGGCAGGCCCGCCATCGCGTTTGATCGCGACGGTTACGCCATTGCCTGGCACGAAGCGCTCGACGATGCATCGTACCGCATCCGCTTTGCCAAGCTCGCCTGCGCCAGCTCCGCCGAGGCGCTCCCAGCACCGGACGCGGACACCGCCGTTGACAGCGACAGCGATGGCTTAAAAGATGTCTTTTAATTCGCCCGCATCGCCATGAAAACATCATCGTCACCGCGAAGCGCGTCCGCACTGGTGCACATTGATTTGACGCGGCGCCGCATCGACATTGCCCCGGTGCCCGCAGATGTGCGCCAGCAATTCCTGGCCGGTCGCGGCTTGGCGACGTACTTGCTTTGGGAACACGGCACCGACGGCGACCCCGTCATCCTTTGCCCGGGCGCCCTGGCCGCCACCCAAACGCCGGCGACCTCACGCGTGTCCTTGGTCGCACGCTCGCCGTTGTCCGGTGGCTTGCTCAGCGAAACCGGCGGAGGCACCTTGGCCCATGCGCTGCGGTGTGCGGGCATCGCCGCCCTGTGCATTGTCGGTCGCGCCAACAAACCCTGTGTCATTCGCATGCAAGACCAGCGCGTCCAGCTCGTCGATGCCACCGCCGACATGATGCGCGACACCCCGTCCTTCGCCGACGCCTTTGCGGGCATGGCCACCATCTGCGCCGGTCCGGCGGCCCGCAGCAATACGCCCTTTTCGAGCCTCGTCATCGACAGGCATTTTGGCATCTGGCGCGGCGGCGCGGGTGCGGTGTTTGCGCAAAAAAATCTCGTGGGCATCGCCGTGACCGGCAGCGAAACGCCCCAGCCCAACGATCCCGCGCGGCACCGACAAATCTGCGCCGACATCCGCCGCCTCATCGACGCATCCCCGGCGCTCACAGGGCCTTACGGGTTTTCGCGCCTGGGCACATCGGCGCTCCTCGACCTGCTCAACGCCCGGCGCATGCTGCCCACCAACAACTTTCGCGCCACTTTTTTTTCCCGCGGCTCCCAGGTGAACGCCGTGCAACTGCACCGCGCCGTATCCAGCCACGCCGGGGCCTGCGCCGACTGTCCCGTCGCCTGCAAGCGCATCGCCACCCGCGACAACCGCGCGCTGCCCAACTTCGAATCCCTGGCGCACTTCACGGCGCTCTTGGAAAATGCCCACCTCGAAACCGCCATCGCCGCCGACGCCATCTGCCGCCAGAGCGGCCTCAACCCAACGCACTGCGCCGCCCGACTCGCCGCCATGGCCGAGGACGCAGGCACGGCCCTGTCCCCAGACGACATCCTGCGCCAACTGCGCCAGTGGTCCGCGGGGCACGTCGACGACCTCCCCGACACCGCGCCCTTCATGGCCATCAAGGGCATGGAGATGCCGCCCTACGATCCCCGCAGCGCCCTGGGCTTGGCCCTATCGCTCGCCACCTCCACACGCGGCGCCTGCCACCTGGAGGCCTGGCCCATCGCCACCGAGGTGTTGCGCAAACCCGTGGCCGTCGATCGTTTCTCCTTTGCCGGCAAGGCCAGGGCGCAGCGCTTCAGCGAAGACCGCAATGCCGCCGGCGATGCATTGGGGCTCTGCCGCCTGCTCTTCCTCGGCCCCGCGCTCGCAGAATACGCCGACGCCACCACCGCGGTCACCGGCGACTTCATGGACGCCACCGGGCTCCTCCACATCGGCGCGCGCATCTGCTACCTGGAGCGCATGCTCAACCAGCGCTTCGGCCTGTCGCCCCGCAGCGACACCTTGCCCGCGCGTTTCTTTGCCGAGCCGGGCACCGCAGGTCCCGACTTCGCGGTCGCGCCCATCGACGAACGCGCCTTTGCCGACGCCAAAGCGCGCTACTACCGCATCCGGGGGCTCGGCGAAGACGGCCTGCCAACTCTCGCTGAGGCCGAGAAACTGGGGCTCACATGGAAGTAGTCTTTCGCCATCTTCTAGAGCGGCTTTCGCGCAGCGGCATGGCATCGCCCGACGACGTGCACATCGCCACCTGCGACGACACCATCGCATGGCACCGCCCCCCGGCATCTGCAGCGGACTTCGCCCAAATGATGAACGCGCTGCGCCTCGGCACACTCCTCTTCGGCGCGCCCATGGAGCCCTACCGCACCCTCATCGCGCACCAGGCGGCCCAAGTCCTGGCCCAGGGACAAGACGCCATCTTTCCGAGCGACTCGGAGACGCGCACGTTTTTGCACCGCATCCCCTGCTTGCCTGCGTTCACCCCTGCCGCACTCGCAGCGGCACTGGCCAACGCCGCGGTGGTCATCTCCGCGCAGGGACACGTCGCATCGCGCGGTTTCTTCTCGCCCTTTGAGGCGCTGGTGCATTTCTCGTCGGCCTGCTTTGCGGCCCAGGTGCGCTTTGTCGTGCAAAGCCTCGACCCGCCTTCTCGCGCCACCGCACCCGTAGACGTTGGTGCCGGCGCCGCGCGGCGCGTCCTCCTCGATCACCTGCGCCCCCTGCCTCATATGCCTCCGCAGCCTCGCGCTCCCTTCCACAGCGAGGCCGAAGTGTTGCGGGCCATCGCCCACGCCGGTCGCAGCACGGTACACCACCGCTTGGTGGACTCCGCCTTTGGCAACGCTTCTCTGCTACACGACGGCGTCCTGTACATCAGCCAGACCGGCGCCCCACTGGATGAACTCGAAGGGCAAATCGACGCCTGCCACCTAGATGATTCCCACACCAACGCCATCACCGCTTCGAGCGAACTGGCCGCCCACCTCGCCATCGTCCAGCACGCGCGATTCGACGGCGTCCTCCACGGGCATCCCCCCATGACTGTGGCCCTGTCGATGCACTGCGACTTGCCCGACTGCGCGCAACGCCACCGCTGCCACACCCACTGCCAAACGCCGCGCTCGCTCAACGGCGTCCCCATTGTGTGCGGTGAAGTGGGCGCTGGCGACCACGGTCTGTGCCACACCGTGCCCGCTGCCTTGGCGCACAACGACGCGGCCATTGTGTTGGGTCACGGCGTCTTTGTCGGTGCCACAGGAGACTTCTGCGCGGCGACGCAGCGTTTGTGCGACATTGAAAACGCCGCTGCGGTCGAGTGCAAAAAGCGAATTAGTCGATGGTGGGGATGAAGCAGGCGATGTTGGTTTGAATGCGGAAGTTGGACGCCTTGGTGTGGCGCTCGGCGTGGAAGATATCCATTTTGTAGGTGCCGCCCACTTCTAGGCCAAACTCGCTGGCGATGGCGTCGAAGTTGATGGTGTCTTCGAAGGGCCAGTGCAGGCCGCCCAAATCCAGGGCCAACTTGTCGTTTACAAAAATCCAGAGGTCGTCGTCGCCGCGGAACGTAAAAATTTGGTTGCCGGTGTATTCAAATTCGAAGTGAATCTCAGTGGTGAACAAGAAGTTGCGGTTGACCCCGTTGTCGTCGAGCTGACCGGGTTCGGCGCCGAAGCCCTTGCCGTCCAGCGGAAAGAAAAAGGGATTGTCGTAAACATAGGAGTCGCCCTCTTTTTGGAGGATCAGCGTGTCTTCGACGCGCATGTTTACCCCTTCGACGTCGGTGTACCACTGCGGAAATGTCGACGCGCCTTCCCACATTTGAGTGCTGCCCCAGTCTGGTCCGGTTTCGATCAATTGGGAGCGGCTCACCAAACCGCCGTTGGGACAAGTGTCGCTGCACTGTGAGTCCTCGATTTTGTGGGTGCCCTGCAAGGCCGAAAAAACGGGTTTTCGATCGGCGTTGAGCGTGGGCTGAATCATTCCCTTGGCCGGTCCCCATCCCAGGTCGGCGCGTTCGAAGTCGGGGTGCGACGATGTGAAATCGCGGAAGACGACCTTTAGGCTGTTTTGGCACGACGGGATGATGTCGGTATTGTTGTTCGCGTTGTTGTTCGCGTTGTTACCGTCGTTAAAGTTGTTGTTGTTATTTCCCGGTGTGTTGTTGTTGGCGCTGTTGTTGTCGTTGTTGACGCTGTTGTTGTTATTTCCCGGCGGCAAACCGCGGTTGTCATCGTCATCGGAACAGGCCATTGCGCCAAAGGTTCCCACCAACGCCAAAGTTAAAATCATGCGAAAAAGTGTCATTCGAAGCCTCCTTTTTGTCGTGCCACATAGGCCAACATCGCGTCTTTAAAGCTATCACAAAACCCATGCGATCGCGGCATTTTATCGCAACTCATCGCGCAATCGCAAACTCCCTGTCATTTTGGAAAGAAAGATCATTTTGTGTTGGAAAGGCACATTGGGTGCACATTGGGTGCGCAGGGGTGCGCAGGGAATGCGCAGGGGATGCGCGGGGATGCGCAGGGGATGCGCGGGGATGCGCAGGCGCCTACCAAACGCCGGCAATAACGGTGCCGCACTCGCGACAACGGCCATTGGCCATGTTTTGGCGCTGGATGTGGAAGCCGCGCCGCGCGATCACCTCGGTGCCGCACCCGGGACAGAGGGTGTTTTCGCCGGGATGCCCCGGTACATTGCCGCAATAGGCGTAGCGGATGCCCGCCTCCATCGCCGTCTTGCGGGCGCGCTCCAAGGTGGCGATGGGCGTATTGGGCAAGTTCATCATGCGGTATGCGGGGTGGAAGCGCGTAAAATGCACCGGCACATCGCGGCCGAGCTTTTGCACAATCCACATGCTCATGGCCTCGAATTCGGCGGCCGAGTCGTTGAGACCGGGAATGACCAGCACGACGATTTCGAGCCACACCCCGCTGTCGTGTACCCGGCGCAGCGTGTCGAGCACCGGTCGCAATTGCGCCGAGCAGACGTCGACGTAAAAGGAATGCGAAAATGATTTGAAGTCGATCTTCACCGCATCGAGATGGGGCAGCAGTTGTTCCATCGGCTCTTTTCGGATGAAGCCGCTGGAGATCATGACGCGGCCAATGCCCGTGCCGCTGGCGGCCAAGCAGATGTCGCGCATGTACTCGTAAAAGACGACGGGTTCGGAATACGTGTGGGCGATGATGCCCGCTCCGGCTTCTTGGGCGCGGCGCACCACGGCTTCTGGCGGCAGGGAGGTGTGGCGTAGGTCTTCGGGGCGCGCCTGGCTCAGCTCCCAGTTTTGGCAAAACCGGCAGGCGAGGCTGCATCCCGCCGTGGCCAGCGAAAAGGCCTTTTGCCCCGGCCGAAAGTGAAAGAGCGGTTTTTTCTCGACGGGGTCGACGTGGATCGCGCTGGGTTTGGAATGCACGAGGGTGTAGTATTTTCCGCTGCGGTTTTCGCGCACGCGGCACAGACCGCGCTCGCCGTCGGACACCCGGCACATCTGCGGACACAGTTGGCAGCGCACCTCATCGTTGGGCAGGGGCTCCCAAAACATCGCCTCGTGGTGCGGGGGTACGGATTTTGGCAGTGTTTCGTCTGCGGCCACCACCACCTTGGGCACCAGGGCTGCCGCGCATGTTGTTTGCAAAAAGAATCGGCGGGTTGTCTGCATGCTCGTCCTCTGTCACAGCGCAACGCGCGATACGCCAGCACAAAAGGCCTGAAGCGCACCGGGCACTGCCGAGCATAACACGAATGACTAGGATTTGTTTTTTCGGGACTGCTTGCCGGAGACGCCCTTGAGTAAGTCGCCAAAGGTGCCCATGGAAACCGAGGATTTGGTCTCGCGAAACTGCGACACAATGGCCGCTTCTTCCTCTTTGTCGACATCGACCATCGACAGGGAAATGCGGCGTTGCGCGTCGTCGATTTCGAGCACGCGCACCGAGACCTTGGCGCCCACTGACACCACCTCGCGCGGATGCGATACGTGCTGCCCCACGCGTAGCTGCGAGATGTGCACCAGTCCCTCCACCTCATCGGATACAGCGACAAAGGCCCCAAACGACACCAGCCGCGTCACGGTGCCTTCGAGCACGGCCCCGGCTGCGGTGTGCGCCACAAAGGCGTCCCAGGGATCGGGGCTGAGGGATTTGAGGCTGAGTCCGATTTTTTGTTTGTCGGCGTCCAGGGTTTTGACCTGCACCGCGATGCTCTGCCCCACGGCGAGCACCTCGTCGGGGTGTTGGATGCGCTGGTACGAAATTTCGGAGACGTGCAGCAGGCCTTCGAGATCGTCGAAGCGAACAAAGGCGCCGTAGGGTTGCAGCGAGGCCACCACCCCGTTGCGGACATCGCCGACGCGCAGGCTTTGCCAGGCCAGCGCCGCGCGTTCTTTTTCTTCGGCCTCGAGCAGGGCGCGACGGCTCAGCACGAGGTTGCGCGCATTGGGCTCGCAGCGCGTGACGCGAAAGGTGTACGCGTGGTTGAGGTGCACCGATGGGTCGGCGCAGAAGCCCCGCTCGATTTGGGAGACCGGGCAAAACCCCCGCAGTCCCATGACGTCGACCTCCACCCCGCCTTTGTTGACGGCCTTCACCACGCCCTCCACGGGCAGCCCCGTCTCCGCGGCCATTTCCAATTGCGCCCACATCTCCGACTTGTCGTCGTCGCGCTCCAGGGTGCGTTGGCCCGCGCGCACCGCGCACATAAACACGCCATCGCGCATCGCCGCCAACACGACGGACACTGTGTCGCCCTCTTTGACGCGCAATTCGCCGTCTTCGGTTTCGAACTCGGCGCGGGGTACCAGGCCCTCGGCGCGCGTGCCCAAGTCGAAAAAGACGTACTCTTTTCCGATGGAGATCACCTGTGCGTCCACCCGCTCCCCAATGGAGAGACCCTTGCGAACCGGCATGGCCTCATCGAGCATTTCTTCAAAATTATCTATCGACATCGCGTATCGCAGCTCCTTTTTTGCCCAAGCCCCCCTCGTTCTTCGAAAGGGTTTGCGCCCGCAGGAAATACCCAAAAAGCCCTGTTCGCGCAATTGCCAAAACAGGCGTATCGCCCTATGATTCGCTGAATTTATGAGGCCCACACTGTGATTTGTATTTGCTGCCATGCGCGGTTCACCTATCCCGCCCCATGCCCCACTTGTGGCTTTCGCGCTGCGGACAGCGCCGAACCCGGCGACTATCCCGCGCAAACCCGCATCGCCGATCGCTACGTTGTCTCGGCGTCCTTGGGGACGGGGCGCTTCGGCACGTGTTGCGCTGCCCATGACGAGCGGTTCGGCGGCGATGTGGCCGTAAAGTTCATCCATCCGGGCTACCTGCCCAACCCCGCGTTTGTCGAACAGTTCGTGTCGGGCATGCGGTTTTTGCAGCAAAACAATTACCCCACCACAACCCAGGTCGTAGATGTTGGCGCCCACGAAGGGCGGGCCTACGTCGCCACCGAATTGCTGGCGGGCGTTTCTTTGCGCGAGCACCTCGACCAGCGCATACGCGACAAACAGCCTTTTTCTCTTCCGGAGATCGACAACCTCGTCCGGCGCATCGCGGCCCATCTCGTGGAGAGCGATGCCGGCATTCACGGTGCGCTTTGCCCCGAAAACATTCGCCTGTTGCCCGATGGCATGAAGGTGATGGACGCGGGGCTGGTCGAAAACCTCCCCTTGCCGGTCCTCGAGGTGCGCCTGCTGGCCAACGCGGCCTCGTCGCCCTATGTCGCTCCCGAGCTGCGCAACGGCACCGACTTCTCCGCTGCCAGCGATGTTTTTTCCCTGGGCGTTCTCATCGCCGAGATGGCCTGCGCCCATCCGTTCTCCGGCCACGTGGAGAGCTTCATCTCACAATTTCAATTGACGCATTCGCCGCTCGAATCCCTGTTGCGCCGTGCCCTAAGCGATGCGCCGCAGTCGCGTTTTCGCGATGCCGAAGCCCTGGCGCGCCTATTGGCTGTGGCCGCGGGCAATGAACCGCCGCATTTCAATCGCCCCTGGGGCGCCGCTGCCCCTGCCTCTCTTGCACCAGAGCCGCCTTCGACGACCGGCGAATACAGCGACGACACGACCCAACAAGTCCGCATGGACGAAATCATCTCCCAGCACCAACGCAGCAAATCCGAACAACGGCGCCCCGCGCCGCCCAAGCCCACGTCGGTACCCGCGCCGCCCAAGCCCACGTCGGTGCCCGCGTTGCCCAAGCCCGCATCTGTACCCGCGCCGCCCAAGCCCGCGTCTGTACCGGCGCCGCCCAAGCCCGCGTCTGTACCGGCCCCGTCACGGACACAGCGCAAAACCCTCAACCCCGTCATTCCGCCGCCACCCAAACGGCCCGAACCCGCAGTGCGCCGAGCCATTTTGCCGCCGCTCACAGACGGTCCCCAAAAAGCGGTGCTCGACGGCGCCGCCGCCGGCGTGTTGCAACTGCCCGACGACGAGCTGCGCGACATGCTCCCCATCGACGAGCTCAGCGGTCTCATCGAGATATCCGACGCGCCCCAACCCACCACCACCGAGAATGCGGCCGCCCAACTGGAACAGCGGGCGAGCACCGCGCTGGACACCTCCACCGGTGAGTTGCTGAAACGCGCCCGCGACCTCGACGGCATCGACCCGCGCTTTATCCGCGCCGCCCACAAGCTCGAAACCGAACGCATCAGCCAAGAGGCTCAGCAGTCCGCCGCCCTCATCCGCGACAACGCCAAAAACCTCGACGGCATCAACCCGCGCTTTATCCGCGCGGCGGCGAAGCTCGAGCAGGCCCGCATCGCCGACGTGGCGACGACACCCAGCAAGGCGCCGTCACCAGAGGCCTCCGAGTCCGCCGACGACTGGCGAGATCGCATCGCCTCCGAAACCAGCGCCAGCCCCGACTCCGTCATCTCGTTTTTGGCGCCCCCCACCCAGCGCGCGCAAAACCACGTCGAGGGGTTTCCGCGCACCCATCAGCGACAAGGACGCAACCGTCCGCCCGCGCCCCCGCCGCCCTTGCCACCCAAGCGCCGGTAGGGCATCTCGCAAGCGAAGCTGCCGCGTTTTATTTCGAGGTGTTTTGCGGTTGCGGCGCCGGTTTATCGGGTGCCGAAGCGTGGATGCCCAGGCCCTGCTGTTTGGCCTCGGCCTCGGCGCGCTGAAAGGCCTCTTCGAAGCGGCTCTTGCCGTAGCGCGTCCAGTACGTGGTGTATCCCTGGCGCACCATCTCCACATTGACGTGGACGTCCCCGGCAAAAATATCGGCGAGCAGGCGCCCAAAGCCATCGCGCGATTCAACCCCCGGCTTTCGGAATTCGAGGCGAATGTCACCGGCGCGCACCAGGTATTTCAGTGCCTCGGTGGCCTCGGAGAACAGCGGCTCTCCCTTTTCGGGGGTGTCGATGCTCAGCAGGCGGATGTACTCGTTGCGCAAGGGCTGTCCCGGCAGGGCCAGGCGCGCCACCAGGGTGTCGCCGTCCACCACGCGGGTGACAAACCACTGCTCGTCAGTGGGAGCGGTCGATGTGGCTGCACCGGCGGCGGCGTCTTTTTCGGTGTCGGGTGCTTCTTCGGTAGGTGAAGCGGTCGCCGGACATGCCGGGCAGGGCGGGCAGACGGGACACGCCGGACAGGGCTGACAGGCAACGCACACCGCGGCGATCCATCCGCACACACACAGCAGCCACCACCGCTGCGCAGCGCCAACAACAGGGACCCAAAAACGCAAAATGAAATGTGACATACTCACTTGCATAGGCCGACCACTGCCAAATGGCCACCGGAATCCGGCCGAATTTCCGCGTTTTTTACGGCCTGCACTTGGTTTATGATGCGTCCTCGGCTAAAAGCGCTTCGGGTGCCCAGCGCACCTTTTAAGGAGAGACATATGAATGAAACAAAGAAAACGCGAAAGACCGGCACCGAAGAGCTGCCGTTGATGCAAAAAATTGTCGCCCTGTGCAAGCGCCGGGGTTTTGTTTTTCAGTCGTCGGAAATTTACGGCGGGTTAAAGTCGGCCTACGACTACGGCCCCCTTGGCGCTGAGCTCAAGCGAAACATCATGGCCGAGTGGTGGCGCACCATGGTCCACGAGCGCGAAGACGTCGTGGGCATCGACGCCTCCATTATCATGTCGCCCAAAGTGTGGGAGGCCTCCGGCCATGTCAGCGGCTTTGCCGATCCCCTGGTGGACTGCCTGGTCTGCCGCGCCCGCTTCCGCGCCGACAAAGCGCCCCAGGTGTCCCCGGGCGAAACCGTCGAGTACCGCAAGGAGGGCAAAACCATCAAGGGCGTCGCCGAACGCGGCTATGTGTGCCCTGAGTGCGGTGCGGTCGAACTCTCCGAAGAGCGCCAATTCAACTTGATGTTCAAGACCAACCTCGGCCCCATCGACTCCGACGACAACACGGTGTACCTGCGCCCCGAAACCGCGCAGGCCATGTTCGTGAACTTTCTCAACGTGCAGCAAACCTACCGCCTCAAGCCCCCCTTTGGCATCGCGCAGCAGGGCAAATCTTTTCGCAACGAAATCACCGTCGAGCACTTCATCTTCCGCTCCTGCGAATTCGAACAAATGGAGATGGAGTATTTTTGTCCGCCTGAGGAGGCGCCGCAGTGGCTCGACTACTGGAAGGACGAGCGCTTCGACTGGTACATCCGCCTCGGCGTTAAAAAAGAAAATCTGCGCCTGCGCCCCCACGACCCCGACGAACTCGCGCACTACGCCGACGCCTGCTACGACATCGAATACCGCTATCCCTGGGGCTGGGACGAACTCGAGGGCATCGCCAACCGCACCGACTACGACTTGGCGCAACACCAGGCCGCCTCCGGCAAAAAGCTCACCTACTTCGACCCGCAACGCGTCAATCCCGACACGGGAAAACCCGGCATGCACTACTTGCCCTACGTCGTCGAGCCGGCTGCGGGCGCCACCCGTGCGGTGTTGATGTTCCTCGTAGACGCCTACGAAGAAGAGCCCCCCAGCGAAGGCCGTCCCGATGGCCGCGTCGTGCTCCGCCTGCATCCCCGCCTCGCGCCCATCAAAGTGGCGGTGCTGCCCCTGGTCAAAAAAGACGAGTGGCTCACCGGGAAATCCCGCGAGCTCGTCAAGGCGTTTTGGCGCAACTCCATCAACGCCTTTTACGATGAAAAAGACGCCATTGGCCGCCGCTACGCGCGCCAGGACGAAGCCGGCACCCCGTTTTGCATTACCGTGGATGCCCAAACCCGAGAGGACGGAACCGTCACCCTGCGCACCCGCGACGACATGCAGCAGGAGCGCATTCCCCTCGAAGACGCCGTTGACATTATCAACCGCAAAATTCGAGACAGTTGAGGTTCCCCATGCGCAAAGGAGGCGTGTTCACCATGTGGCCCCATTTGTTTCGCGTCACCATTCTCGGCAGCGCGCTGTTGCTCTGCGCTTGCGGAAAAGACAAGGCAACGCCAGCGGGTGACACCGCGCAAAGCGCTTCGGAGCGCGAGCCCGAATCCCTGCTGCCCGAGCATGCGGCCAAGGTCGTGGCCCGCGTCGGCAACACCGCCATCACCGTGGGAGACGTAACCGAGCAAATCAACCGCCTCTCGCCTTACATTCGGCGCCGCTGGGCCGCCCCCGAAAAGCGCCGCGAGTTTTTGCAAAAGCTCATCCGCATCGAGCTGCTCGCACAAGAGGCCATTGCCCAGGGCCTCGAAAATGACCCCGAGGTGCAAAACACCCTCAAGCAAGTCATGATTCGCCTGATGGTTACCAACGACCTGCAAAACGATTACCTGCCCACCGCCATCGAAGAGGCTGTCCTCAAGCGCGAATACGAAAAAGAGCTCTCCAAGTTTGTGCGACCGCCGGAAATTCGCATCAGCCAAATCGTCGTTGCCACGGCAGAGCAGGCCCAAAAGCTCATCGCCGAGTTCGCCTCTATCAAGCGCGACGACCCGGCGTTTCGCGAGCGCGCCCGCGAAATCTCCCTCGACAAAGCCTCTGCCGAACGCGGCGGCGATGTGGGGTACTTTCCCCATCCCGAACAAGCGCCGGACGCCGAGCTCCCCGTGCCGCACAACGTGGCCGAGGCCGCCTGGCAGTTGTCCGACATCGGCGAGGTCGCCCCGGCACCGGTCAAGACAGACCTGGGCTACCACGTGCTGCGCCTCACCAACAAAAAGCCCGAGCTCAACCGCTCCTTCGAGAGCGTGAAGCGCCTGCTCGAGAACCGGCTCCTGCGCGAGATGCGACAAACCAAGATGGACGAATTCGTCGCCGAGCTGAAGCAAAAGGCCACCATCGAGATCTACGAAGACAACCTGGCGGCCATCCGCATGCCGGAGCCTAAAGACGAAGCGCCCGTTGCCAAGGACGAAGCGCCCGTTGCCAAGGACGAAGCGCCTCCCCAAGCCGACAAAAAGAAAGACGACAAGTAATGGTCAACCACCGCGAACGTTCCCCCTTCCGCCGGATCGCGTCACGCTGCCTGTTGGCCGCTGTCCTCGCATGCGCGCTCCCGGCCACCGCCCAGGACGCCGCGTCCGATGTGCGCATCGACGGCATCGCCGCCATCGTGGGAGACCACATCATTTTGCTGAGTGAAGTGCATGTCCACGCGCGCCCGATGATCCTCGAAGCCGAGGCGCAAGGCGGCACCAAGACATCTCCGGCGCAGCGCCGCATCCTCCTCGAAGCCGCGCTCAACGAAATGATCGACGACCGCCTCATCGCCGAGCAGGCCGCCGAAATGCAAGTCGTGGTCACCACCGAAGAGGTGGAGGCCGCCCTGCAAACCATGGCCAGCGAGCACGGCTTGGAGATGAGCGCCTTCGAGCGCGCCCTCGAAGCCCAGGGCACCACCATTATGGAGTATCGCGCCAACATGCGGCGGGAGCTGCTCAAGTACAAGGTCATCAACTTGCGGGTGCGCGGGCGCGTCAAGGTGGGCGAGGCCGAAGCCCGGGATTACTACAACCGCCTGGTGCGCGACGCCCGCTCCGGTGGTTACTTCGTCGGGGCCCACATCTTGGTCCGCGTGCCCAAGGACGCCCGCAACGCCGATATTGCGCGGCTCCGCAAAGAGGCGGTCGCGCTAAAATCCCAACTCGCCGAGGGGGCCGACTTCGCCGTCCTCGCCCAGCAACACTCCGAAGATGCCGTCACGGCTCCCCGCGGTGGCGCGCTGGGAAAACACCTGCCCGGACGCCTGCCGCGCACACTGGACGCCGCCTTTCAAGATTTGGAAACCGGTGAAATCGCCGGGCCCATCCGCACCAACGCGGGTTTTCACATCGTCAAAATGCTCGAGCGCGAAGACCTGGGCGTTCAACCCTTTGCCGACGTCAGTCAGCGCATCCTCTCGCAGCTCATGCAGGAGGAGATGATGCGGCAGCAAAAAATTTGGTTTCAAGAGCTGCGGGCCAAAACCTTCATCGACATTTTGCTGTAGCGGGTCTTTGTTGCGGGATTGCGCGGCGATTCGTTGCGGCGTTTAATTGCCCAAGTGCTTGTCTAGGATGCGGCTGAACGCCTCGGCGGGACGCGCGCCGACCACAGTCTCTACGGCGCGACCATTGTGAAACAGGGCAATGGTTGGAATGGAACGCACCCCCATCTGGCCGGCCACGCGCTGCTCTTCGTCGACGTTTACTTTTACCACTTTGGCCCGCCCCTGATATTTCTCGGCGATTTGCTCGAGCACCGGTGCCACCATGCGGCAGGGACCACACCAGGGCGCCCAGAAATCCACCAAAACGGGAACCTCGCTTTGGATTACTTGTTCATCGAAAGTGGCGTCGGTGACATGCGTTACATTGCTCATGTTTTTATCCTTTCCGCGTTATCAATAAGACCGCGTTGATGCGTTCTTTTTGCGCTCTGCATATAAGAGCCAACCCGGCGGCCTTGGGTGTCGCCAAAAAAACACGCATTTCTACAAAACCTTTCAAAAATCCTGTTATAGGTTGCCCCGTGACACCGCGCACCAACATCGAACGCAAACTGCGCCGCAAGGGAGAAGAGACCCTGGCCCTGTTGCGAAATCTCATCCCCGACAACCAGCCCCTAGACCTGCGCATTGTCTCGCGCATGCTGCTCCACGCCTCGCTGGTGGGACTGGTCGCCGGCATCTTCGGGGTGGCGTTTTATTACGCCCTCGAACTGCTCCAGTGGTTCTTTCTGCAAAAGCTCGCCGGTTACACCGTGCTCCACGCCGCTGGCGAAAAACCCATCGGCACTGCCGACAGCTCCCACACGCACTTCCGGCCCTGGCTCATCGTGTTGTTGCCCGCCCTGGGCGGACTGGCCGCGGGACTGCTGGGACGTCGCACTCCCGAAGTTTGCGGCGGCGGCGGCGACGCCATTATCTCTTCGTTTCACCACCAAGGCGCCATGATCCGCAAGCGCGTCATCCCCATCAAGGCCCTGGCCTCCCTCTGCACACTGGCCACCGGCGGCTCGGGCGGACGCGAAGGCCCCACCATGCAAATCGGCGGCAGCCTGGGTGCCCTGGTGGGACGCTTCTTGCAACTCCCCATCCGCGAGCGCCGCATTTTGCTGGTGGCGGGCATCGCTGCGGGCATCTCCGCCGTGTTCCGCACGCCCCTGGGCGCCGCCCTCATCGCCGTCGAAATCCTTTACCGCGACGGCTTCGAAGCCGATGCCCTCATCCCATCGGTGTTTGCCAGCGTCGTCGCCTACTCGATCTCCAGTTCCATCACCGGCGAATCCGCCCTCTTCTTGTGCGACCGCTCCTTCCCTTTCTACCCGTCTCATCTGCCCCTTTATGCGGCCCTGGCCCTGCTGGTGTCCTTCGCCGCCATCGCTTTTCTGGGCATCTTCCGCATCAGCCGCACGCTCTTCGGCAAACTGCCCGGCCCCACCTGGCTGCGCCCGGGCCTGGGCGGACTGCTCCTGGGGCTGCTCTGCCTGCCCGTCGTCACGTGGATCAGCAGCCAAACCGGCAAGACAGGTTCCGGTGTCGGACTCATCGGCGGCGGTTACGGCCTCGTGCAAACCGCGATCTCCGGGGCCTCCTGGCTGGGCACTGGCTGGTACACCGTCGCGCTGCTCACGGGGCTGGCCATCACCAAAATGATCGCCACCTCTTTCACCATTGGCTCTGGCGGCAGCGCGGGCGACTTCGCTCCCTCCTTGGCCATCGGCGGCTTGCTGGGCGGCGCCTTCGGACATTTGGCCGCCATGCTCCTCAGCGACAACACCATTGATCCCGGCGCCTTTGCTCTCGTGGGCATGGGCGTCTTTTACGGCAGCCTCGCCCACATTCCCTTGGCGGCGGTCATCCTCGTTTGCGAAATGGCCGGCAGTTACGACTTGCTCGTGCCCCTCATGCTCGCGCAGGGCGTGGGCTTTGTCCTGCTGCGAAATCGCTCGCTCTACGAAACCCAAATCATCGACATCAACCGCTCCCCGGCGCACCAAGCGAGCTCCCATGCCGACATCATGAGCGGGTTCCGCGTGGCCCAAGCGCTCAACGCGCGCGAGCATGTTGCCTTTCACGCGGCGGTGCCCCTCGCCCAAGTGTCGGCCAACGCCAAGAAAGCCGGGCGGCAAGCGGTGTTCCCCGTGCACAACGATCAAAACCAACTCATCGGCATCATCCCCTGGGCAACGGTGGCCGCCACAGACCCGGATCTCGAGATTATGAATTGGCTCATCGCCATGGACATCATGCAGTCGCCCGTGACCATCTTGCCCCAGTCCCCGCTCGGCGACGCGGTGTCGCTCATGGCCACCCACGGGCTGCGCGAGTTGCCCGTATGCAATGAGCAAGGGCATGTCACCGGCCTGCTCACCCAAGAAGACATCCTGCGTTTTGTGGCCCAAACCATCACCCCCGCCGACGACCACGCGTAGACAAGGACCCTGGTTGCGCCGCTGTTCATAAGAGAGTGAGACGTTCGTTCATGACGCATGTGAAAACGCAAAGCCGCCAACTGAAGCGCATCTTCTTCATCAGCTTTGTGGCCCTTACATTTGCCTCGAGCTTTTCGAGCGTCTTTTACAAGCACGTCTTGGTGGACGCCGACGGCAAAACCGACGACCACCTCCTGGGATGGATTTTCTTCATCATGCCGCTGGTGGGCATTGCCGCCAACATTCCGGTGGGCATCATCGCCGACAAGCTGCACGCGGGGCGCCGCATCATTGCGCTGTTTTGTTTTGGATTGGCATTTGTTTCGCTGTTGGTGGGCTTTGCTGGCAGCGACTGGGCCATGGGCATCGGTCTGTGGCCGCGCTTCCTCTACCTCTTTGTGGCGCTGTTGTTCTACAACTTCTTCTTCCAGCCCATCGTGCCCACCATCGATGCGCAGACGATGATTTTTCTCAATGAACACGGGCGGCGCGAGGATTACGGTAGCATCCGCGTGTACGGCACACTGGGCTGGACAGTGGCCTCCATCGCCATGGGCGCGGTGTTGTTCTTCGTCTTTCACCTGCCGTTGATTTTCTATCTGTCTGCGCTCATGTTCGCGGTGCTCGGGGTGATGACTTGGCGCATGATACAGGCTAGGCCAACGCAGGGCGCCATCGAGATTCCCTGGGCGCATTTGCGCGGTGACCGCGTCTTCATGTGGTTCCTCGTCTTTTCGTTTCTCAACGGCGTCGTCTACTCGGCATCGTTTTTGTTTACCGGTTATCTCTTCGACGACGTGATGCAAAACCCGCTGGAGTTGGGGTGGGTGCTCGGCACCTGGACGCTGTTTGAGATCCCCATTTTGTTCTTCTCGCGGCGCCTTCTCACGACCTTTGGCCACCGCAACTTGATTATGATCTCGCTGTTGATCAACGGCCTGCGCCTGGTGCTCTTCTCTTTCTTTACGCTGGAGACGCCGTTTGTGTGGAAGTGGATGATCGCCACCCTGCAGGGCGCGGCCTTCGGGTTGTCGCACCTGGGCACCATCGATTACGTCGACCGCTGCAGCCATCCGCACATGCGCAACACCTACATGAACGTCATCAACGTGGCCCGCCATACCATCGCTTCGTCCATCGGCGGCAAGGTCGGCGCTCTCGTGGTGGCGTCCTACGGCGCCTCGGCGTTGATGCAGTTTTGCGGCATCGCGTCGGTGCTCTTGATGGGCTTTTTTGCCCTGTTTTGCTGGCATGACAAGGAGACAACATGAACCCATTGCTCACACCCTGGACCCTCGCTTCGCTGTCCCTGCGCAATCGCATTGTGCGCTCTGCTACCTGGGAGGGCGCCTGCGACGATGCGGGCCAGCCCACCGACAAAACCATCGATTATTACCGCGCGTTGGCCCAGGGCGGCGTGGGGTTGATCATCAGCGGCTACACCTTTGTGACGCCGGAGGGCAAACAGCAAAAGGGACAGGCAGGCCTTTACAACGACGCATTTGCCGCAGCTTTTCACGGCATGGCAGAGGCCGTACACGCGCACCAGGGCAAGGTGGTGCTGCAGTTGGTGCACACGGGCGGCCAGGCCAACCCCGCGCAATCGGGACACCCGGCGGTGGCGCCTTCGGCAGTGGAGACGGCGCAGTATGCACAAACGCCGCAGGCCCTGGACGCACCGGGCATTCAGCGGCTGATCGAGGCCTTCGCGACAGCGGCAGCGCGCGCGAAACAATGGGGCTTCGACGGCGTACAGCTCCACGCCGCACACGGCTATCTCATCAATCAGTTTTTGTCGCCTGTGACCAACCAACGCACCGATGAGTGGGGCGGCAGCGCCGAAAACCGGCGGCGTTTTTTGTGCGACATCGTGCGTGCAGTGCGCCGCCAAGTGGGGGACGACTTTGCCCTGCTGGTCAAATTGAGCGCCTGCGATCACCTGCCGGGCGGCCTGTCCGAGGACGAGGCTGTGGCCGCGGCGATGGCGTTGGATGCGCTGGATGTCGACGCCATTGAGGTCTCGTCGGGGACCGCGGCGTCCGGTGTGTTGGGCCCCACGCGCACGGGAGTCCTCGCCCCGGAAGCCGAAGCCTACAACGCGTCACACGCGGCGCGCATCAAGGCGGCGGTGCGCTGTCCGGTGATTGCCGTGGGGGGATTTCGCAGCGTCGATGTGGCGCAGCGCGTGCTGGAGACCGGTGGCGCCGATGCGGTGGCGATGTCGCGCCCATTTATTCGCGAACCCGATTTGGCGATGCGTTGGCAGAATGGCGATTTGCGCGCGGCCACCTGCGTGTCGTGCAACCGCTGCTTTGTCGCGGGATTTCGCGGTGGCATTCGCTGTTTGAAGCGCTAACAGGCGCCGGCGTTCAGGCAGGCGTTCAGGCGCGTTCGGACACGCTAAGTTCCAAACGATTCTGAGTGGTTTTAAAGTGACCGGGGAAAGCACCCCTACCAGGAGAGGGTCTCGGCGCCGTTGTTACAAGAGCCGGTGCAGTCGCCGCTCGAACAACTGGCTTCGCACTGCCACGTGCCATTGGCGTCGCGGATGGTCCACTCGCCGCCGTAGTCGCTGTCGTAGTAGCCGCTAACCGCGAAGGTTTCGCCCTGGTACGATACGACGAACCACATGTCGCCGGAGTCTCCCAGGCAGTACTGCAGGTTGAGGTCGCCGTTGTCCTCGTAGCAGTTGATGTCGACATTAAACGCTGCGCAGAGCTCGTAGGCGCTGCCGGCGCCGCCATAGGATATCCAGCCGTTGCCGTTGAGGCAGCACTGGGCTTCGTAGCAGCAGTTGCGGTAGGAGAAGTTCACGTTTTCCTCCGAAGCCGCCGAGACATTCATCGAACCGCCATCGGGACACGGGATGCTCTGGTTGGACCCGCCCACCATGCTCTGGGACGCCATCTGCTCGGCAAAGGCATCGGCGATGCCCTGTGCGGTTTCGGGGCTATCCACGCTGCCGGTGGGATTCTCCAGCGCTTTCTTCACGGCGGCCGGACTGCTGGCGCCTCCTTTCTCGCTGTTGCTGCATCCGGCGCCCACCAAAACCATGGACAAAAGGGCGATGGAGAAAAATACGGTTCTTTTCATTTTGGTACCTCTTGTGGTGAATCGCCCAAGGCTTGGCTCGCGGCGATGTGTCAAACAAGCGCATCGCCCGAGGCTTGGCTCGCGGCGATGGGTCAATTCAATTGCGTGAATTGATGACAAGGAGAAATTAGGTTCGGATTGCGCGTTGTCAAAGGATTGCGGGATAAAAGTGACGTTTTTTCGTCAAAAAAGCGCCAGGAGGAGGCGCAGCAGGTGGGGGCGGCGCGGGGGCGGGGGCGCGCAGAGGTGGCAGCCAGCGGAGGGCGAGATGATCGCGGGGGCGTCGGGGGCGTCTTCGAAGGTGGCGTCCCACTGGGAGGCGGGCAATGCGACTTCGGGTGGCAGCGCCTCTTCGAGCACCAGGGTCTCGGTCCATTGCCGGGGCGCTCGGTCGTCGGCGGTGCTGTGCGCGATGCGGGCAAAGGGGGTGAGCATGGCACCCTTGTCG
>LSQX01255110.1_pt1 | contig 26971 bp, 33 predicted proteins | sample 654561 | NCBI WGS metagenome assembly LSQX01 (sample SAMN04489861, study PRJNA283612) | anaerobic digester metagenome | isolation source: 4 biogas reactors fed with cattle manure at either 37C or 55C with and... | place: Denmark: Kongens Lyngby | collected 2014
TCCATCTCTGGGCTCCCTCTCTCAAGGCCCATACCCGTCATCGGCTAGTGGGTCCGTTACACCCACTACTACCTGATAGGCCGCAGACCAATCCTAGAGCGCCTGAACTTTGAGCCACAAGTCTTTCCAGATCTCGTGACCTATGGAGTATTATCCTCAGTTTTCCGAGATTATGCTCCACTCTAGGGTATGTTATCCACGTGTTACTGAGCAGTGTGCCGAGTCCATTACGACTCTCGACTCGCATGTCTTAATCGAATTCCTATAGCGGTGGCCGCCGGCAGGATCAACCGGAGTCAAATCACTTTGACTTATTTCACGTCAATTATGATGGATGAAATTTGAAACTGGCAGTTTACCATGTTTCACCGCTGTCCCGTCAAACGGCACACTCTTGAATGTCCGTCTAACGGAACATTCGTAGCATCGAACGTCAGAACTCGAGAGGTCACGCCAGAAGGCGGAGATCTCGGCTCTCCATCTCGCAAGGCTGGCCAAACCAGGCAGGTATTCCGCCTGATGCCACACCGAGCATCCCTCGTATAACGGTTGAGTATATAACGGTTATGGTACCGCCTTTTTCCTCAACCCCCACACGGGAATTAACATCTAAGTGCTGGGTGTATAAAAACCCACCGAGGAGTCTCCTGCAGAGACACCCAGATGTTGCCGGGCGCCTACTCCATCAACCCGTTTTAAGAGCAGAGAAGGCTCGCATCCGAGCACGAACGAACGGCTTGGCGGGGAATCCCGCAGAACAGATCCGTCGGAAGGACGGACAGCTCCGGCCGGACAGAATATCAGCTGACGGATCCGAGCCCTGACAGAACGGGATTTCCCCTAATCCAAACCTTTAATATGGTAAATCCATACGCTGTGATGAAGTGGGGGTGGCCCAGCCTGGTAAGGCGATAGACTGCTAATCTATTGTCCCACAAGGACCCGCGAGTTCGAATCTCGCCCCCCACGCCATTATTAAAATCAAAATCGGTGATCTGTGCACCTAATCGCGTATATGTGATCCCATATAGAGAAAGCTGTCGCTGAAAATATGTCGAAATGACCGCCTTGTTCTGTAACGGGTACGTCGTGTGCCGTTCATATCCATACTATATCTTTATAGGGAACAGCCCCGGATCTGCAGGGCTCGATTTTAACTCCTGTAGCTCCTTTCCCAAGATGATACTTATGTCGCTCATTACAAGGAACAGAACAGACAGGGTGATGATGTTCGTGGATGTCAGGAATGTCACCAAGAGCGTTCAGATTAACGAGAATAAGATATTCAGACTGGACTTTTACGCTTTGGCCGTGCAACTCCTCGAGGGAAGGGAGCTCGTGGCCGCTTACGTCTTCGATACGAGAATGCCTTTCGGGGAGGATGACAGATCGAAGAAATTCCATGACAGGTTAAGATACATGGGATACAGGGTGGTCGCAAGGGAAGCATATGATCCGAACCGGGAGGAGCAGAAGGAGGTCGACGTGGCAATGGCCTGCGAGATGGTCGTGCACGCACTTCGGGATCATTACGACGTTGCGATCGTGGTCAGCGGGGACCGGGATTTCATACCGGCCATACAGCAGATCCAATCCGCAGGGAAGAAGGTGGAGGTGGCCGCTTTCGCCAATTCGGTGGGCAGCGAGATGCGCAAGGCGGGAGATAATTTCCATGAGCTGGAGAAAATGCCTCTGCTCTCGGTATTCAACCCGCCTGAAGAGATCGTTGCCGAGGGTTCGGAAGAGGAGGCGGAATGATATGGACTTCTACAAGCTTCGGAAAGAGCTCAGTGACAAATGGAGTCTCGAGGACGACGATTGGAGCGAATTGGAAAAGACTGCTATCCTCTCCTTCGAAAGGGATGTTGACAGCAACAACATATTCTCGAAGTACGGGGGCCGGATGGTCTTCAGACACAAGAATCATGAGGACAGGATATTCGAGGGGGAGACCTGGATATGCTCACTCGTTCTGAAAAACAACTATTACTTCGCCAAGGGACTGCAGAGGCTTGACGGGTCCTTCATGCTGGAGCTCAAGAGGGAGCAGATGGAGGACATAGCCGATGCCGTCTGGAACAGTCAGAAGGATAAGATCGAGCCTGTCCTTGAGGAGAAGTACAAGGAAGTGATGAAGAAGGCCGTCGGTGAGAAAGTAGCAGAGGCTGTCGACGAGAAGGACAGTGAGATCAGGGACCTCAATGCCCAAATAGAGGAATTGGAGCAGAGGGACTCCGAGAACCGCCAGATAATATTGTCCCTGGAGGAGAAGGTCCGCAAAGCGGAGAGCCGGCCGATGGTGCCTCTGGATGCTCCTGCGATGCCTCCGTCTGCCTCACTGTTCCGCACCGACAGGGCAGAGGTCGAGAGGATCGGACCGGACGAGCTGTACAGTAAGGATTTCAACAGAACGAGATACTTCGTCCACATCAGCTCAGACTACAGGATCCTGCTGGTGCGTCCTCATGACAGCGGCGACGTGATCTGCATAGACAACAAAATAGTGCTCAACGGCCTGAGCATGGCCCTGCAATTCTCCGGCCCGACTCAGATGATATCGGAGTACAGCCCGGAATACGGCGGGATATTGATACATCTGAGATGAATTTCGGAGGAGATATATCCGCGTAAATGCATCACAGTCTTATGAGATTCCTCGTCATAACCGATCTTCATCAGAAGAGATCAATGGTCCCCCGCATAAATCAATCCTATAAGGACAACGGCTGCGATGCTCTCCTGTGCCTCGGGGACGTCACCGACCTGGGCACTGCGGAGGATGCGGCAGAGATCCTCTCCATGATGGACGGCAATGTGTATGCCATACCGGGCAACTGCGATCCCCTGGACACCCCTGCGAGGATCGCTTCTGTCGTCAACGATGTCCACGGCAAGAGATTCTCAGTGGGAGGCATCGGGTTCGCCGCCCTGGGAGGGTCCAACCCCACCATATTCAACACGCCCTTCGAATATGAGGAAGAGGAGATAACGAGGCTCTTGGAGCCCATATCCTTCGAAGGGATGGTACTGATGACCCACGCGCCCTCATACGGCATGCTGGACGAGATACCGTCCGGTGCGAATGTGGGCAGCAGAGCCATATCCGAAGTGGTGAGGAAATACCGTCCGATAGCGGCTCTGTCAGGGCATATCCATGAGGCCGTCGGCATAGTGGAGAAGAACGGCACCTTATTCATGAACCCCGGGCCTGCCAGAGAAGGCAGGGCAGGAGTATTGGAAGTGGATCAGAAGAGCGTGTCAGCCGAGCTTGTGAAGCTCTGACCGGAATCCGAATCTCAAAGAAGATTTATATACAGAACCATGCTTAGATGGCTCGGTTAACATGGCAATATGGCAGGGTAAGTCCAAAAGAAAGCCCACTGGCGGCAGGATAGCACACAGTGCCGGTAAGAAGAAATTCGAGATCGGCAGAGAGAAACAGTTCACCAGAATAGGCACTCAGAGCATCAGGCTGTACCGCACACGCGGCGGGCACCACAAGGGCGGAATTCTCCAGACGGAGTACGCCAACGTAGTGGACACCAAGACCGGCATCACGAAGAAAGTGAAGATCCTGAACGTCAAGGTCAACCCTGCAGACCCCAACTACGTTCAGCGCAGCATAGTCAACAAAGGTGCCACTGTGGAGACCGAAATAGGCCTGGCAAAGGTCACATCAAGGCCCGGACAGGATGGGACCGTCAACGCGGTTCTGACGCAATAAACGTTAATACGTTTCTCTGCGTATGAATTACCATGACCTATGATGACGATAATGCAATCGTCCTTTGGCCCGAGTATTTTGACCTGGAGAGGTCCAGGTCCCGGGGCCGCCGTCTTCCCAAGGAACTTTGCGTGAAGGATCCCAGCCTGGATTTGATCGCAAAAGGGGCAATGGTCCTTGATCTGGAGTACAGGATCATAGAGGATGCCGCATATCCTGCCAACTGGGCCGCCAAAAACGGCTGCGTGAGGGTGGAGAAGGGCAAGATGCTGAAAACTGAGATCCTCCCGGCCATAGGCCGGATCCTCATAGACAACCAATGAACCCTTATATCTTCTAGAAAGATTCACTTGGCATGATCTCCCCTTCAGACGCCAGGGTGTTTGATGCCAACTCCGAGAGCCTCGGAATCAGCGTGGATGATCTTATGCTCAATGCGGGACGGGCCTTGGCCGATGTTGTCAGCAGATTTGCTGAAGGGAAGAAGGTGCTATTCGTCTGCGGCAGCGGGAACAACGGAGGGGACGGGTATGCGGCCGCTTCGATCCTGGGAGCGGACGCAGTCAGGCTGTCCGAGCCCAAAACAAAGGCTGCCCGGAAGCGTATGGAGGAGATGACGGGGCGTGTGCAGGATTACGAAAACGGCTGCATAAGAGAATACGGGGTCATAGTCGACTGCGCTCTGGGGACCGGTATCAGAGGCACTCCCCGGGGGATCTATGCATCATTCATAGAGGAATTGAATTCTTCAGATAAATTCGTGATATCCGCGGACGTGCCCTCAGGTTTTGGGACCGAACTCGGAGTGAGACCTGATGTCACTGTCGCATTCCACGATCTCAAGACCGGGATGGATGAGAAGATCTGCGGCAAGATGATAGTGGCGGACATAGGCATACCCCGGGAGGCCGTCCTGTTCATCGGCCCGGGAGACATCGGGAGATACCCGATACCAAGGGAGGACAGTCATAAAGGGGATAACGGCAGGGTTCTGGTGATAGGCGGAGGGCCTTATACCGGCGCACCTGCCATAGCGGCCTCTGCGGCTCTGCGCACAGGATGCGATCTTGTTCGCATAGCATCACCGAAGCAGTCTGCATCGACGATTGCGGCCATGTCCCCTTCTTTCATGGTCACAGAATTATCGTGTAAATCCCTTTGCCGCAAGGATCTGAGCAAATTGTCCGATCTTTGCGGGACCGCAGATGCAGTTCTCATCGGGCCCGGGATCGGGCCCGGTGCACCGTCCCGCGGTGCTGCGGCTGAGTTCATAAGCGCATGCAGAACGCCCATGGTCATTGATGCGGACGGGATCAATGCCATAGCGGGCAAGGCTGTAAGATTCTCTGCACCCGTCGTCCTTACACCGCACAAGGGAGAGATGACGAGGCTGTTGGGGCGTGAGCCTGATGACGCAGGCGTGATGGCATTCGCCAAGGAAACGGGATCCGTTGTCCTTCTGAAGGGCAGAGAGGATATGATCACCGACGGCGTCAGGATAAGATACAACAGGACCGGGTGTCCGGGGATGACCGCAGGAGGCACGGGAGATGCCCTTGCGGGCTCCGTGGCGGGACTCATGTCCAAAGGCATGGAAGCTTTCGATGCCGCCTGCCTTGCGGCATACATCTGCGGTCTGGCAGGAGAGCATGCTTTCAGGAAATTCTCTTACGGCATGACCGCGACTGACATGGTGGAGAGCATACCGAGGGTTCTGAAGAGATGCCTGAAGAAATGATGCCCCAACCTATTCCGGACCTTCCTGCGCTCCTCATAGGCGATACGGTCGTCATAGCCGATCTGCACATAGGCATGGAGACCAAGCTCAAAAGAAAAGGATTCCATTTGGTCTCCCGAACCGATGATATGATCTCGGCCCTGATGTCCTGCCCCGAGGAATGCAGAAGGCTCGTGGTCCTCGGCGATGTCAAGGACACCGTGCCCGGAAGGTCCCGGCAGGAGTATCTGGAGATCCCCGTCTTCTTCGAGAAGCTCATGAAGAGATTCGACAGGATAGATATCGTCAGAGGGAATCACGATACGGACCTGGAGGAGTTCATACCCTTCGGCATACGCATCCGTCAGGCATCGGGAATGGTCATGGGCGATGTAGGTTTGGTGCACGGCCATACATGGCCCTCGGAGGAGGTCATGAGATGCGGTACGCTGATAATGGCCCATGAGCACCCTGCGGTCATGTTCAGGGACGGCGTCGGCAGACATATGACAGAACCGTGTTGGGTCCGCGGAAGGATAATATCCGGCGGAGGCAGATATGCGGAGCATCCGGAGAGATTCATCATCGTACCTGCCTTCAACCGTCTGCTGGGGGGATCCCCGGTCAATGTCACAGGCGGGGATTTCCTCTCGCCCGTGATTAACAGCGGCATGGCAGATATGGATTCGTCCGGGATCTATCTCCTGGACGGCATATTCCTGGGGGAACGCTCGGACCTCATGGTCAAAGACAGGGACAATACCCGCTGGAAAAGATGATCCTGTTCCCGCAAGGAGGGAGCAGAAGGCTCCGCTGCATGAATCGGGAAGGGTATTAAAAAAGTAAGAAAGGGGGGTCATGCCCCCCATTTGTTTCACTCGCGGGAGATCGTCTCGAGGAGTTCCCCGTCGATGCTTCTGATGTTGGCCGTCAGAGGCATCTGTCCCGGCAGGCTGTGGGTCGCACAGGAGTTGCACGGGTCATAGGCTCTGAATGCCATCTCGACCATGTTCAGCAGACCGGGGGAGACCTCGAAGTTGTGGATCAGGCCCTTCGCGACCTGTGCAACATCCACGTTTATGGGGCCGTTGTTGTTGGTGGTCCCCACAACGAGGTTGCATGCTGTCACAAGGCCGTTGTCGTCGCAGGTGTAGTCGTGGAAGAGGATCCCCCTGGGAGCCTCGATTATGCCTACTCCGCGTCCGCCCGGCGATATGTCAGGCTGCTTTATGTCGCTGTTCGTCAGGTCCTTGTCGCTGGCGTTCTCAACGGCCCTCTCTGCGGCGTGGATCATCTCTATGATCCTTGCCCAGTGGGTGGCCAGAGTGAAGTGGACGGATCCCTCTACACCCAGTCCCTTGAAGAACTCGCGGTATTCCTCGAATTCCTTCTGGGCCACCGGGGTGGAGATCGACTCACAGACGTTCAGTCTTGCCAGAGGGGCCGCCCTGTACAGACCGGAGTCCGGACCGGACTGCATTCCCTTGTATCCGACCTTCCTCAGGTAGGGGAACTTCTGGTAGGACCAGGGCTCGGAAGCCTCTGCGACATAATCGAGATAGTCGTACGGGTCGAACTTGTACTTCTCCTTCCTGTTCTGGTCGACGACCCTGACGGGACCGTCGTGGAACTCAAGGGCATTGTCCTTGCCGGCAAGGCCCATGTAGTAGCTCTCCTGGTAGTACAGATCGGGGTTGGCGATTATGTCCACATACTCCTTGTTTCCAAGGACGATGCTCTTGAAGACCTCCATCGTGGTCTTCGCGAAGTCCACCATGTCCTCAGCGTAGCTGAGTATCTCGCGCTGATCCTCCTTGTTCAGGGCTATGGAGACTCCGCCGGGCACCGCCATAACGGGATGCGTGGCCTTCCCTCCGATCATCGCCTGGATCCTCTGAGCCTTGGAGCGTGTCCTCAGGACCGCTCCGCCGAGTTCGAGACCTACTTTGCCGACGACGCCGAGGACATTTCTCTCAGCCGCCGGGGCCGCAGGCCCCATCACGAAATCAGCAGATGCCAGGGCATAGAAGTGCGCGATGTGGCTGTGCACGAAGTGCGCATTGTAGAACAGGTCCCTTATGCGGAACGCTGACTCAGTGGGCTTCGTGTTGTAACAGCCGTCAGTGGCCTTCGCGGATGCCAGGTGGTGTGCACCGGGGCAGACGCCGCAGAGTCTTGCCGTTATCTGGTTCATCTCTGTGACTTTCCTGCCTATGCAGAATCTCTCGAAGCCTCTCACTTCGGGAGTCTGATAGTACGCATTCTGCACATCTCCTTTGTCGTCGAGGAAGATCTCGATCTTCCCATGACCCTCCAGACGGGTTATGGGGTCGATCGTTATCCTGTTGGTGTCGACTTTCTTCTTCTCATCCCATATTACGGGTCCAGTCATCTTATTGACCTCCTTCGTTAACTGCTCTCTTGATCAGAGACTTGGACATGGAGAATGCGTAGAAGTATCCCAGGGGATCCTTTATGACGCTCATGATGTCGTCCATGTCATCTTCGTTCATCTTCGCATCGTTCGCCTCTATGGGGAACAGTGATGCGATCGCCGTGAATATAGAGGAACCCTGTTCGGAAACAGGCTTCGGCGGCCCGTAGCATCCGCGGCATGGCTGGTCTGCCTTCGTGCAGGGTGCTCCGCAACCGGCTATGGTGCCGGCTCCGAGGCACAGTATGCCCTGGTCCAGGAGACAGAGGTCGTGATCTATGTTCAGAACCTCATGTGGCTCGAAGACCTCGGTGATCCTCCTGTTCTCCTTGTGCCTGTGGCATTCCTCGCACAGGGATTTGGGTATGACACCCACGGTGGTTCCCTTCGGGGGAAGCGCCTCGCCCCTGTAGACGAAACCGACCAGCGCATCAAGGAGCGCTGCTATGGACTTCTGCGTGGGAGGGCATCCGGGGATGTAGTAATCCACGTCCACCACCTGGTCAACGGTCTTGACCGTATCGTACAGGACAGGGAGCGTCAGGGTGCCCTCGGGGGCATTGTATTCCGGCCTGGGCATGACATCCTCAAGCTTCCTGCCGCCGTCGGCGATGAAGTTCGCGGATGTCGGCGTCACACCGTACACATAATCCTTTATCTCATTGACTCCGCCGGGCACCAGGTTCGCCAGTGCAGGGGTTCCTCCGAGGCATGCGCAGGCTCCGTAGGAGACGAGGATCTGGGACTTCTTCCTGAGAAGCCTGGCCATATGCTCGTTCTCCGAGTTCCTTATCGCACCGTTTATCATGGCGACGGTTATCTCTCCGTCCTCCAGAGCCTCTATGTCCTTCTCCTTCCCGTCAGTGGCGATGGGCCACATCAGTATGTTGGACATGTCGCCGATGTTCAGAACCTTCTCATCTGTGTCGAGAAGGGAGACGTCACATCCTCCGCAGGCCGCCGCCCAGTATATGGCAATGTTTATCTTGCCGCCCGGGGGGGCTCCGAGACCGGGCACGTACCCGTCTATGGGGCTGTCAGCAATGAATTCCGGGGCTTTCGCACCCTTGGCTGCAGCAGGTGCGGAGGAGGCTGCCGCCTCCTTCTTTGCCGGTGCAGCGGCGGCAGTTGCCGCCTTCTCTGCCTTCTTCTTCGCTCTCTTCTCCTTCCAGTCACTAAACCAGCTCATATTCAAGCCTCCTTGGAGCACACGGGGTTCGGCCCCAGTGCCTTGATCGTATCAACGAACTCGATCACAGTCTTCTGGAATTTCTCACCCTCGGACGCGGAGACCCACTCGAGTTTCATCCTCTTGGGGTCGAATCCGTACTGTTCCAGGACCATCCTGAGGAGAGCAATCCTCCTCCTGGCCCTGTAGTTGCCACCGATGTAGTGGCAGTCTGCCGGGTGGCATCCGAGAACAAGGACTCCGTCTGCGCCTTTGGAGAAGGCCCTGAGCACATGCTCGGGGTCCACCCTGGCGGAGCACATCGTCCTTATTATGCGGAAGTTCGTTGGCATCTGCATTCTCGCCACGCCTGCTCCGTCAGCGCCCGCGTAGGAGCACCAGTTGCAGCAGAACGCTACTATCTTGGGTTCAAACTCTGCCATTATCTCATCCTCCTACAGGGAAGTCCAGGAAGGCATCAAGCTCTGCCTGGATCTGGTTGCTCTTGAATCCTTTCTGTTCCATAGCTCCGGAGGGACAGGCAGCCACGCAGCTTCCGCAACCCTTGCAGAGACCGGCGTTGACAACGCTCTTCTTGCTCACCCCGTTCTCCAGGGTCACAATCTCTATCGCATTGTACTCGCAGCAGCCCTCGCAGACTCCGCAGCCGTCGCAGTACGTCTCGTTGACGGTGGCGACTATGCCTTCGGAGGACAGAGCGTTCTTGGATATCACCGTGAGAGCTCTGGATGCGGTACCGGATCCCTGTGCCATGCACTCGTCCATGAATTTGGGCCAGTGCGCAGATCCTGCAACGAATACGCCTTCTGTGGCGAAGTCGACCGGCCTGAGCTTCTGGTGAGCCTCGAAGTAGAACCCGTCCTTGCTGATCGGGATCTTGAGCATCTGGGCTATCGCCTCCTTCTCCTCGCGGTCAGGTGTCAGACCGGTGGACAGAACGACTGTGTCAACAGGCACCGAGACCTCGGAACCGAGTATGCAGTCGATCGCCTTGACAGTCTTACCGTCATATGCGGGCAGCGGGTCCGTTTCGTTGTATCTGAGGAATATGACACCAACCTCGGATGCCTTCCTGTACAGCTCCTCACGGAATGCGTAGGTCCTTATGTCCTTGTGGAACACGGTGACGTTGGCTGTGGGGTCCGCCATCTTGATCTTTATGGCGTTCCTCAGGGCGCCTGCGCAGCAGACACGGGAGCAGTAGGGAACCTTGTCGTTCCTGGATCCGACGCACTGTATGAATGCGACGTTCTTGCCCTTGAAGCCGTTCTCTGCGATCTTGGCCTCCAGCTCCAGGATGGTCATGACCTTGTCATCCTTGCCGTAGTTGTACTCAGTGGGCTTGTACTGGGATGCTCCGACGGCGAGTATTACTGCGCCTACGGGTATCTCTTCCTTGCCCTTGAGCTTCAGCTTGAAGCTTCCGACGAATCCGGGTATGTCCTCTATCTCGGAGTTCAGGTGCACGGTGATCAGGTCGTTCGCGTTGACCTTTGCGATCATCTCCTTCAGGAAATCCTGCACCTCTATGCCGTCTTCCTTGTGCCTGAACTTGAGGACGTTGCCTCCGAGCTGAGCCTCCCTCTCGACCAGGTGCACGGGGAATCCCTGTGCGGCTATGTCGAGGGCGGCGGTCATGCCGGTTATGCCTCCGCCGATGACGGCGGCAGCGTTCGTAACGGGCAGCGTGGACTCCTGGAGAGGCTCCAGCAGAGCGGCTTTCGCTATAGCCATCCTTACGAGGTCCTTCGCCTTGAGCGTGGCCTTCTCGGGCTCATGCATGTGGATCCAGGAGCACTGGTCACGGATGTTGGCCATGTTGAAGAGGTACTTGTTCAGACCGCCTTCTCTGCATGCCATCCTGAACAGGGGCTCATGGGTCCTGGGGGTACAGGATGCCACAACCACACGGTTGAGGTTCTGCTCCCTGATCGTCTCGGATATCTCCTTGAGCGTATCCTGGGCGCAGGCGTACATCGAGTTCTTCGCGAAGACTACGCCGGGCAGCGTCGAAACGTACTCGGTGAGGCTCTTCACATCTATTGTTGCGGAAATGTTGATACCGCAGGAGCAGACCCAAACGCCGATCCTCGGTTCCTGACCGGAGACATCCGTCTCCTTCGGGAATTCCTTGGGGGCCGCAGGAACGAAGTTCTTGTCCACTATGTGGGCGCCTGCCTTGGCAGATGCACCGCTGGACTCGGCGACTGTCGTCGGGATGTCCTTGGGGGCAGAGAATGCACCGCTGACGAACACTCCGGGCCTGGACGTTGCCAGGGGGTTGAGAACGTTGGTCTTGCAGTATCCGTACTCGTTGAGCTCGATACCGAGCACCTCGGCCATCTCGGAAACGCCTGCCGGCGGGTTGAGACCTACGGACAAGACGACCATGTCGAACTCCTCTGTGAGGGGGTCGCCGTTGGGTCCTGAGTAGTTGACAAGCAGCTTCTTCGTCTCCTGGTCCTCCTCTATGTGGGAGACCCTGGAGGATCTGTGCATGCCTATGTTGTAATCCCTCTCGCCTCTGTGGATATAGTCTTCGAACTCCTTTCCGAAGGACCTTATGTCCATGAAGAATATCTGTTCGTCTATGTCCGCATGCTCCTTGACGATCATGGCCTGCTTCACCGCGTACATGCAGCACACGGAGGAGCAGTACTTCTTCCATCCGTCCTTCTCGGACCTGGATCCGCAGCACTGAACGAATGCGATCTTCTTGGGGGTCTCGCCGGACGAGCGCATCTGTATGTGTCCGTGGGTCGGACCGGATGCGCCCATCATCCTCTCGAATTCCATGGCGGTGACGACGTTGGCGTATCTGCCGTAGCCGTACTCCGTTGCGATGCTGGCATCCCAGACATCGAATCCTGCGGAAACGATTATGGAGCCGACATCTAAGACCACTTCCTTGTCAGTATCCTTATAATTAATAGCACCCTTCTGACAGGTCTTCTCGCAGATACCGCACTTGCCCTTGGTGAGCATGCGGCAGTTGTCGGGATCTATGATCGCGACCCTGGGAACGGCCTGGGCGTGGGGTATGTAGATTGCCTTCCTCGTGGACAGTCCGTACTCGAATTGGTCCGGTACATTCTTGACGGGACACTTGACGATACAATCGCCACAGCCCGTACACTCGTCGGGATCGACATATCTTGCCTTCTTCTTCACTGTTACCTTGAAGTCTCCCTCTTTTCCGTCGACCTTAACGACCTCTGAGAAGGTCATCGTGGTGATGTTCGGGTGACCGGCACAGTCTGCCATTTTTGGAGACAGGATACATGCGGAACAGTCGTTCGTCGGGAATGTCTTGTCAAGACGGGCCATCTTTCCACCGGTGGTGGGTTCTTTCTCCACCAGGTAGACGTGTATGTCCCTGTCTGCAAGATCCAACGAAGCCTGAATCCCTGCGATTCCTCCTCCAATAACCAACGCTGATTTTGTCAAATCTTTGCCTCCGTTAATTACATAGATAGTTTGGAACTGAGAAGTAGGAACAAGCTTGGGTATTTTAACCATTTCTACATAATTGTTTTATATTACATTTACGTATTATTATAGACTTTTAAGATTGCGGAGTAAAAAACGTTCAACAAATTTTAGTTATACCTAAATATTTCTGAGCCAGACATGTAAAAAACGAATATCGTAAAGTATTGCCTTAACAGATAATACTACTATATTTTTTGTCGCATTTACCGAGATGCTTCGGAATATCCGAAGTATTTTTCTCCGTAAATCGGATTCCCCGTTGTGGAAAACAGTAAGGATAATAACCAAAAAATAATATTATGTTCCGATTGCCTTGATCTGGTATTACTTGCTGGCTCTTCTGATGATCGTCGTTTTTACAGCCTCTGCGAATGTTTTGCGAAAATCGAGGCAGGCGAGGATTTCCCTTGAAAAATCATACCGTGAGAAAAAAATTGCAAGAAAATCTACCAAATTTTTGGAAGAAGGCGGTGTCGACGGGATCTGCAACATCTGCTTCGGAGGCATCAGCGGAGGCTTGGTGGCCGAGTGCTCCTGCGGGAATTCCTTCCATGATTCCTGTGCGGAACCCACCTCCAAATGCCCCTACTGCGAGAACCCGTACGGTCAGATGAAGATCAGGATGGCCAAGACCTCGAAGTGCCCTTTCTGCGGAAAGCATATGACATCTGACATATGCTCCTGCGGGACTGTGTACCCTTTCGAGGACGGAACGTTCAAATGCATCTGCGGGTCGCCCATGCACATGTCCGTGCCCACGTGCCCGGTATGCGGTGCCGAGTATGAATCCTTCAGGGCCGTCCCCGGAGAAACGGTTTAAACGTCCCGGGCCATGCGGACGCATGGTCGTGAAAGAGAAGAGAGGCCGGCGAAGATATGTGGCCTTCAGGCTTGACCCCGGATTACGCAGAGACGACCTTCGGAAGGTGCTGCGGTCAGGCTCCGTCATCCAATGCTCAGAGGGGTGGGCTGTGGTGAGGTGCGCTCCCTCCGAGACGCATCTCATCTCAGACGAGGTCCGATCCGCCGACCCCGGCGCCGAATCCATGGCAACCTCCGGCACCCTGAAGACCCTGCGGACGAGATATCCCGAACTGGAGCGCACCAGACCTCCGAAGAGGCGCAGATAAGGTCTCCTTTTGTACTATATGAAAGGCCATAAATACTGCCTCCATATACTATGCGCGGCAGTAATGGAATAAAGGAGGATTTTTACTATGCAACCAGGACAAATGGCATATGACAGGGGGATTACGGTTTTCTCCCCAGACGGCAGGCTTTTCCAGGTCGAGTACGCCCGTGAGGCCGTTAAGAAGGGGACGACAGCCATCGGCCTCAAATTCGACAACGGAGTCATACTGATAGGGGACAGGCACGCATCCAGCAGATTGGTGGAACCTGACTCCATTCAGAAAATATACATGGTGGACGAGCACATAGGATGCGCAACATCCGGGCTCGTCGCAGATGCAAGGATACTGATCGACGAGGCCAGGAAAAACGCCCAGATGCACAAGATCACCTACGGGGACAACGTGACGATCGAGGGCCTCGTGAAGAAGGTCTGCGATTTCAAACAGAATTACACTCAGTACGGCGGTGTCCGTCCGTTCGGAACGGGTCTGCTCGTAGCAGGCATGGATGACTTCGGATGCCAGCTGTTCGAGACCGATCCCTCCGGCGCCATGGTGGCGTACAAGGCCGGAAGCATAGGTTCAGGCCGCCCGGTGGTCATGGAGATGTTCGAGAAGGAGTTCGAGGACAACATGACCTACGATGCGGCCCTGAACCTGGGCCTCAAAGCCCTTGCGGCTGCCACTGAGGACGAACTGAAGACCCGCAGCATCGAAGTGGGTGTTGTGGAGAAAGGCAAGATCTTCAGGACCCTCAGTGACGATGAGCTCGAAGCAGCCATCGGCAAACTGTGAGGAAAGATGGTAGATCTGGATAACGCGGTCGTCGCCCGTCTGGAAACACACGGGGAGACATTCGAGATCCTGCTGGATCCTGCAGTGATGAAAGACATCAGAGCAGGCAAGGACGTCGATCTGCTGGAGCACATGGCGATAGAGGATGTGTTCAATAACGCCAGCAGGGGGACCAGACCTCAGGACGAGAAACTGATGGAGGCCTTCGGGACCACTGACATCCGCACGATAGCCGAACGGATCATCGACAAAGGCGAGATCCAGATGACCACGGAGCAGAGGAGGGAGATGCTGGAGGCCAAAAGGCAACGCATTGTGGCCTACATCTCCGCCAATGCCATAAACCCCCAGACCAAGCTGCCCCATCCGCCCAACAGGATAAGCATGGCCCTTGACGAGGCTAAATTCCACGTCGATGCCTTCAAGACCATGGAGAAACAGGTCGATGAGGCAATGAAGCTGCTCAAGCCGCTCCTGCCCATCAGACTGGAGAAGTCCAAGGTCGCCATCAGGCTGAGCGGCACTGACTACGGGAAGTGCTACGACGACCTCGTGAACTTCGGGGTGGTGGAGCGTGAGGAATGGCAGAAGGACGGCTCCTGGATCGGGGTCATGGAGATACCTGCCGGAAGGATCAACGATCTGATCGGCAGAATGAAAGACAGGACGAGGGGCACCGCAGAAGTGCGGCTCATCTCCTGATGAAATATAACGAGTCTGAGAAGTGATAAAATGGATAAAAGAAGCGCCAGACCGGCACGAGAGATTGTAGTGCCGGGAGATATTCTGGATGACAGCGGCGCCAAGGCCGGCGACAACACATACACCGTCGACGGCAGGGTATACGCGGCGATACTGGGAGTGAAGAACAGGAACCAGTACGGTGTGGGCGTCATACCTTTGGGCGGACGGTACATGCCGAAGCCCGGGGACATGGTCATCGGAATGATTGAAGATATAGGATCATCCAACTGGATGGTGGACATAAAGGCCCCCTATCCCGCACCGCTGCATGTCAGCGAGGTGCCGTGGAAGGTGGAGTTCGGCGACACCTCCAGATATCTGAACGTCGGCAACGTGGTCCTGCTGAAGGTCCTCTCTGTGGACGAGGGTAAGAAGATACAAGTGACAATGAACGATTCCGGCCTCAGAAGACTTGAGGGCGGAAGGCTCGTCGAGATCCCCTATGTCAAGGTCTCCCGCGTCATAGGCAAGAGCGGGTCCATGATACAGATGATCAAGAATCTGACGGACTGCCGCATCTTCATAGGTGAGAACGGCGTCATATGGATCGACGGTGACGAGAAGAACGCAGAAGTGGCCGTCCGGGCCATAGAGATGATCGGTGAGCACGCCCACAGAGGCAGCCTCACCGAACGTGTGAAAGAATTTATCGAGAAAGAGCTCCCCGATGCAGGAGAGGTGGGAGAATGAGCGGTACTACAGACATGATTTTAGTCAATAAAGATGGAAAGAGGATAGACGGCAGAACGCCTGATGAGCACAGGGACATCAAGATAGAAGCCGGCGTCCTCGCGAACGCAGACGGCTCCGCATATGTGGAGATCGGGAAGAACAAGGTGCTGGCAGCGGTCTACGGACCCCGAGAGTGCCACCCCAGGCATCTTCAGGATCCCACCAAGGCCATCATACAGTGCAAATACAACATGCAGACCTACTCCGTCAGCGACCGTAAGAGGCCGGGAACGGACAGGCGATCCGTAGAGATATCCAAGATAACCGCGGAGGCCCTTGAGAAGGTCGTGCTGACCGAGCTCTACCCCCGTGCATCCATCGATGTGTACATAGAGATCCTTCAGGCGAACGCCGGCACCAGGTGCGCAGGCCTCACGGCAGCGTCCGTCGCCCTTGCGGATGCAGGGATACCCATGAGGGATATCGTACCTGCGATCGCCGCCGGCAAGGCGGACGGGTACGTGCTGCTGGATCTCAACAAGGAGGAGGACAACTTCGGACAGGCGGATGTTCCCATGGCCATAGTCCCCAGCACCAACGAGATCGTGCTGTTGCAGATGGACGGGAACATGACCCGCGAGGAATTCGACAAAGCGATAGAGATGGGCGTCAGAGGCTGCCACGATGTGTACAAGCTGCAGAAGGAAGCGCTTCTGAACCGCTACAGTGACGGAGGTGATTCCGATGAGTAAGAAGATAATCTCAGAAATAAGACGCGATCACATCTTCAACCTACTGAAGGAGGGCAAGAGGTCCGACGGCAGGAAGCTTGATGACTTCAGGGAGATAAAGTTCGAGACCGGGATCATAGAGTCCGCCGACGGCTCCGCTGTCGTCGAGATGGGCAAGACGAAGGTCACAGCCGGCGTCAAGATCATACCCGGCACCCCCTTCGGGGACACCCCCAACCTGGGAGTGCTCACCACAGGGGCAGAGCTGATCCCCCTGGCGCACCCGGACTTCGAATCCGGTCCCCCCAGCCCGGAATCCATAGAGCTCGCAAGGGTCGTAGACCGCGGGATAAGGGAATCCGGCATGGTCGACATGAGCAAACTGTGCATAAAGGAAGGAGAGGAGGTATGGATGTGCTTCCTGGACCTCTATGCCATCAACTACGACGGGAACCTGTTCGATGCGTTCAATCTCGCTTCCGTGCTCGCACTGAAGACCGCGATTATACCGAACGAGCAGTACGGCAAGGGAGAGGATGTGCCTCTTCCGATCACATGCCTCCCCATATCCGTCACGTCGGCAAAGCTGGGAAGCTCTTTAATACTAGACCCGAATTTCGACGAAGAGAACATCTCATCGGCTCGCCTGACGGTGACGACCGACGACGATGGCAACTTCAGGGCCATGCAGAAGGGCGGACAGGGATCCATAACCCTGGATGAACTGAGCCACTGTCTCGACATGGCCGTCGCCAAGGGAGAAGAGATAAGGAAACTCATCGGGTGATAGATATGTCAAAGAGAATAGTAAAGGCAGGGACGTCAGGCAGGTACGGTGCCAGATATGGTGTCGTCATCCGCAACAGGGTAAAGAACATCGAGGCGCAGCAGTACAGCAAGCACGAGTGCCCCACATGCCGCCACAAGTCTGTGAAGAGAGTCAGTGCCGGAATCTGGAACTGCAGTCACTGCGGCTACAAATTCGCCGCGGGAGCCTACAGCCCCAAGCACAAGAAAGGCACCGTCCAGATAATGGAGTGAGGTGCTGAGTATGTACAAGTGCGGCAAATGCAACGAACCCATAAGGAACGTCAACGCCCTGGGCCTTCAGTGTGAGAAGTGCGGATCCAAGATCTTCTACAAGGAAAGGCCCAACGTGAAGAAGGTCCTTAAGTCCGACTGAATGCCATGCTCAGCGCCGTCCTGAGGATAGAGTCCCCTAACTCGGGGATGATCCTGGAGACGCTGAGGCCCGAGGCGGGCAGGGAGTTGCCGCGCACCAGGGTGTCTGTCGGCGGCGGCGGGGGATCGGTAACGGTCTCTTTCGAAGCCGCCGATTCCACCGCCATGCGCGCCGCTCTCAACTCCTATCTTGGCTTCATAAAGATAACCGAAGACATAAGCAAAATCACAGGTGAATAAGATGAACAACATGAGTCCACAACTGCAGAATCAGATCGCACAGTTCCAGCAGGTGCAGCAGCAGCTGCAGGCCACCTCGAATCAGAAGATCCAGATGGAGGCCCAGAAGAAGGAGATGGAGAGGACCATCGATGAGCTCGGGAAATCAGAGGGCGATGTGTACAAGAACGTAGGCTCCCTTCTGCTGAAGGTCAAGGACAAAGAGGAAGTGAAGAACGAGATCCAGGACTCCATGGAGACCATGGAGATCCGCATCAAATCCTTGGACCGCCAGGAGAAGGGACTCCGTGAGAAGTACGAGAACCTGCAGGCGGTCATAAACAAATCCCTCGGCCACGGCGGCGAGTGAGCGTGCCGCCGGTCAGGCCGGCGACATGCTTTTATTTTCATTTAATATCGAGATGATGAGGCTGATACCTTGAACGCTCTCGATGTTAGGGGTCTCCACAAAAGCTATGGTGAGTTCAAAGCTCTCGACGGAGTGAGTTTCTCGGTCAGAGACGGAGAGATATACGGCCTCATAGGCCCGAACGGAGCCGGCAAGACGACAGCTCTGCGCATAATATCCACCTTACTGACGATAGATTCCGGCGAGATAGATGTCTACGGGGTCAGCGTCAAAGATGAAGCGGACGAGGTCAGGAAGGTGATAAGCTACCTCCCCGAGGATGCAGGAGCCTATAAGGACCTCACCGGAAGGAAATACCTGACATTCATGGCCAATTTCTTCGCCGACGGCGATGCGGCGAAGGAGATGGTGGACAGGGGCATCGGAATAGCCGACCTGGGAGAGCGGATCGATTCCAAGGTCAGCACATACAGCAAGGGGATGATGCGTCGCCTGCTGATAGCCAGAGCAATAATGCCCCAACCTAAGCTGGCGATACTCGATGAGGTCACATCGGGCCTGGATGTCGTGAATGCCTTCGAGATCAGAGGGATAATCAAGGAGATAGCCGGGCACGGCGTGTCGGTCCTGCTGTCATCCCACAACATGTTCGAAGTGGAATTCCTGTGCGACAGGGTGGGGATGATGAACAAGGGGGTGCTGATCCAGGAGGGCACCCCGGAGCAGTTAAAATCCAAATTCAACGCCAAGAGCCTGGAAGAGGTCTTCGTCAGGGCGGTGGCGGAATGAACCATCTCCTGAACCTCATCAAGAAGGAGCTGAAGGAGCTGCTCACCCCGGGGACCATCGTCACCATGCTGGCGATGGTCCTGATCTTCATCGGCATGGGGGCCATGATAAGCGCTCAGTCCGAACAGGCCGTGAGCGACCTGACCGACATGAAATTCGGTTACTTCAACAAGGATGCGGATGACGGTAATGATGCATACTCAACAGGTCATCTGGAGTATCTTGGAGGTATTGAACTGACCTTTGAGGATGTGTCGTCCTCCGATGCGATAATGAGTACTCTGAGTGAGAAGGAACTCGGATTCATCCTTGTGATTGATGCGAATTTCTCAGAGGATATCGAATCAGCCGTCAAAGGCAATCTCAGCGTATATTACAACCAGAAAGGGCTGAGCATGTTCGATTCCACCTCCTCTGCGATGGCATCGACGATCCTGGCATATTTTAACGGTCTGATTTTCAATCAATACCTGGAAGACAAAGGGATCACAGATACTGATTTCATCAGGTCCCCGACGAATGTAGAGGAGCAGACCACGTTCCTCAACGGCAAAGTGTATGAAGGAGTCACCCCGGACGATATCGTCGGTGCCGTTTCCGCACAACAGATCTTCATACCCATCATAATCATGCTGGTCATAGTCATGATCGGCAGCATACTGATCTCCTCCATGGGCAATGAGAAGGAGAATAAGACCCTGGAGACCCTGCTGACGATGCCCGTCAAGAGGACCACCGTCGTAGCAGGCAAGATAATCGGCTCGGCCATCGCCGGGCTCCTCTTCGCCCTGGTCTATATGTTCGGCATGTACTATTACATGAATTCGATCACCGGGAGCGCCCTGTCCGGCGGGATATCCCTGTCAGACATAGGGCTTACACTCGACGCCTTCGACTGGGTCATTGTGACCGTCTTCATGTTCCTGTCCATAGTATGCGCTCTCGGCCTCTGCATGATACTGGGAGCGTTCGTGAAGGACTATAAAGCCGCCCAGATGTACGTTATGCCGATCAGCATACTGGCTCTTATCCCCATGATCCTGACGGTCTTCTCCGATTTCCAGAGCATGTCGCCTGTGCTGCAGACGGTCCTGTTCCTCATCCCGTTCTCCCATCCGATGATGATAATGAACAGCCTGCTGATGGATCAAACGCTTCTGGTGATCGGCGGTTTCGTGTACATGATCGCCTTCGCACTGCTGAGCGTATACATCACGGTCAGGATCTACAATTCTGACATACTGCTGTCCGGATGGTCCAAGGCAGACAAGCTCAGGAAGAGCCTCAGGAAGAGGTGATGCTAATCACCGACGGCAGCCCTCTGCTCAGGATCGGCGGATCCGACAACGACCGCCACGACAGGATGAGGAGGATCGGCTGGATCGATATGGAGTCCGTGCATTCTGCACGCATCCTGGTGGCCGGTGCCGGAGCTCTGGGGAATGAGGCGGTCAAGAACCTGGTCCTCGCAGGGTTCAGGAGGATAGATGTGGCGGACATGGATGACATCGTCGTCTCTAATCTCAGCAGATGCCTGTTCTTCAGGGATAAGGATGTCAAGACGGTGATGAAGTCGGATGTCGTTGCCGAGAGGGCATCCGAATTGGACCCGGACGCAACCGTGACTTCCATGCCCGGGAGGATACAGGACATCAAGAACTGGGACTACGATATCGTCCTGGGGTGCCTTGACAACATATCTGCGAGGATGCATCTCAATTCCCACTCTTATTTCCACAGGATACCGTATATAGACGGGGCAACGGACGGATTCAGAGGGAAGGTTCATGTGGTCCTCCCGGGAGGGCCCTGCCTCCAATGCACAATGAACCGCTCCCATGTGCGGGAGATGGAGAGGAGATTCACCTGCACGGGGAACTCGACAACGTACGTGCCGAGGATGGCGGCCGATATCACCACCACCGCGGTAATAGCCGCGATGCAGGTGAGAGAGGCCCTGAAGATAGTATCGGGTCGCGAGGATATGTGTTTAAAACACGTTGCCTATTATAATGGGGAGAGTTGCGAGATGTTCACCGCCGAGGCGTCCGTGGACCCGGAGTGCGCGAACCACTTGCTGAGGGAGGGAGAGTAATGGGGATCAAGATAACTGTGAAGAATACCGCGGACGGGTCCACGATAAAGATGGAAGTGGACCCCAAGGAGACGGTCAGCGACATAATCGACAGTGCAGCGGAGTATTGGAGAAAGGATGCCGGGGCCTATGTGCTGAAGAAGGGGAAGAGCATACTCAGGGGCACTGACACCGCCATGGAGATAAACCTGATGGGCGGCGATACCCTCGAGATGATACCTGACCCGGAAGGCGGAAGGTAATGGGCCTTCCGAGAGCCATCCTTCTCAAGAGGCTCTCCAACGAACTGAGGATGTGCTCAGAGTACCTGGGCACGGATTTCATGTTCGATCCGGAGGAGGTCAGAGGGTTCCCCGTAGAGATCGACATCCATGTGAGCAACGTCATAGGGTACGAGGCTCCGGGGAAGATGATCACAGACCACGAATTCTCGATAATCATAACCGAGGAGTACGGAGAGAAGAAACCTGAGGTCAGATGGCGCAGCCGGATATTCCACCCCAACATCATGAGCCCGGAGGACGGCGGTTACATCTGCATAAAGCTGCTGAACGAATGGTCATTCGGCACCACGCTGCTGTCCTTCATCAAAGGTGTTGAGTATCTGATCTCGGACCCGAATCCCAGAAGCCCTTTCGGGACAGATACCTGCATGGAGGCTGCGGAATACTTCCTGAACAACAGATCCAGATTCCACGCATCTGTATCTTACTGCAAATGACACCTGATATACTGTACGGAGAGAGCAGAGAGAGGCCTTACGCTGAGAGAAGAGCGGCAGCTGATATTTTCATGCCCGAATCCGTGATAACGGACATAGCCGCCCATGCGGACCGGGGACTTGAGGAGGACAGGGAGGTGATGGGCCTCCTGCTTGGCAGGATCTACACGGATGATGCGGGCGAATACGCAGTCGTCAAGGGAATCGTCACATCGAAACTGGAATCGGACCGGGTGATGGTCAGATTCGACAGGGACGGCATGGGGGAATTGGTGGACGCCATCGATGACATGCCGGAGGATACAGACATTGTGGGATGGTATCACTCCCACCTGGGCTACGGTTGCTTCATGTCCGATACCGACGTGAAGACCCAGGACGGCCTCTTCGGCGGCGCATGCGGATTCGCACTTGTTATAGACCCCAAAAGGAAGGAGATCGCCGTGTTCGACAGCACCCCGGGTTCCCCGGACGTCGCACGCATGGTGATATTGGAAGAGGACTGATCAGACCCAGATGGCATGCCTTTTACGCATGAGGTCCTCTGTGCAGTTCAGCTTCTTCATCAGGCACGGAACGATGCTGTCGAAGAACATTATGACGGCGTCCTCGAATATCGTGCCCAGCGGAGCGTACACCTTCGTGTCGGAGTTCTTCCTTATCTCCAGGCGTATCACGTCGTTGGAAGCCTGAGCCAGTTTGCTGGTCGAGGATGAGGTCAGGCATATGACATGACAACCTATGCGCCTGGCTATATTGGCTGTCTGTACGGCGGACATTGTCTCCCCGGTGTTGGATATCAGAACTGCCAGATCATTCTTGCTTATGATGGGCGTGGTCATGTCCCCGACGAAGTGCACATCAAGACCCAGCTGCACCAGCCTGACAGCAAAGAAATTCCCGACGAGACCGGACCTCCCGGAACCGTATATGAAAACGGTCTTCTTCGTCAGAAGCAGATCTATGAGCCTGTCCTGCGACTCCTCACTTATGGATGAGACCGCGTCGGCGATCTCCTTCTGGATGAAATCCAGTGATTTTCGGTACATCTAGGCCTCGTTGGCCGATTCCTCGGCCTCCTTCTTCTTGACCCTGAGGGCCTTGGCAACCCTCTTGTTGAGATACCTCTCATGAATGATCCTCATGTACATGGCGTCGTGCTCCAGCAGAGGTGAGGAGGAGATTATCTTTATCTCCGGCTTCAGGTCCGCCAGGCATTCGCCCAGCATATCGAATTTAAGGTCTCCTTTCTTTATCGGTGTGAGTCTCTGCTCATTGCCGTCAGCGTGCTCCACGCCCGCGAATATGGAATAGACGCGGCCGTCATTGTACGGTGCCACGGTCTCGATGAGCTCCCTGAAATCCTCCGGTGTCTCCAGGGAACCTCTCGTACGGGCATGGTGGTGCGGGAAGTTGACCACCGGCACAACGTTGTCCACGGCATCGCACAGGTCCAGGATCTGTTCCAGCGAACCGTATACGTCCTGATGTCCCGTGATCTCAACGCCCAGTTTGGGGGTCAGACCGGTATCCTTCCACCATTCCATGATCATCCCCACATTCTCCGTTATGTTGTTGTCGATTTCTTCCCGGTCCGCACCATCGTGATAAAGACCCAGGTTGGTGACCACAGTATCGCCTCCCAGGGCGTCGGCCATCACAGCGGCGAACATTATGCTGTCCATGCATTCGGAGGTGAGCTCATTGTTGGATCCGAGGTCCATGTAATTCGGAGTGTGCATGGACATGCTTATGTCCAGCCTCTTGGCCATCCTGCCCACTTTGTAAAGGTCCCCGAAGGAATTCGTCACCCCGGAGTTCATCTGGATCATGAAATCATCCTCCTCGATGATCAGCTGCGGGTCGCAGATCATCTCATCATTGCGGATGACGCCGACTACCAGTGCGCTTTCGATGTCCTTTATAGAACGTCCGATCTCCTCGTCGTCAGGCGGGACCTCGCTAGTTCCCGCTCTGACCATCTGGATCTCCATGGCGGTCAGGCTGAGATTGTGAACGTCCTCTATTCCGTCTTTCATGGTGCGCCCTTTACAGGACAGAGGTATGCCGGCAGGACCGAATCTTATCATTTTTAATCTCTCACCGTTGGCAAGAGGTTAGAGCCTTCGATTATATTAATCTCTGTCACGCATGCGTTACCATATCGCGCGAGACAGGATATCTTTATAAGCGAAGTCCCCATTGGTGCCTTCCACCCAATGTCGGGGGAGTCAGAAATGAAGAACAATAAAACAGATCCGGCCCTCATCGCGCTGATCGATGATCTGAAAGCGAAGGAGAGGGAGACAGGAGCTGCCATCTGGCGAGACATTGCGAAGAGATTGGAGAAACCCAGGAAGAACTGGGCGGAGACAAACCTCAGCAAGCTCGACAGATATGCCAAAGAGGGAGATGTCATCATCGTGCCCGGAAAGGTGCTGGCGGCTGGAAAGATAAGCAAGACGGTTACTGTGGCGGCCTACAGCTTCTCTGAAGCTGCGAGAGCGGCCATTTTGGCGTCCGGCGGGAATGCGCTCTGCATACCCGAGCTCATGGAGAAGAATCCTAAGGGCACCGGCGTCAGGATAATGAGGTGATTTCGATGGTCACAGTCATAGACGGACAGGATGCGATCCTCGGAAGACTCGCGAGCATCGTCGCCGAGAGGATAATGGACGGTGAGGAGATAGTCGTGGTCAACGCCGAGAAGGTCGTTGTCACGGGGACCAAAGAGGTCGTCTTCGCCAAGTACAAGCACAGGCTGGAACTGGGAGACATCACACGCAGGAAAGGACCTTTCTATCCCCGCAGGGCGGATCTCCTCTTCAAGAGAACCGTGAAAGGGATGATACCCAGGAACACCACGACCGGCAGGGAGTCCTACAGGAACCTCCATGCATTCGTCGGCATACCCGAGGAATTCTCCCAGGCGGAGAAGGAGAGGCCTGAGCTCGCAATGAGAAAGATCAGCGGCAAATACACGACCCTTGGTGCCGTATCCAAATATCTGGGGTCCAACATAAGGTGATCCAATGAGCGCAGTCAATACAAGCGGAAAGAGGAAGACGGCTGTCGCCAGGGCAGTGGTCAAGGAAGGGACTGGGAAGGTTACCATCAACAAGACCCCGATAGAGATCTATTCCCCTGAGCTCGCAAAGCTCAAGATCCAGGAGCCCATCGGAATGGCCGGCACCAAAGCGAAGGAAGTGGATATCTCCGTCAACGTCGTCGGAGGAGGGGTCATGGGGCAGGCTGCAGCCATAAGGACTGCGATAGCCAGAGGCCTTGTGGACTTCTTCAAGGACGATGATCTGGAGGCCACATACAGAGCATACGACAGGACCCTGATGATCAATGACGATCGCAGGAAGCTGCCGAAGAAGCCCCTCGGGCACGGTGCTCGCGCCAAGAAGCAGAAGTCGTACAGGTGAGGTGAGCGGGAATGATCATACCTGTAAGGTGTTTCACGTGCGGGAAGGTCGTGGGCTCTGCCTACGCTGAGTATGTGAAACGTGTCAGCATGGGAGAGAACCCGGAGAAGGTCCTGGATGACCTCGGGCTCGAAAGATACTGCTGCCGCAGGATGGTCGTCTCTCACGCGGACCTTATCAAAGAAGTGTCCCCTCTGGGATGAACCTTCAAACCTGAACGGGGGGCTGTGAGGCCCCCCGACATATTTTCTTTTTCACTTCCCGAAATACGTTACAACATCTGGCGCAACGGCAGGTTTATATTAAGCCTTCATATTCGTGCGGTATATGCAGAGGAATTCTGCATGGGCCCGTGGGGTAGCTTGGTATCCTCCATGCTTGGGGTGCATGACACTCCAGTTCAAATCTGGGCGGGCCCACCATTCTTTTCCATCTGTCTTTGAATGAGCATCCCTGACACATTATGACTTTTGAGACGTTCTGATGATGCAGAAGGTACGGACGATCGTGAGTTCCGACCTTCCTGATCGCCCCGGCTGCGCCGCCCTCCGATATCGGGAGGTGTATCCAGTTCCCTCGACTGCAGAGGCTGCAGGGATCGCCGGGAACGGCATTGTTATCGCGAACCGGGGCACCATCTGTGACGGCGATTCCGGAGAGGCTCCGATCACATCCTGCCTCTCGACATCATGAACGTAGAGATAAGATACAGGCAGAGGATCATTAAGATCAGGATCAGGAATGTGCCCCATGCACAGGCGTTACCGAGATCGGTTATCTTTATGCTGAAGGTCGTTGTGACTGTTCCTGCGTAATTGCCTATCCCTATGATGGTCACCGTGGCCGTTCCGACCTCGGTGTTGTTCTCGTAGTGCACAGTATAGTCAACACCCTCGATAAGAACGGCATCTCCGACCCTGACCGTTACCTCGGGCATCACAGAGTCTCCTGTAGGAGTCTGATCCTCTATCGGATCTATGACGGCATCGGACATGTCCTTCGCCGCTATGGTGAATGTGAAGGTGACGTCGGTCTGGGTGCCGTCGGTCCACTGGTAGTTCGCCTTGTCAATTATGGAGACTGTGACGATATGGGGTCCTGCATTCGTCCTCTTATCGCCTGTGACGGTCATCTTGTCATTCGTGCCGCCGGGGACGTAGGTCTGTTCTCCGCCGGTGAATGTGAACACGGTGGTGTCGGCCGTGGGCTTGGTGAGCTCCGCCTTGAGTATGTCGAAGACGGCGGACCCGGTGGATCCCTCGTAGTTGCCCATACCGGTTATGGTGACGGAGCCCGCTCCGGTTCCCGCGTCGACGTTTGTGCCGTAGGATACGGTGTAATCGGTGCCGAGGGCGAGGGTCACGGACCCGTCCTTCACGGTGACTGCCGGGGAGATCTGGGATCCTGTGTAGGTCTCGGTGCCTATCAGCTCCACGAGCAAGGCTATGTCCTTCCCCACTATAGTGAAGTTGAAGGCCACATCCGTCTGAGTGCCGTCGGTCCACTGGTAGTTCACCTTGGCAATTATGGCCA
>LSQX01309830.1_pt1 | contig 26964 bp, 26 predicted proteins | sample 654561 | NCBI WGS metagenome assembly LSQX01 (sample SAMN04489861, study PRJNA283612) | anaerobic digester metagenome | isolation source: 4 biogas reactors fed with cattle manure at either 37C or 55C with and... | place: Denmark: Kongens Lyngby | collected 2014
ATCCTTCGGATTTTTCCGAAGGATTTTTTGACGGATACGCCGCTATATCTGCTTTTTTATATGCTCAAGCGCGCCTTTTTCCAGCCGGCTGACCTGAGCCTGACTTATCCCGATTTCGGACGAGACCTCGATTTGGGTCATGCCTTTGAAAAACCGCAGGTAGAGTATCCTTTTTTCGCGGTCGTTGAGGTTGCGGATTGCTTCTTTTAAGGATATTTCGTCCAGCCAGTTTTTGTCGTCGTTGTTGTCCCCGACCTGGTCCATTATATAGATTGTGTCCCCGCCGTCCGAGTAAACCGGCTCGTAAAGCGAAACCGGTTCTACAATGGATTCGAGCGCAAGCACCACGTCCTCTTTCGGAAGCTGCATTTCGGCCGCGATTTCCTCGATGGTAGGGTCGCGCAGCCTCTCGTTTGTCAGTTTCTCCTTTATCTGCATTGCCTTATATGCCACGTCCCGCATTGAGCGGCTTATCCGTATGCTGTTGTTATCGCGTAAATACCGGCGGATTTCGCCGATTATCATCGGTACTGCATAAGTGGAAAATTTTAACTGTAAAGAAATGTCAAAATTGTCAATAGCTTTTAACAAACCAATGCATCCAACTTGAAATAAGTCGTCTAAATTTTCTCCTCTTTGAGTAAAACGCTGAATAACGCTAAGGACCAAACGTAGATTACCAGTAACTAATTGGTCCCTTGCATATAAGTCACCTGCATGCATTCGCTTGAGCAGTTCCATTTTCTCACTTTCAGAAAGTACCTTTAATGACGATGTGTTGACCCCGCAGATTTCGACTTTGTTGTACATTGGTACCGTCCTCTCCTGTTTGGCGTTTCAATTTCAGTATTGCCATAACAAGAGATAAAATGCGGAGCGCGAAAAAATAAAAAAGTTTAAAATTTATACCGGCAAATCAAAACCATTGTTGACGGGATTGCCGCAAAAAAGCGTATCCGAAACCCGTCGCCGGGACGGTGTTTCGGATACGCTCGCTTGTTTTATTGCCTTTTTTTACCTGCCGTACTGATGAGCCTGCGCCAGCATCATGTCCTTGACCTTCATCAGCCTTGTTATGTTGCCGCGTTCGTTTTCCTCCAGTTTCATGGTGATATACTTTATCGTTTCCTGATACTGAGGGATTAAGACGTGCTCAAGGGCATTGACTCTGCGCCGGGTCTTTTCTATCTCCGCGGCCATAAGCTGGCATGACTTTTCGACCTCCGCCAGCCTTAACAGCTTCGGCAGGATGTCCGACAGAGCCTTTATGGCGGAATCCAAATCGAACGGGGTAAAGGCATACCCGTAGGAATAGACGTCGCCGCTGTCGGCGGTTTTGAATTCGGGCTTGAAAACAGGGATTAGAACGCTCATGACGTTTCTTGTTTCAATCTCAAGATGTAACTGCTGCTTGGGCAGCCTCAAAGCGACGTCAAGCACCTCGTTCTGCATCACGCTGCGGGCAAGTGCCATGCTGTTGTTCGCCTGCTTTATGGCGCTTTCGACCTCAAGGCGCAGCGCTTTGTTTTCGCGCACCAGCTCCAAAAACTGTCTCATCAGCTCGTCGCGCTTGTCCTTCAGCAGCTTGTGCCCGCGCAGCGCGGTAACCAGCTTTCTTTTTAGGTTTGTAAGCTCCATTCTGTTGGGGTTTACGCTCAGGACTGACACAAAATCCCCTCACATTCGGTGAAAAATACGTTACTCGTTGTCGTAATACTTATCAAGGAATTCATCGCGGATACGTTTAAGCTCAGAGCGGGGGAGTATTCTGAGCAGCTTCCAGCCCAAATCAAGGGTTTCCTCGATACTCCGGTCGGCGCTGAATCCCTGCGAGACGTATTGCTGCTCAAATTCGTCGGCGAATTTCGCGTACAGCTTGTCAATATCCGTCAAAGCCGATTCGCCGAGGATTACCATCAGTTCCTTGCAGTCTTTTCCGCGGGCGTAAGCGGAGAAAAGCTGGTTTAAGGTGTCGGAATGGTCTTCTCTGGTTTTCTCTTTGCCGATACCTTTGTCCTTAAGCCTTGAAAGGGAAGGCAGGACGTCAATCGGCGGGGTTATGCTCTTGCGGTGCAGCTCGCGGCTTAGGATAATCTGACCTTCGGTGATGTATCCGGTGAGGTCGGGTATCGGGTGGGTCTTGTCGTCCTCCGGCATGGACAGTATCGGTATCATGGTGATACTGCCCTTCTTTCCCTTCTGCCGCCCCGCCCTTTCATAAATGGAGGCGAGGTCTGTGTACATGTATCCGGGATAGCCGCGCCTGCCGGGCACTTCCTTGCGGGCCGCGGAAACCTCCCTTAATGCGTCCGCGTAGTTTGTGATATCCGTTAAAATGACGAGGACGTGCATATCCTTCTCAAAAGCCAGAAACTCCGCCGCGGTAAGTGCCATTTTCGGAGTGGCGAGGCGCTCGATTGCAGGGTCGTTCGCGAGGTTTATGAACAATACCGACCTGTTTATAGCACCGGTCTCGCGGAAACTCTGGATAAAGAAGTTTGCCTCCTCAAAGGTGATACCCATCGCCGCGAATACGACGGCGAAAGGCTCGTTTGTGCCGCGGACCTTTGCCTGTCTGGCTATCTGGGCGGCAAGCTGGGAGTGGGGAAGGCCGCTGGCCGAGAAGATGGGCAGCTTCTGCCCCCTGACAAGGGTGTTCAGCCCGTCGATGGCGGATATGCCCGTCTCTATAAACTCCTGCGGGTAGCTTCGAGCCACCGGATTGATGGGCAGGCCGTTTACGTCCATCCGCTTTTCGGGTATGATTTCGGGACCGTTGTCAATCGGCCTTCCAAGCCCGTCAAAAATACGCCCCAGCATGTCCGTGGAAACGCCGAGCTCCATCTGCCGGCCGAGGAAACGAATTTTGCTGTTGGAAAGGTTGATGCCGGCCGAACTCTCAAACAGCTGGACCAGAGCGTTTGAGCCGTCTATCTCAAGGACCTTGCAGCGGCGCGTTTCGCCGTTTTCAAGCACGATTTCGCCGAGCTCGTTGTATGTAACGTTGCGCACGTCCCGCACAAGCATCAGCGGGCCTGCAACCTCCTGGATTGTCCTGTACTCTAATGGCATCACATTTCCTCCATTACGATAGTCTCCTGCATTTGCTGGTGCAGCTGCTTCATGATTTTGTCAAACTCGCGGTCAACATCGGCTTCTTTGACGTATTTGAACCTGCCGATTTGCTCCCTGACTTCGAGAGTGGAGATGGCCTCGATGCTGCCGCCGTTGTTCAGCGCCTCCACTCCAAGGTCATAGAAGGCGAGGATGAGCCTCATTATCAGCAGTTGTTTTTTAAGGCTTGTGTAGGTGTCAATCTCGTGGAACGCCATCTGGTGTAAAAAGTCCTCGCGGATTGAGCGGGCCGCTTCCATCTTCAGCCGGTCGCCCGCGGACAAAGCGTCAATTCCCACGAGCTTTACGATTTCCTCAAGCTCCGACTCGTCGTGCAGCAGCCCCATGATTCTTCCCCTGAGCCGCATCCAGTCCGGCGAGACGTTTTTCTCGTACCAGTTGTTTAACGTGTCGAGATACAGCGAATAGCTGGTGAGCCAGTTGATGGCGGGGAAGTGGCGCTTGTAGGCGAGGTTGGCGTCAAGTCCCCAGAACACTTTGACAATTCTGAGGGTCGCCTGAGATACGGGCTCAGAAATGTCGCCGCCGGGAGGGGAGACAGCGCCGATTATGGACAGCGCGCCCTCGCGGCCGTCGGAACCGAGGGCGACCACCCGTCCGGCCCTCTCGTAAAACTGGGCGAGGCGGCTGGCAAGGTACGCCGGATAACCCTCCTCGCCGGGCATTTCTTCAAGGCGTCCCGACATTTCGCGCAAAGCCTCCGCCCAGCGGGAAGTGGAGTCCGCCATCAAGGCGACGGAATATCCCATGTCCCTGAAATACTCGGCGATTGTGATTCCGGTGTAGATGGACGCTTCCCGGGCCGCCACAGGCATGTCCGAGGTATTTGCGATAAGGACGGTTCTTTCCATAAGTGATTTGCCGGTGTGGGGGTCAATCAGCTCCGGAAACTCGTTGAGCACGTCGGTCATCTCGTTGCCGCGCTCGCCGCAACCGATGTACACCACTATATCCACTTCGGCCCATTTGGCAAGCTGGTGCTGGGTTACCGTCTTACCGCTTCCAAATGGCCCGGGGATTGCCGCTACGCCTCCCTTTGCGATGGGGAACAGGCAATCTATCACCCTTTGTCCGGTAATCAGCGGCATGACCGGAGGAAGTTTTCTGGCAAAGGGCCGCCCCTTTCTGACCGGCCATTTCTGCATAAGGGTGATGGGGACGTCTCCTTTGTCGGTTTCCACCACCGCGACGGTGTCGGTTACGGTGAACTCGCCCTTTTCAATCCTCCTGATTTTTCCGCTGATATTGGGAGGAACCATTATTCTGTGCAGCACCACGTCGGTTTCCTGCACGGTGCCGATTACGTCCCCGCCTTTAACTTGCGCGCCCGGGGCGACAACCGGTTCAAAGCTCCACTTGCGGTCCCGCTTGAGGGACGGAGCCTCTACTCCGCGGGTCAGGTTGTTTCCTGTTATTTTTATAATATCGTCAAGGGGACGCTGAATTCCGTCGAATATGCTGCCGATAAGCCCGGGGCCGAGCTCGACGCTCATCGGCTTGCCTGTCGATTCAACGGGCTCGCCGGGGCCGATGCCGGAAGTCTCCTCATACACCTGAATGGAGGCCTTGTCCCCGCGCATTTCTATAATCTCGCCAATCAGCCTATGGCTGCTGACGCGCACAATATCGAACATATTAGCGTCTCTCATGCCCTCGGCGACAACCAGCGGCCCTGAAACCTTCAAAATTGTACCGCTGCTCATTGGTACACCTCGCTTCTAATTTAAAATGTCCGAACCAACGGCTTTTTCTACCGCTCTCTTTACGTTCCGCAGCCCCATGCCGGTGTTGCCGACGACGCCGGGAATTAAGACTACCGCGGGAGTAATCCTTTCGCTGTATCTGTCAATTTCCTCCGGTATTCTGGCGGCAAGAGCTTCGGTTATAAGTATGACGGCATAATCTTTGGATGCGACTTTCCGGATGGTTTCGACCGCCAAGTTCGGGTCTTCGACCGGAAATATATCGAGGCCAAGGGCGGCAAAGCAGTATATGCTGTCCCTGTCGCCCATAACGGCTATTTTATACATAAACTTTTCGCACCCTTTCTCGGATTGCTTCGGAAGGGAGTTTGTTGCGTTTGCAGGACAGGATTATCCTGACGTTCTTTATCTCCGCTTCCTTTGCGATATAGTAAGCTATCAGGGGCTCCACGCCTAAAAAAATGTATCTTGCTTTATAGACATGCGACATCAGCATGTCGTCGCACCATCTTTCAAGGGCAGCGGCGGAAGTCTTGATTAATTCCGCGGCGTCCCCGTAAGGGGTTTTTGAAATAAATCCGGCAAGCTGTTCCACGCTTTCGGCGGCGCTTGCCAGGGCGTCTTTGTCAAGGGTCGCTGTGTCGCACAGGGCGGTATTGAGAAACTGCCTGTCCCTGCCCGTCCGTGCGGCGCGGAATGCGATTTTTATATTCGCGGTGGCGCAGATAACCTCCGCCGTTTCTCTGACAAACTCGCTTCTTGTCGTCTCGGCTTTCATGATTGTCGCGTTCAGCGCCGAGGAATCCAGCATGATGTCGGCAAGCTGCCCGTCAGCCGAGCGTATCAGCACCTCATAGGTCTGCGCGGCGGCGTCTTTCGCGAAATCCGGAAGGGCGTCAAAATCCCTGTTCCTCACCGCGTCCATGACTTGTTCAGGGTCGGCTATCGAAGGGGTCAGGAAATTATCGCCGCCAAAATTTTCAAAGCCGAAGGCGGCGGCGGGCACAAATTCCTTCAGCGCGGCCTTTATGTTGTGAAAATCGTGCCTTACAATCAGAAAATCCAGAACGCTGATGTCGGGTGCCACCTCCCGCAGCAGCTTCCAGGCGTTTTCCGTCTGACTTATCAGCGCTGCGCCCACGTCGTCGCTGTCGGAGCTTATCCAGCCCTTTTCCTCCAGAAAACGCAGCGCCGCCTTGTAGCTTTCGGCCGACGCGAGCTGCTCAATGTCGGAGGAAGTCAGCAGGCCGAGTTCGTTTGCCCTGATTCTGGCGACAGCGTACGCGTAGTCGTAATCATTAACTCTCATGAGCCGTCCCCCGCAAACAGTTCCGCGAACAGTTCATCCTTGATTTCGTCCAAAGAGGCGTTCAGCAGGGCATCGAAGCTGCAGTTCTGCTCGATGTCGCCGTACGCGATTACGACTCCGCCGTCAATCTCCTCAGGCTGGCTTCCGACCGTAAAGGTTTTCCCGCTGCCGGAAAGCTTTTTGTTGATGTTTGCCTCAAAATCTTTCGGCAGGCGCTGAAGATCCCTCTTTGAAAAGCGCAGTTCGCCACAGCCGTTTTGAGCGTGGCGCTCAACCAGCTTTGCGATTACTTCAAAATATTCAGAATCCGGCATATTTTTAAGTCTGTTTTTCGCCTCATCGATGATTTCGGTTATGATACCGATTTTCGCAGAAAGGATTGCCTTTTTGTATTCCTGCTCGGCTTTTGATTTCGCAAGCCCGATGTCTGTTTCACATTTGGCTTTCACAGCCGAGATTTTTTCGGCTTTCAGCTCTTCGGCTCTGGCTTCGGCGTCCTTTAGAATTGACTTGGCCTCCGCCTGAGCCTTTGAGATTATGTCGACGCAGGCGGCTTGGCAATCCTCTTCGATTCTGGCCATTATTTTCTCAACACCGGTCATCTGTATCCACCTTAATTAATGCTGCTGAACGCAAGGACAGAAATAAGCAATGCCAGAATAGCGTAGGTTTCAACCATGGCCGCGAAGGTTATGGCCTTTCCGCTGTGTTCCGGTTTCTTTGCGACTATGCTGACGCCCGCGACGGCGGTTCTCGCCTGACGGATAGCCGAAAAGAACCCGACGATTACCATCGGCAGGCAGGATATGAAATACAGCATTCCTTTGGCAAACGTTAGGTCCTCAGGCTGGCCGCCCAGAACGCCGATTTTGCTCAGCAGCAGCACGGCCGTAAGCAGCCCGTAAAGGCCCTGAGTGCCGGGCAGGAGCTGGAGAATGAGAACCTTGCTGAATTTTGAAGGGTCCTCGGATACTACACCGGCCGCAGCCTCGCCGACCATTCCGACTCCTTTCGCAGAGGCGATTCCCGGCATCAACGCGGCCAGAATTGCGCCAAGCACGGCAAATGCGAGTCCATATTTGTCCATTTTAGATGTCCTCCTTGATTCTTATATACTTTGTATTTGCTTTTAAGGGGCTGAAGGCTCTGCCTCCACCCTCGTAAAACTTGGAGAAGAATTCCACGAACTGCAGTCTGTTCGTATGGACGTAAGCACCCAAAAGATTTATCGCCATGTTCAGCGGGTGCCCGACTAAAAATACGACAGTCAGCACTATGGCTTTCAGGGTGATGTTGTCCACCATCGAGCCCATGAGATTTATGACGCCGGCGATACTACCGGTCGCAAGCCCCAGGGCCAGCAGACGCGAATAGGAGAGGATGTCGCTGAAATAGCCGGCGGCGGTGTTATACAGGCTATAAAGGCCCAGCCCCAGACGGGCAAATATGTTTTTGGAACTCCTTCCCGCCGTCAGGACAATCAAAACCACACCGGCGAGGGCAACGTACTTGCCGATGGCGGTTAGAATCCCCGGAACGCTGATTAAAATCCCCGCACCCAGCGGCGCCGCGCCAAGGACAAGAAGGTATGTAGGGACGGTATCCAGTATGGCGTCCAGTTTCCGCCCTTCGTCCCAGCTTATCTTAAAGCTAACGGCAAGCCCGGCGAACAGATGAACAATCCCGATAGCGAAGGAGAAAAGCAGCAGCTTTATCGGGTCGGCCACCGGCTCAAACCACAGCGCGAGGCTGGGCGGCTGAATGTTCAAAAACTCTTTGCATATAATCGGGATGATGTCTCCGAACCAGCTGCCGAACAGGGCGCCCCAGAATACGGTCGAAATGCCGCAGTAGAAAAACATCTTGAGGGTTTTTCTCAATGACTCCTCGACTTTGAATTTCTTAAGCACAAAGGCGGTGCCCAAAACCATCATAACTCCGTATCCGGCGTCCGAAAGCATCATTCCGAAAAGGAGATAATAAAAGAATGCCATCACCGGATTGGGGTCCACGTCTTTCCTTGAAGGCAGGGCGTACATCGCGGTTACCGATTCCACCGCCGCGGCAAAATCCCCGTTTTCCAAAAGGACTGGGACATCCTCGTCCTTTGCGGGGGTTTCAAGGTTAATCGCGACAGTGAACTGCGATTCCAGCGCGTCAACGCATTTTTGAGCGTATTTTTCCGGAACATAGCCGGTGATTACGAAAGCGCTTTGAGTAAGCCCGATTTTGCTTAATGCCTGATACTTCTCTTTTCTTATATTATAGTAATCGACCAAAAACTCGATATTTTCAATTATTCCGGCATGGGATTTTATCAAGCCGGTTTTTTCTTCGATTTCGGTTTGGCATCTTTCGATTTCCTTTTCATACTGCCGCACCGTTTGGATGGGGACTTGCTCGATGATACTGGAGGGTAGGCTGAAACCCGTCTGACGCAGCGCCTCAAACGTTTCGCCGGCAATCGAGCTGTGGCAGATAACGGCGACGCAGGTCTGTTCCTTAAAAGCGGAGATAACCTCGATATGCACCATATCCAGCCAGGGATTTTTTTTCAGTAATTCCGAAAAAATATCCTCCTCAGTTTTTTGAGAGGGGAAGGCGCCGATAAAGCAGCGGGTATTCTTTGTGCCTTTAAACTGCATTGGGATATCGAGTTCAAGCCACGGTTTCAGCGAGTCGATTGCGGTCTGATATTTCACAATCGCGGCGCGGTTTTCGCTGATAATCCTGTCGTATTCAATCAAATCATAGCAGTTCTGAAGGTATTCGCTGCTCTGCGCGACGAGACTTTCGTATACTGCCTTGGTTATTTCACGCCGGCCGTTTAAAAAAGACAGGGCGTTTTTTTTAGGCGGGGCGAACCTGTCAAGTATTTCTTTTGCAGCTACCACCGTGTTTATGCTTTTTTCAAAGCGGGAGATGTGGGAGTCGGTATTGATTTTGACAAGGGTTTCGTCCTGACAGTCGGAAAAATCCACAACCCCAAGATACTGAAGCTGGTCAAGGATTTTCTTGCGGTTGTCAAGCAGTGCAATAATCTCAATCCGCTTCATCGCCAGTTTCGCCATGGGCGGACATCTCCTTTTCCTTTGGTTTGGGCGCGTTTTTTATGAAACGATTTTTTCTATGACAAGATTGACGGCTCTGTCTTTTTTGGCCAGCGCCCGCTGCCTTATTTCGGAAGCTTCGTTTTGGGCCGCTTTGCTGCTTTCGCCGAGAAGTTTGTCAATCAGCGCTTTGTTTTCCGAAATCAGCCTGTCGGCTTCGGCATGGCTGGCCTGCCTTGCCTTTTCTATAATCTCATCGGCCTGCCTGCGGGCGTCCGCGATTATCTCCTCGGCCTGCTTTTTTGCCTGTTCCGTTTTTTCAGCCGCCTGCTGTTCGGCTGAAAGTATTTTATCGAGCGTTTGCGATAGCATGTTTTGTCCACCCCCGAAGTTTAAAACCGCCTGATTAAAAAAATAAAAGGATAAGCGCTTTTATACGAAACGCCTCACCTTTCAATCCCCAAGACTCACGGACGGCGTTCTGCCCGCCCGTAATTTAGTTACTATTTTAAATCAAATAAGAAAAATAGTCAATAAAATAATGCTTTAAATTAGTTTGAGCCGCCGAAATTTCCGGCGGCTTAAACTAATACAGGCTGCTTGCCGCGGTTTCGGCAGGATTTCGCTCCCACTATGTATCCGGTTACGCAGCTTATGCAAAAACGTTGTTGCTGCCCGGCAGCGCCCGGTTCTTTTTTGAGAACCTGATTTTCGCTTTCCCTGATTTTGTCAATCTTTCTTTCCAGCTCGAATACTTTCTATTCTTTTGCGGCAATTGTTTCGAGAATAGAAGAGTATTTCTGCAAGCCAACGGCGTTGGCCTTCCAGTCGCGCCGAAACTGACTTTTGCGATTTGGGTTGAAAACGGCAGATACAGGCCAAAGTGGCCAAACAGCCTAACGACTTTATATTCCAATAAAGCGAAATAAAATCCAGTTTTCTCCCATCAGCATTTACAGTAGAAATCAATTAAAAAACCCTGTAAGCAAGCCGGTTTTGGCTTGATAACAGGGTTTGTTTTTCTGGTCGGAGTGATGTGACTTGAACACACGGCCTCTTGGTCCCGAACCAAGCGCTCTACCAAACTGAGCTACACCCCGGTGTGCCGCCGCAAATTGTGCAAACGAGGCTTTTTTAGTCGGCGGCCTCGGATATTATACTCTATCAATCAAAGTTTGTCAATCGGGCAAAGGTATTTTGTTGAGCCATTTTGAGGTTGCATAATCCCGGTTTATCAGATACAATAATTCTAGTTTGGAGGGAGTTTGTGAAGCTGGTTTCATGGAATGTAAACGGGCTACGGGCCTGCATGAACAAGGGATTTGAGAAGTATTTCGGGGAGTCTTCGGCGGATATTTTCTGCATACAGGAAACAAAGCTGCAGCAGGGGCAGGTGGATTTTAACCCCGAAGGGTATTCGTCGTACTGGAATTACGCCGAGAAAAAGGGGTATTCCGGTACCGCAGTGTTCACCCGCCGCCGCCCTCTCACCGTGGAATTCGGTATGGGCGGGTTGTTTGAGGACAGCGAAGGTCGCCTGATAACCCTTGAGTTTGAGGATTTCTATCTTGTCAATGTTTACACTCCGAACTCCCAGCGCGGGCTTGCAAGGCTTGATTACCGGCTCCGGTGGGAGGAGGCGTTTTCGTCCTATCTGGTTTCCCTCGACAGGAAGAAACCGCTGGTGGTATGCGGAGATTTGAATGTCGCCCACAACGAAATTGATTTGAAAAATCCCGACTCCAACCGCAACAACGCGGGGTTTACGGAGCAGGAGCGCGCGGCGTTTTCGGATTTGCTTTCAAAGGGGTTTACCGACAGTTTCAGGGCTTTGTATCCCGACAAAACCGGGGCTTATACGTGGTGGTCGTATATGTTCAACGCAAGGGAGAACAATGTCGGCTGGCGGATTGACTATTTCCTTGTATCCGACCGGCTGGCGGGAAATATCGCGGACGCGCTGATATACAGCGACGTTTACGGCTCTGACCACTGTCCGGTAGGGCTGATACTGGATATCTGAAAATATAATATATAATGTGTGAACAGGAGTGAATAAAATGGACGGCAGCGCAAGGGAAAAAGTAATGGAGCTGCATATCGCAAAGACGATTGAAAACCTGAAAAAGAACAACATGGACGCCTATTTTGTCAAAGACCGCGGGGAGGCGGTGCAAAAGGTCTCGGAACTGATAAAGGAAGGGGATACCGTCGCGGTCGGCGGCTCGGTAACCCTGTTTCAGGCAGGGATTGTCGATTTATTAAGGAGCGGCAGGTATAATTTTCTTGACCGCTACGCGCCCGGTTTGAGCGCGGAGGAAACCAGGCAGGTGTTCATTGACAGCTTTTCGGCAGATGTTTACCTGACATCGTCAAACGCGGTTACCATGAACGGGGAGCTGTTCAATGTGGACGGCACCAGCAACCGGGTCGCAGCGATATGTTTCGGCCCGAAATCGGTAATCGTGGTGGTCGGGTACAACAAGATTGTGCCGGATATCGAAGCAGCGGTGAAATATGTTAAGCAGGTTGCGGCGCCGGCCAACGCAATCCGCCTTTCGTGCGATACATACTGCGCGTTTACCGGCGTTTGTCAGGGGATAGACTCTGACGGTATCACCGACGGCTGTAAGACCAGCAGCCGCATTTGCAGCAATTACCTTATATGCGCGCTCCAGCGGGAGGCGGGTCGGATAAAGGTCATTATTGTGGGTGAAGCGCTGGGATTTTAATCGAAACGAGGTATTGAATTGAGACGAAAGCTGGCAACGATTGCCCAGAGCGCGTTCCGCGCCGTTTTTAACGAGCGCGTGCTGGCGCGGATTGTAACCGCGCTGGCGTTTTTGGGCTCGGTTAATCTGGCGACAGTGCCTGTCGGTTTTGATACCATTGATTTTGTAAAAAAGATAAACTATATTGATTACCTTCTATACCTGCTTTGCATTGTGCTGTTGCTGTCGGTCGTTTCAAAACTGGTGAAATTCAATTCCGACGCGTACGCGCTGGCCGTTGCGGCGGGGTTTTACTGCTGTTACATGGCCTTCAGGCACAGGAACTTATACTTTTCGATAGGGCTGCTACTGGTCGTTTCGGTTATCGGTTATTATCTTATGCGGGACGACAAGCTAAACCTTGCCCGTATGAAGTTCGGTTTAAGGCCGGCCTTATATACCGCGGGCGCGGCAGCCGTTTTTTTCGCGGTCTATGTGGGCGGGCTGACGACATTGAGATATCTCAATTATTCGACATCCACCTATGATTTCGGCATTTTCTCCCAGATGTTTTATTATATGAAGGAGACATTTCTGCCGTATACAACCTGCGAGCGCAGCGAACTGCTGTCCCATTTCGCTGTCCATCTGTCGCCGATTTATTATTTGCTGCTGCCGGGTTATCTGATTTTCCCGTCGCCGGTATATCTTCAGATTATGCAGGCTCTTATAGTGGCCAGCGCGGTCATACCACTGTTTTTGCTGGCGCGGAGAAACCGGCTTTCATACAAAGCGACTGCCGCGCTGTGCGCCGCGTTCTGTTTCCATCCGGCGCTGGCCGGTAGCTGTTTTTACGATATCCACGAGAATTTGTTCCTTGCCCCTCTTTTGCTGTGGCTTTTCTATTTTATCGAGTGCAGGCAGTGGAAGTTGATGTATCTGTTTGGGCTTCTGGCCTGCTTTGTAAAGGAAGATGCGGCTTTTTACGTCGCCTGTGCCGCACTCTTTTTATTTTTTTCAAAAAAAGAAAAAAAGCACGGCGCCGCCCTTTTTTCAGTCTCTGTGATATATTTTTTTCTTGCGATAATGTTTATTAACAGTTTCGGCGAGGGTGCAATGATAAGCAGGTACGGCAATTTCATCAGCGACAGCGAGTGGGGGCTGTTGAGCGTTTTCAGAACAATAATATCAAACCCGGCTTACATTCTTACGGAGGTCTTTGTTCAGGAGAAAGCGGCGTATATGCTGATTATGCTGGTGCCCGTGGCGTTCCTGCCGTTGCTTAACCGCGACCTTTCGCAGATGATTTTGCTGCTGCCTTTTCTTGTAATTAACCTTATGAGCAACTACCCGTACCAGCATTCCATCCTGTTTCAGTATAATTTTGGGACGCTTGCTTTCTTTTATTATCTCGTGATACTTAACATCCCGAAATTTGGAGCAAAACATAAAAAATACGGCCTGACCCTGATGGTGGCCGCGTCGGTCATAATGTTCATATCGCAGGTGGGGGGATATACAAACAATATTCAGAATTATATCAACAACCGCGAAAAATTTGCCGAGATAACCCGCGCGCTGAACGCAATACCGCAGGACGCGTCAGTCCGCGCCTCCGGCTATTTTGTCCCAAGACTTGCGGCAAGGCGGGAATTATACGACATTCAGTACAGCAACGACGTGGAAAAAGCCGAAAACGCCGATTACATTGCGATTGACATGCGGCCGGGCGCCGAGCAATACTCAGAACAGATTGTGCAGGAATATATGAGCCGGGGCTATGAGACTGCGGACTGCAGGGTAGACCTGTACTGTATCCTGAAAAAACCGGAGTTATAAGATGTTTTTAAGGGACGGGGTTTCAAGTTCGGCCAGGTTTTCGAGCATGTTTTTGCATCTGGCAAGTTCGGCTGCGAAATGCTGGGTGGAGCCGGTTTTAATCAAAACCGGGAGCGTGACCAGCGTTTCCTCTATCCTTGCAATGTCTGAATGACGCATGAACAGCGGGAAAAACCGCGATGAGCTTTTGAACTCGTCAATCAGCTCGGTAGACTGCGCAAGGCATTTGTCCAAATCCCCGCTGTCTAAAGCGGTTTGCAAATCGTCCGCTATCTTAACCATCCGGTCAATCCCTTTAGTATAAAAACCGAGTATAAACACGCTTGCCGCCGACACAAAGATTAGAATGACAGCCGCGATGATAATCCGCTTCAAACCGAATTGTCCTTTCTGATTAGCTGGTAGTTCTTTGATTTATCCGCAAACAGCAGTAAGACGTCGTTTAAGGCGACCTTGTTGTCAACCAGCACCTGATTGACCCACCCTTCGTTGATTTCACAGACCTGCATGCCCAAGCGGGACAGCTTGCCGTCGCTTATAATCACCATTGGCAGCCCGTTGTCCTGTGTTTGAACCGCAAGGTCCCTGCATGTCGCCTGACGGCTTTCGGGGGTTAACAGAGCGCTGATTTTCCCGTTCGGTTCCACTATCGCGTACTGCACTTCCCGCAAGTCAAATATTGATTGCTGACGCAGGGATTCCATTAAATCCTGAACGGTCAACCTCATGCCGTTTAAGGCTTTTATGTCGATTTTCCCGTTGTTTATGATAATTCTCGGTTTGCCCCCGATAAAACGCTGGAAGAACAGTGATTTGAGCATGACGCCGGAAATCAGCAGTTCCAGCGCGACCAGAATCATAATCGGAATTAACCCGTTTAACAGCGGCATACCGTTTTCCTGCATCGGAACCGCCGCAAGGTCCGAAATCAGCAGGGCGACCACCAGCTCCGAGGGCTGCAGCTCACCGAGCTGCCTTTTTCCCATAATCCTCATCGCCGTGATAATGAATATGTATATTATCACGGTGCGGATTGCGATTATAGCCATCACAGCACACCCTTTCAGCTTTGGTTTATTATTTGCGAGTCTTTGCCGGAATATTCATAATAAACTGGATTAAAGGGCGTGCTGCCGGAAAACCGGGGTTTACAGCACGTACAGAAGTACGCAGAAATAATGCAGGGCGGCTCCGGCCAACACAAAAATATGCCACGCGGTGTGCATGTAGCGGATTTTTTTGCGGCTGTAAAAAATCAGCCCGGTTGTGTAGAATAACCCGCCGGCAAAAAGCAGCAGCAGCCCTGCGAGCGGAAGGTTCTTGCAGATTGGCCTGATTGCGGCCAGAATGCACCAGCCAGCCGATACGTAGCACGCCATTGATATTTTTTTGAACCTGTCCACGCTTATCAGCTTTAAGATAATCCCGAATACCGCGGTGCACCAGACTGCGGCGGCTATAATCCAGCCTACCGCGCCTTTGAGGATAATCAGGGTGAACGGGGTGTAGGTGCCTGCAATCAGCAGATAGATTGAGGCATGGTCCAAAACCCGCAGCACCCTTTTTGCCTTTTGGTTGGTCAGCGCGTGGTACAATGTGGACATGCTGAATGCCAGCAGCATTGACAAACCGTATACTGCCACCGCTGCGGTTTCGAGCGCCCGCCCGCCAGCGCGCAGAACCAGCACCGCAATTCCGCCTATTGACACCGTTGCGGCAATTCCATGGGTAATGGCGTTTCCGATTTCCTCGCCTATTGAGTAAAGCGGTTGGACTGTTTTGGTTTTGACAGACAATTATATCATCCTTAATAAAATAGTCATTATCAATATTAGTTTTAACAACCGATTATGATAACTACACCAAGCATAACACACTGACGGGAGTTATACAACAGAAGGATGTAAAAACAGCATTGATATTTTGGGCAGAACTGCCCATCTTATTCATCGCGACATGGTGCGGACCGAAGATTATTGATAAGTTCTTAAACTTGCCATAAAAAAATCCAAAAAATCAAAACACTGCACAAGAACAGCGTTTTTTTCGCAAGTATACTCATATTATGCGGCAAAGTAAATCTGCAAAAAGGAGTGGTGAGCGGTGGCAAGACAAACCGCAACCAAAGTCGCATATCAGAATTTATCGGATTTTATATTTGGCAAGTCATTAAAACCGGTCGCGCTGAAAAACGGAATGGTTATCGGCGGCGGTACGGTATATCCCGAAATAAATTTCACCCTTCCTCCCATGCTGGTAACAAAAGAGAGCATGCCGGAGGTAATCCGCAATTACAGGGAAATCATCACAGGGATTTGCGAGCGGGCAAGGGAGCTTTATGTGCCGGGTTTTGTCGCGGAGATTGAGACGCTGCCTCCGATGACGTTTGAGCCGGATTGGGGGATTGAAGTCTGCAAGACGGTCGCTGACGTCATAAAGGAATACGAAAGCAAATACGGCATTAAAGGCAGCGTGAGGATTACCCCGAACGATATCCGCGAGGGCAGCGATTTAGAGCATATGTGGCGCGGGCGCCACTGGGACGCGATAATGCGGACATTTGAGGGCTGCGCCGAAGCCGGGGCTGATTTTCTCGCGATTGAATCGGTCGGCGGCAAGGAAGTGCATGACGACGCGATAATGTACTGCGACATTGGCAAGTCCATATTCGCGTTGTCGGTGCTCGGCTGCGCCGATATGGAAAAACTGTGGACACAGATTGTCGAGATTGCCGAACGCACAGGCGCTGTCGCTGCCGGCGATACCGCGTGCGGTTTTGCCAATACGGCAATGGTTCTGGCGGACAAGCGCTATATCCCGCGCGTTTTCGCGGCGGTTATCCGCGTTATGTCGGCCGTGCGCAGTCTGGTTGCGGTTGAATGCGGCGCCAGAGGGCCCCACAAGGACTGCGGATATGAAGGGGTTTATGTCAAGGCGATTACCGGCACCCCGATTTCTACCGAAGGCCGCACGGCGGCGTGCGCCCATCTGTCGCCGGTCGGGAATATTGCCGCCTGCGTTACAGACCTTTGGAGCAACGAATCTATCCAGAATATAAAGCTGCTCGGCGGCATGGCTCCGACCGTGTCCTTTGAACAGCTTTCCTATGACTGCCGGCTGATGAACACCTCGTCGGCCAAAGGAGATGAAACGGCGCGGCTGCTTCGTGATTTGCATGCGGACAGCGACAGCTGCCTCGACCCGCAGGCGTATGTACTGCGGCCCGATGTGGTGCTCAGCATTTCCAAAGAGCTGGTCAAGGTAAAAGGCGATTACCCGCGCACCAAAAAAGCGGCGGAACTTGCCCTGGCGCACCTGAAAGAAGCCTACCACAACAAGGAGCTTTCGCTTGACGAAAAAGAGCTTATGTGGCTTGATAATTTGAGCGAAGCCGTTTTCGGATTGCCGGAGGGTACCGACGAGTTCGTAAAAGGGATTATCGGGGAATGCGAGAAGCTGGACCCCCAAAAATATGATTTAAGGATATAATCTGTAAGGAGGCTTTATATTATGTCATTATTAGAACAAATCAGCACGGCTGTGCAGCAGGGCAAGGCAAAAGATGTGGTGGCGCTGGTGCAGGAGGCGCTGGACAGCGGGGCTACCGCCCAGCAGATACTGGACGAAGGTCTGCTCAAGGGAATGAGCATCCTCGGAGTCAAATTCAAGAATAACGAAGTATTCGTCCCCGAAGTGCTGATTGCGGCAAGGGCTTTAAACCGCGGGACCGAACTGCTCAAGCCCCGTCTTGTCGAAGAAGGGGTGGAGCCGATTGGCAGGGTGGTCATCGGAACTGTGAAAGGCGATTTGCACGATATTGGGAAAAACCTTGTCAAAATGATGCTTGAGGGAGCCGGGTTTGCGGTTATTGACCTTGGCGTGGACGTTTCGGAAGAGAAGTTTATCGAAGCGGTAAAAGAGCACAAACCGCAAATTCTTGCGCTGTCGGCGCTGCTGACCACCACTATGAACAATCAGCAGACGGTTATCGAAGCGCTTAAAGCGGCAGACCTGCGCAACAAGGTCAAGGTCATGGTGGGCGGCGCGCCCGTTACCCAGAGCTTTTGCGACCTCATCGGCGCAGACGCGTACGCGCCTGACGCGGCATCCGCCGCCGAAGTGGCAAAATCATTCGTTGCATAAAAGAGAGCTTCAGCGGCTGTGAAAAACCGTACAGCCGCTCAGATTTTGCGTGTTCCTGTTGACAAAGAAAAGCCCGGCTTTGCCGGGCTTTGGCTGGTTTTGGGCATTATTCGGGGAAGAACATCCCGTCTATGTATGACTCCATAAAGAACGGGTTTGTGGAAAGCCCCAGTGTTTTTGTATTGCTTTTTATTTGCTCCGACTGTATTCGCAGCGTGTCGCTCAGCAAAATCATCGAGGCGCCAGAACCCGCAGCGTTGCCGATGGCATAGGCTTTGTCGGCAAAACCGGGGGGAATCAGTCCGATTCTTTCGGCGGATTTTACGTTGATGTTGCTGCCGAACCCGCCCGCAATCACCAGTTCGCCAATATCGTCAAAGTCATACCCCGCTTCTTTTATCAGGGTTTTCATTCCCGCGCAGATTGCGGATTTCGCAAGCTGTACCGACCGTATGTCCTGCAGTGTCAGCAATACCCCGGTACCGGGCAGCTCAAAAGCAGGCTGGCCGTTTGCTTCTTTGACATATTCGGTGAAATCATGACCGTCTTCGCATATAATCCCGGTCTGGTCCACGATACCGGCTTCGCACATCACCGAAACCGCGTCCAAAAGCCCGGAGCCGCATATCCCCACCGCCTGCCCGCCGCCGAGTACCGCAGTCTTTATGCGACGGTTTTCAAGGCTTATTCGGTATATGGCGCCGGTGCGAGCGGGCATTCCCTGATGAATGCCCGCGCCCTCGAAAGCGGGGCCGGCAGCCGTAGAACAGCACAGCAGCGCGCCGTCCGCCGCCAGAGCCATTTCGCCGTTGGTGCCGATATCCACAAGCAGCCGCGGCCGGTCCGAAGCCACTTTCCCCTGCTGAAAGAATTCCGAGGCGAGCAGAGCGGTTGTTATGTCGGCGCCGACGTATGCGGATATGCATTTGGGCAGATAAACCCTGATATTGCCCGGCAAATCCAGCTTTTGCCCGTCAAGAAAGAAACCGAAATCGCAGTCCTGCTCAAACGGCGCCACTGCAATTGACTGCGGGTCCCTGCCGCAGAGCAGATAGAGCATGGCGGTGTTGCCGGTCAAAACAAGACTGTCCAGCTTTTCGGCCGGGATACCGGCAAAGGCGCAGAACTCGCCCATAATCCGGGATATGCAGCCGCGGATACTGTCCGCAAGCCCATTACGCTCGCCCTCAATCGACTTTTGCAGGCGGGAGAGCACGTCCGCACCGTAAACCGACTGCGGATTTTTTTCCGCAAGCGTCTTCAGCAGCTTTCCGTCGGACAGGCGGTAGAGGTATGCGGCGACGGTTGTTGTGCCAATGTCGACCGCCGCGCCGTAGTCCCTGCCCCAGGGATTAAGCTCAAACAGGGGCAGGCGGCCTTCTGTCAGGATGTCGTCCCTGTACCGGCCCGAAAGCAGCCTCGCCTGTACGTCCCCCAAAGCGGTTGCCATGCACGCGTACCGGATATTTTCAGCTTTTTCCTTTTCGGTCAGCAGCGAGCTCTCCCTCTTGCTTATGGGTGAGAGGCTGCCGGTCGCCTCCACCTTGCATTTTAAGCACCTTTGCCTGCCGCCGCAGGGCATTTCAACCGCAATCCCGTGTTTTGAAAAAACCTCGGACAGCCTCGCGGGCGGAGTGAAAGGAATTGATTTTTCCTGCCCGTTATCCTTTATTTTCAGCACGCACTGCTCCATAAAGCATTTCCGCCTTTCGTCGGCCGGGTGAGCCGATACTTTTATCCCTATAATACAGGAAAAATCTCAAATATACTAGCATGTTTTTTTGAATTTTGGTATACTGTTCATTACAAATGCGGATATAAAAAGGAGATGAGCCTCATTCGCATACACATCATTGCGTGCCGGGTTTTTTCGAGGGAATTGAGCTACTTTGCCTCCCAAAGCCCCCGCGTTGTAGATATCACATGGCTGCCGCAAGGGCTTCATGACACTCCGGATTTGCTGCGTAAGATGCTCATGTACACTCTTGACAATCTGTACTATCAAAGGGAAAAACGGCTGCTTAAGCATTGGCCTGACTTCATCGTAATCGGTTACGGGCTGTGCTCTAACGGTATAGTAGGGCTTGAGAGCCGGGATACGCCGCTGGTCATTCCGAAAGCTGACGACTGCATAGCGTTGTTTTTGGGCTCTCAAAAGCGGTACCTCGATTTGTTTGAAAAGTACAACGGTACATACTGGCTGAACAACGGATGGATTGAAACAGGGGAAATTCCGTCCAGGGATACCTTTGATAAAAAGTATCACGAATACGTGCGGCTGTACGGGGAAGAAAACGCCGAGTATCTGCTAAGTCAGGACAAGCTGTGGGTCAATAACTACAATACCTGCGTTTATATCAGTTCCTCTGTCTATGACTGCCCCTATTATCCTCAAATTGCGCAGCGGATTGCAGAAGAGAACGGCTGGGAATACCGGAGTTTTGACGGGGATACCCGGTTAATCAGGGCCATGACCGAAGGCAGATGGAATGAGGACGAATTCCTGATTTGCCCTGCTGGCTGCCGGGTTGAAGCGACATATGATGAGACAAAAATCCGCGCTGTTCCTGTTTTGTAATAAAGCCTGTTTGTTCGGTTAAAAGGAGAGAGAGCGAGTGAAGGAACAGCTTGTAAACCGCTGTATGGAGAATATAGCCCATCTTTCGGCGCTGAGCGGGATACCGTTTTTTTTAATAAGCGCGGAGGATAAAAAACTGCTGTATCCCGGCGATACGCGGGGGTTTTGCGAAGAACACGCCTGTTCACGCTGTGATGCGCTGAACACTCATTTGTACGGGTGCAACGAGGCGTACCGCTGGAACGGCAAGTATATCTACTACTGCCCGATTGGGCTTGTTTTTACCGCCTCGTCGGTTACGGACGAAGCGGGGAACCTTATCGGCGGGGCAATAATGGGCCCGGTGCTGATGGGGGAATACGACGATGTGCTTGCGGAGATGGACGAGGCGCTGCGCTCGAAGGCGTCCGGCCTCCCGGCCCTTTCGACTTCGAATGTTACCAACCTTTCGGAGGTTTTGTCGGCGGTTACTAGCTATGCGGCGGGCATGCCCCACAGCAAGGTCGGCAGGATTGTGTACGAGCAGGAAAAACTGCTCAGTTCCATCTATTCGGCTCATGAAAAAATGCTGCAGGAAGGCGGGGATTACAAATACCCGATTGAAACCGAGAAAAAACTGCATGCGTTAATCTGCAGCCATGACAAAAGCGGAGCGCAAATGCTGCTGAACGAGCTGCTCGGCCATATATTCTGCTCCAGCAGCTTTGATTTGGACACCATAAAAACCAGGGTGATTGAGCTGGTGGTCATCCTGTCGCGCGCTACCATAGACGCGGGCGCCGACATCAGGGAAGTGTTTTTGTCGAATACCAACTATCTGCAGGAAATCGAGCAGTTTTCCTCCCTTGAGGACCTCAGCATATGGCTGAACAGCGTGATGCACAGATTTATTGCGTATACCTTTGACTTTTCCCATATCAAACATTCGAATGTGGTTTACAAAGTGATGGAATACATCAAGGCAAACTACAGCCAGAAAATTTCGCTGGACGATATTGCGCAGCATGTGTTTTTGAGCCGCTCGTATTTGAGCAGTATATTCAAGGAGGAGACGGGAGAGAGCCTTTTTTCGTATATCAACAAGGTGCGTGTCGAAAAAAGCAAGATATTCCTTATGGACGACTCGATAAGCCTTGCCGAAATATCGCTGATGTGCGGGTTTGAGGACCAAAGCTATTTTACCAAGGTTTTTAAAAAGTACACAGGGGTCTCCCCGAAAAAATACAGGGACAGCAGGGGAAAGGTTGATTAAGGCTGCGGGCCGCAGCAAACTGGCGGGCGCAGCCGTTTTTCGGCAAAAAAGCTGTTATTACGAAAATGTTTTTATAATTATAATGACTTTTTTGAGCGGTTATAGTAGAATTAATAAAACACAGTTTCGGATGCAGGCATTGTTTTTGTGCGCGCCGTTTTGTGCCCGGTGCGGCAGCCGATGAGTTTAAAGCAAGGGGAAGATGAAATGAAAGATAATAAAAACGCCCCGACTATGGAGCAGTGGGCAAAGCTGTATGATGCGGCGATAACTATTAAGCAGCAGGCGCCGTGGGAAACTCTGTGGGACACGGATTTGATAACGATTCTTCTGCCCGAAAGAGATGAACCGGTGTTCATTTCGGTTCTTGGCAAAAACGGCGAGTGCTACGGTATCGGGGTATATCCCGGTTACCGCGAACTGCTCGGCCTTTACTGCCTGTTGGATACCCCAAATGAAGAGCTGGAAAAGAACCCGCTGCGTTTTAAAAACTGTCTGATGTGTTATTATGGGGACCGCGACTCGGTCAGCCCGCAGGAGCGGGAAATCATAAAGGCCTTGGATTTGAAATTCCGCGGCGCGAACAACTGGATTTATTTCCGCTCTCTGAAAGAAGGTTTTTTCCCGTGGCTTCTTGACGCGGAACAGGCGGAACTGATGATACATGCCCTGCAGAATTTTTCGGCGGCGTACGACCATATTTCAAGCGGCAAAATCAAGGTGGATTTTGAAAACGGCGAAACCCTTATCCGCATGTATTCCGGTGAAAGCGGGGAATGGCTGAACGCGGCGGCGCCAATGCCCATGCTCCCTGACATTTCGGAGCGGTATGTCCCAAAGAACGAACTGCTGATAAAACGGCTGCAAAACATGACAAAAAGCCCGGTCCAGCTTGAGATGGATATACTGTATTTTCCGATGCCTGTTCAGGACAAACCGGATGAAACGCCGCATTTTCCAAGGGTGCTGGTCCTGTTCGACCGCAAGAACGGTATCCTGCTTGAGCAAAAGCTGATTGACAAAGAAATCAGCAATGAAGAAGTCGCCATCGACACGCTGGTAGACTACATCACAAAGCGCGGAAGGCCGTCAAAGCTGTTTGTCCGCGACAGGTATTTCTTGAGTTATGTCGATTACTTCTGTTATCTGTTGGAGGTGCAGGTATCCTGCGGCGGGGAGCTGCTCTATGTTGATGAATTTGAGGACTTGATGTTCGAATTCGTCAGCGAGTTATAGCATAGTCTTATTCAGTCTGCGGCAAATTGACGCCGGGCAAAAAAAGGGCAGGCACACTCGTGCCTGCCCCATGTTTTTGTGCGGTTTATTGCGCGTCCACCTTTGCCATGTACGCGATTAAGTCGAGGACCTTGTTGCTGTAACCCCATTCGTTGTCGTACCACGCGATTAGCTTAAAGAAATTGGAGTTAAGCGCAATTCCGGCGGTCGCGTCGTAAATCGAGGTCCTCGAATCGGTGTAGAAGTCCGAGGAAACAACCGCGTCTTCGGTGTAGCCGAGGATACCTTTCATATAGGTCTCGGATGCTTCCTTAATCGCGGCGTTGATTTCCTCCATTGAGGTCGCCTTCTCGGTGCGGACGGTCAGGTCGACCACCGAAACATCGAGGGTGGGTACCCGGAACGCCATGCCGGTCAGCTTGCCTTTAAGCTCAGGGATAACAAGCGCAACCGCCTTTGCCGCGCCGGTGGAGGAGGGGATAATATTGCCAGAAGCCGCGCGTCCGCCTCTCCAGTCCTTGGCGGAGGGGCCGTCCACGGTTTTTTGGGTCGCGGTTGTGGAGTGAACGGTGGTCATAAGCCCTTCGACAATGCCGAATTTGTCGAAAATGACTTTGGCCAGCGGTGCAAGGCAGTTTGTGGTGCAGGAAGCGTTGGATACGATTTTCATATCCTTTGTGTATTTGTCAAGGTTTACGCCGCAGACAAAGGTGGGTGTCTCCTTGTCCTTAGCGGGGGCGGTAATCACAACTTTTTTTGCGCCGGCGGCAAGATGTGCGCTGGAAAGCTCGGTGGTGCAGAATACGCCGGTCGACTCGACGATATACTCGGCGCCGCATTCGCTCCATCCGATATCGGCAGGGTTTTTCTCGGCGTAAACGTTGATGGCTTTGCCGTTGACTACCAGCTTTCCATCCTTAGCTTCCACACTTCCCTGAAACCTGCCGTGGATAGTGTCGTACTTGACCATATACACCATATAGTCCAAATCAATAAAAGGGTCGTTAATGCCAACGACTTCGAACTTGTCCGGTTGCGCAACTGCCGAACGGAAAACCAAACGGCCGATACGGCCAAAACCATTGATACCAATCCTGATTGTCATACTGCTTAACCTCCATTCTTGATTACCCTTATATTTTACCTGCTTTTTGCCAATTTATCAATAAGTTCGTCAAAGAATTAACCGGCAAAACAGGACTTTCGTTAGGTTATACAAAAGCGGCGGTTTCCGAATATGAAAATGGGGTATAATATCTTGCGGCGCTTATAGTTATGGAAAGAAAGGCTGGTACCCGTCAATGGCATTTTCCGGCAGTCGAAAACGCAAGCACCGGATTTGGGTTGTTGAAAACGAGGGATGTATCAGGGAGGCCCTCGCCGTGTATTTTTTATCTGCCCCGCCCTATTTTGCACAGACACCGCGGCAAAAGGCGGTACACCGGCAAATGACACGTTTGCTGGCCGAAGTCGAAGAATATTCGCTGCTTCAAAGCTCAAATCTTTGCCGGCCGCTGAAATACGGGGACATAAGCTCATTAATACGCGCCACGCTGGAGGCCTGCTCAAAGGTGCTGGCAAGGAAGGGTACGGTATTGGAAGTGAAAGCCGCCAAAAGCCCCTTTACATCGGCTGCCGAGCCGAGGATTGTTGCCGCGGCCGTTGTAAGTCTGGTGAGTGCTGCCGCAAGCGCAAACCCTTTCGGCAGAATATGCGCTAATGTTGACACCGGCAGGAGCGGCATGATTATCGCGGTAAAAGGGGATGAACCGATACGGGACAAAAAAGCCCTCGCGCTGGCGGCGGCCGCCGCGAGGGTGCACAAAGGCGGAGTTGCGCTGTCGGACGGGACTGCCGCCTTTTCAATCAGGGCGGGCCTGACCGGCGCGCTTGGCTTTTTTTCTGCTCCGACAGTTGACGAGATTTTAAAAAACCCTTTGTCGGCAGTAAATATCGGGTTGGGGTATGATTAATCCGGCATATCGGCAATGCGGATTCCCGCCTGTTTTCTGATGGTCTGCATAATTTCGCTCACCATCAGCGCCTGCTCCGCGGCGCTGTCGATTTCATCCCGGTGGCGGGACGGGTCGCTTGAAAAATCCGAAAACGCCGCCGCCTCGCCGCTCATCAGTTTCGGCCTTGGGATTTCCCCGACTAAAAGTTTTGCCGCCTGTTCCCGGCCGTTTTGCTCAATAAGGGTAACCCCGGTCAGGGTCGAGATTGAGTTTATTTTCAAAGTGCCGTTATCGCCCAGTATTTCCGAGCCGCTGTGGCTCTGCCCGGTTTTGGAATATGTCAGGGTTACCAGCTTGTCGTCGTATTCAAAGACGGAAGTCCCGTACCCGTCGGCACCGCTTTTCAAAAAACCTGCGCTGGCTAGTATCTTTTTGGGATACCCGAAGAAATCCACGGCCGCATACACGCAGTAAATGCCAATATCCATAAGGCAGCCGCCGGCCATCGCGGGGTTGAAGACATTGGGAAGCGAGCCGGATTTGTAAATCGGGTATTTTGAGGAAAGCTGGGAAAAATCAAGCCTTGCGGTGGTGATGTTTCCCAGCCGTTTCAGCGCGTTATGCACGGTTTTTCGCGCGGGCAGGTACCGCATCATAATCGCTTCCATAAAGACAAGGCCTTTGCGCCTTGACAGCTCGATGAGTTCTTTCATCTGTTCCGGAGTTGCCGTTGCAGGTTTTTCGCAGATGACATGCTTTCCGTTTTCCAAAAACAGCTTGCTTTGCGGGTAGTGGAATATGTTCGGGCTTGCGATATATACCGCGTCAATAATATCCGACTTTGCGAGCTTTTCCAAATCCGTGAATACCGGCACTTCGCCGTATTTTGCGGCAAAGGCCTTCCCGGTGCTTTCGCTTCTTGAATAGATTGCGGCAAGTTTAAGCCCGCCTGCGATTTTTGCGCCTTCGATAAAGGCGTCGGTTATCCACCCTGTTCCGATGGTCGCATAACGCATTCGTCCCAGCCTCCAGCGTTTTAATAAATAGATTATACATCATTTGCAGGCAGAGTGGAATATAAAAAAGAAACTGTGCCGAAATGAACACAGTTTCTTTTTGTGCCCCTAAAACGCACCTGCGTACATCCGCAGGTTTCCGGGGGCATGTAGAGTTTATTCTGAGGCAGCGGCGGTGTATTTCACCTCCCTGCCGATTGCCTCGACGGGGTTGACGTACTCATCGTTGACTTTGATTTCCAAATGCAGGTGCGGGCCGTCTTTAGACTCGCAGGGCACGTTTGAAAGCCATCCGATGACATCGCCCACATTGACGCTTGAGTTTTTCTTAAGCGTTCCGGCTTTTACCCCGCAGTAGCGCGATATAATCCCGTAACCGTGGTCTATCTCGATAACTCCGCCCCATAACTTATCGCTGTATACGGCTGAAATAATGCCGTCGGCGACTGCTTTTACCGGCTGGTTGATTTCCCCCTTGAAATCCACCCCGTTGTGCACTCTCCAGTCGTTCATTGTCGGCGAAAAGACGGGTTTGCTGCCGCTGTAACTGCGTATGACCTGGTTGGTCAGCGGAAGGACAAACAAATCTGCCGGCGGCTTTTTAGTTGTTGCGGCGGTCGTGGCGGCAGCAGTTGTGGTTTTGGCCGCGGTTCGTTCATCGGGGATATTGGTTACTTTTTGCTCGACCGGCTTGGTCGCGGCGGTTGTAAATGAAGCCCTGCTTGGGCTGCTGTTGCCTTCATCATCAGTGTTAATCCGGTCAAAAGCGTTGAGAAAAGTCGCAGTTGCCACTCCCAATACTGCCACAAGGCATAACGCCAATGCGAGGTAAAAACCGTTTTTCCCCTTTGTATTTCTATTTCCTTTGTCAAAATTTATATGTCCCATTCCGTTCCTCCGTTTCGATTATTTGCCCGCGTTTTGCGTAAGCTGCGCGGCAACCGGTTTAGTAATATTTTTGACCGATTTGGCGCTTATATGCTTAAAACATGAAAAATGTTAAAAAAATAAAAAACCCGCACACCCATATTAAGGGC
>LSQX01122687.1_pt1 | contig 26958 bp, 25 predicted proteins | sample 654561 | NCBI WGS metagenome assembly LSQX01 (sample SAMN04489861, study PRJNA283612) | anaerobic digester metagenome | isolation source: 4 biogas reactors fed with cattle manure at either 37C or 55C with and... | place: Denmark: Kongens Lyngby | collected 2014
TGAACAATAATTTTTATGAGGCAATCGGAAAAAGAAGAAGTTACTATGGTATCAGCAAAGAGAGTGTAGTACCGGATGAAAGAATTGAGGAAATCATTCAGCATGCGGTGAAACACACCCCATCAGCCTTTAATTCGCAAACAGCCAGAGTGGTCCTATTATTGGATGAGCACCACACGAAGCTCTGGGATATTACAAAAGAAGCACTTAAAAAAGTAGTGCCAGAAGATCAGTTTAAGCCCACAGAAGAAAAAATTGATGCATTTAATTCAGGTTATGGCACGGTTTTATTCTTTGAAGATCATAATGTGGTGAAAGAATTACAAAACCAATTCCCAAGTTATAAGGATAATTTCCCGATATGGTCCAAAGAATCCAGTGGCATGAATCAATTTAATGTTTGGACATCTCTTCAATTGGAAGGCTTTGGGGCATCCCTTCAGCATTATAATGAGTTAATCGCCGACCAAGTGAAAAAAGAGTGGAACATTCCAGAAGGCTGGGAAGTGAGAGCGCAAATGCCCTTTGGAAAACCAACCGCACAACCTGGTGAGAAAGAAATTAAACCTTTAGAAGATAGAATTAAAGTATTTAAATAATATTTACGAGGCTTTTACTTACTTAAAAACGCCAGAAAAAGCAAACCTAAAGGAGCTAGGTGATATTTTCCCTACTTTACTGGCCTATGTTCTGAGTTATGTTTATCTAGGAATATACTGGACAAATCATCATCATCTACTAAATATAGTGAATTCTGTTTCCGGCCGTGTATTATGGAAAAACCTCCATTGGCTTTTCTGGATGTCCTTGATTCCAATGGCTACTGAATGGATGGGTTTAAAACCATTGGCGAAGTTTCCCACAGTATTTTATAGCTTGATACTTTTTATGTGTGCTGTCGCCTACCATATGTTGCAAGGAGCACTTTTAAAAAGCAATGGACCGGATTCTTTGTTAGCGAAGAGTATTGGCAAAGACACGAAAGGAAAACTATCAATGGTCATCTATGCAATCGGAGTTGCCTCGTCTTTTGTCATACCAGTAGTCTCATATATCATTTATGCTGCTGTTGCAATCGCTTGGATTATTCCTGATATCTGTCTAGAAAGAGCATTGAATAACTAAAACATACTCTATTGTGATAAATCAAAAAAACAATAAAAAGTTAATATGCTCGGAATTATATTAAGAGATAATTGAATCAAGCTAAAGTTCGGCATTTTAAATGCATATGGGAATTGCTTAGTAAATAATGTAAGGAGTCGAATATGATTAAAATTGTTTTTGAACCAGAGAATACTAGATCAGCTGCCTACGATGATGACACGAATATTGGAGAATGCTCCTTTTCCAAATCAGAAAAAATTTGGATCATTGATCACACCGAAGTGGATGAAAATTACGGTGGTCAAGGCATTGCAGGTCAGTTAGTTGCTGAAGTTGTCGAGCAGGCGCGGGAGCATCAAGTTAAAATCATGCCGCTTTGTCCCTTTGCCAAGAAAGAATTTTCAAGAAAACCTGAATACGCTGACGTCCTTTTGTAATAAAGAAATATAATACTTTTATTCTTCCACGTAACAAGGATTGATCCGATCTCTTTCACTGTTTTTTTAAAGAAAACTGCAGCACTCGCATTACCTTACGACCTATTGGTTTGCCCGCTCGACTGGGTGATCATCAGTAGCAGTAAGCAGTTAACAGCTGGCTAGGCACAATGGATTAGTAAAAAGACACTTCGCAAGGATGCGAGGTGTCTTTTTACTTTAAGATCTATTCCATTTGAACTCTTATCTCACAAAATAAACAGGTCTGAAAATACAATGCATCCCTTGATGAATTTCTGGCCGCAGGAATATACATTTTCCTCGATAACAGAAATAATCTAGGATGGTTGAACTGGACTTCATTAACTGTGTAAAAAGCACCAAATAATTCTAAAAGTTCAATAAAAAAAAGCCGGCGAAATGAATCGAACCGACTTTTTGTTTGATCTTTTTAGAATTATCTTAACTATTTTCCTAATATATCTCCGATTAAATAGCCCGACGTAATTGCCCAGCCGATGTCTGACCCAGAAATCGAGTTATCTCCTCTAACGCCAGCTGCAGTATCTCCAATAGCATATAAGCCCTTGATGACTTGTCCATCACCGTTCAGAACTTGTAGGTCGGTGTTTACTGTCAAGCCACCTAATGTAGTTGCATACCGTGGAAGTTGTTCGACTAAATAATACGGGCCGTCACCAATTCCTTGTGTCATATATTTTGGATCACGACCAAAGTCTTCATCTAAACCATTTTCAACGAATGTATTATATCGCTCCATCGTTGCTTTTAAGTTTTCCGCATTTATATTAAGAATTCCAGTTGTTTCATCTACCGTTTGACCATGAGCAAAGTATGGTTTTACTTTACCATTATTTTCTAACCAACCATCTAACATTTGTTCAGAAATTCCATACCCTCCGATGTTTTCTCTAAACTTGGTAAATGTTGCCTGATCCATAAATATGAATAAACGAGCATCTTCCTGTTTTGCCTGTTGTGCAACGATGTCAGGTCCCATACCCTTTTCGTTGACCACTCGATTGCCATTGCGATCTACTAAGATACCGCCCGCTTCCCAAGCTGCCATGGAACCGTTGAAGGTTGATTTGGCAATGCCTGGTTTCCACTCAACCCCATTCTCAAACAACTCAACAAAGCTCATATCGATGATATCTCCACCCACGGATTGACCTAAATCTAAGCCATCTCCGCTTGCAAGAGCAGCCCCATAATATACAAAGCTATCTAAGGATTCACCCAGTAGGTCTCTACGAGCACCGTGGCCTCCTGTAGCTAGTACGACAGAGTCTGCTTTGATCTTGTACGTGGTTCCATCTTTTGCCTTTGCGACCACTCCAACGATTTCACCATTTTCAATAATTAGTTCTTCTGCTTTCGTATTCAAGTATTGCTGAATTTCTGTTTCATTCATTTTTGCAACTAAAGCATCAGAAATTCCTTTTCCACCACCTGTATATACCAAGGCTCTATCTACTTGGTTCTCAGGTAACACTTTTAAGCTATCTGGAATTTCAGCACCAACATAGTCCACTGTCCAGTCCGCTGCTGCACCCATGTTATCAACAAATAGCTGCAACAATTCCGGATCACTATTGTTGCCACCATTGGCCATCACATCATCAAATGCTAATTCAGGAGTATCATTGGTAACCCCTAAATCTTTTTGAATTTTAGATCCAGTGATTAGTGTCCATCCACCACTTAATGCAGTGTGTCCACCATACATAGCATTCTTCTCAATCAGAATTACTTTGTGCCCTGCCTGTTCTGAAGTAAGAGCGGCAGATATGCCAGCACTTCCTCCTCCAACAACAACGACATCTGTCGTTAATTCCTTAACTTCAGTGCTAAGCTCTTTTGGGGAGACTTTATTTAATAATTCTGGATTTCCACCAGCTTCTTTCACTGCTTCTCCAATTGCTTTTTTAACTGCCATTGAAGTGACGGTCGCTCCAGTAACGGTATCCACATTTAATGACTGTTCTTCAATGATTGCTTTCGGTAATTGTTCATAAACGACATCTGATAAGTGTTCTGTTTCATCACTCTCAATGATTTTAACACTTAAAATTTTATCTCCAGAGAATTCAACGGCTGCTTTCACCTGGCCGTTGTGACCCTCTGCCACCCCTTCATAAGTACCTGGTTCAAATTTAATTGTGCCAGTTACTTCACCAAAAGCTTCAGGATTTCCTCCTGCCTTTTGAATTGCTAACTTAACCCCCTCAATAATTGCATTGCTTGTTTTCGTTGCATTCGAAACAGCGTCAATTGTTAAATCCTGGGATTCGACTATTTGCTTAGGAAAGCTCGTTAATGCTTCGTCAGCAATTCCCTTTGTCTCATTCTGCTCTAGAATTTTAATGTCCGTGATTTCAGTTTCTGATAAGGTGACTGCCACTTTCATCGGTTGCATCCCCGTAACATCAACGGTGTATTCTCCTGGATTCATTTTTACTTCTTTCTTAGAACACCCAACAATCATTACCAATGCGATTAGGACAAGGGTCAATAATTTGAACCTCTTATTTTTTTGACTAGTTTTAAACATATTTTCCTTCAAATATTCTTATTTATTCCTACTCAATCAAGATATTTCACTGAATGATTTAGCCGTCCTCCTGTAAAAAATTCGAAATTATTCTTGATAGAATTGTAGACTTGTAATATTCCCATAGGGATCAAGCAATCATCACTACTTCATATAAATCACAAAGAAATAAAGTGTTGACACTTAATTAACGAGTTTTGCACAGCTTATACTACTTGAAATTGTCTGCCCTGTCAATTCATTATCAAATTAAAAGCTATCGTTTAAAACCGAATGGGGGACTCATTCCATAATTGATTCAGCAATACGATAGTCACTGAGCCCTAAGAGAATTTTTAAATCATAATAAGCGATTAAACGAATCAATCCTTCGCATTGAAGGTAAGCGTAAAATGATACCCATCTAGATTTTGCCTGTCAGGCTTGATCTGGATGGGTATCATTTTTAGTTGTTTTTCACTCTGATATGAGCTGGAATTTTATCCGACCAGGGCAGGACTTCTTGGATTTTCTCGGGAGTTTGTTTGTTTTGACTTAGCTCTTCGATGACAAACTTCAAGTACTCGTAGGGGTGGAGGTTATTGGCCTTCGCTGTCTCCACGATGCTGTAGAGGACTTGGCTGGCAACGGCTCCCTTTACGCTGGTGCAGAACAAGAAGTTCTTGCGGACAATCACAAACTCCTTGATTGCTCGTTCCGCTCGGTTGTTCGTAATTTCCAATCGCCCATTCTTGAGGAAGCTTTCCAGGTAATCCTATTGGTTTAGGTTATAAGCAATGGCTTTGCCTAGACCGGATTTTGCCGTTACTTTCTTCTGAGTCGCATGGAGCCATACTTTGTAGGCCTCCAGCAATGGCTTTGATTGCTCCAAGCGGGCTTTGTATCTCACTTCAGGACTCATTTTAGCAAACTGATGCTCCCGGTAGAACATCCTGTCAAAATAAGTCAACGTTTCTTCGGTGAAACCTGCTTATTTGCCTACATGGTATAAATGAAGTATTCTTTGTGAACTACAATTCTAAGGACTCTAAGCGAGTAACTAACATTCTTTGAGCCTCGATTATTTGTTCTTGACTTGAGAGGAGCTGATCTAATTTATGATGCATATCTTCTGTAATCATTTCGGATTTTAAATTAACTCGATAATCATTTTCAGACCTCAAGCGATCTTTAATTTCTTGTCTGTTTTGGCTCATCATAATGATGGGGGCTTGCAGAGCAGCGATACAAGATAGCACTAAATTTAGCAAGATAAATGGGAAGGGGTCAAAGGGCTTTCGTAATAAAGTTGCATTTCCTACTACCCAGATGATTAAAATAAAAATGAAACTTAAGATAAACATCCAACTACCGGCCACTTTGGTTAAGCCGTCTGAAACTCGATCGCCAAAACCATGGCCTTCTTTCTGGCTTTTATTGATATTTTTTGTTACTTTACTATCTAAAAGCAAATGCATGATTTCTTCTTTATCGGGGTCCTCATCAAATTCATACTCTAAGATTTGTTTAACCAAGTATTCCACATCGTTTTTTTTCATAATATCCTTCTCCCCTAGTGTGTATCATTCCACTGAAAAAGAGCCTCAATTCAGCTGCTTTATATTGCATCAAATTCTAATACGCCACACCCAAAGCACATAGTTGAAATTCATAGGCTAACCGATTTTAAAAATAAAACGGGTTATTAACATACTTTATAAAACGAAGAGACTATTAGGCCAAACCATGCATGAATCGCTTTGGGCAGCTGATCACAGATTAATATTTCAAACTAATAGTAGCGTTCAAAGGATAAGTACCTAGTTCCTTGAAAGCTCAGTAGCCCCTCATCACCTTCGGCAATTAAGCCATATTCTTGCCCAGAGACCGAAAACTCCAGCCGATCGCCACTTAGAACCTGGAAGGTCACATAATACCAAGTGGAAGAGCTATGGGTAAATCCATGGCCTCCCGAAATATCTCCAGCATTAGCGTGGTGGCTGTGTGAGATCTCAGTTCGTTTTGATACAGCTTTGGCTTCCACATCTAGACGGGGTGAATTATTATTGCTATGCCAAGTTCTAATTCCTTGAAAAATAGCAAAGATAATAAATCCAATGATGAGAACAAACCCAATCGTAAAGACTGTGCCGAAAAGATCGAAACCCATGCCGAATTCATTATATCCAAAACCCATTTAATCAGCTCCTAGTTATAAGTATAAAATGGTTGTTTAGAAAGTTTCTTAGGAGGAAAATCTTTGAAATCTAGATCCAATAGCAATGAACCCTTATACTACTTCATATTTTATCAGAAAAAGCCATGGATTGATTGACGTTCTGGTGTTGAATTCAAAAAATAACTGAGAATTCCATATAGAATAAAAATATATACAATGATTAAGTAGGAATACAATAGTTTTTTAGAAAACCATCCAACTGACTTTCATCCTTGAATCAATTCACACAAAAAGATATCACAGCATGCATGAACCACGTGAACTCTTACACGCGCAAAAATTTAAGTAATAAAACACCGTATGAAATTTTTAGTTCATTGTATGGAGCAAAGCAAAGCTTTTAAAAAATGAATGTAAACCTCATCGTCCCTGATAAGGTTACTCTACATCCCTCTCTTTTTAAATAATGTAATTACGTCAGAATTATTTTCTTATTTGACTATAGAACTAGCAATGGTCGAAGTTATTACTACAAAGAAGAATTTAACTTTGAATCTCGGCTTAGTGCTGAAAAAAAGAAAATACTTCTTTCTATTAATACTGGCTTCAAATCATCGGCAATCCGTTGAAAGAGAAATACCATAAAATAAAATGAACTATTTGGTTTAATATAGGGAAGATATTTATTTAAAAGAAATAGAAAGCAGTGGCTGTTACCGGTTTGTTTTTTTTTGAGTGAATTTCAGTATAAAATCAAAAGTAAGACTAGCGCTTTTAATTGAATGGCAGTATAACTCGGATGACTTCGGAAATTTTATGGCAATGAGATTTGGGGAAAATGTTTAAAGGAATTCAATTTAAAATTCTTAGGGGGATGTAATGATGATTAAGAAAACTGGTTCTTTTTTAATGCGATATATTTTGATTCTTTTTATAGCAGGCTTAGCTACAGGGTTACTATCCTTGATTCTTAAGGTCTCACGGGTAACAGTTCAGGGACCAACAACTTTTAGTACTTTGAGTGGAATCATTACCTACTATATGGCTGTTTCCATGGCTAGCTTTTTCCTGTTTAAGATGGGGAGAAGAGAACAGCACCCATTCACTTCGATGGAAGTAACACTATTTGTGAGTATTATTTTTATTACTCAGATGGTGTTATTGTTCACTGGATATTGGAGTTTGGACTGGTGGTTTGCTAATGGCTCGTTATCCTTAGCCAATTATCTCTATACAGGAGGAGGTTATTTAGAGTCCTTCCGAGATATTCCTCGTAGTTACCTGTTTATTGGATTAGCCCTAGAAGATATTTGTGTTTTAGTTTTCTCACAGCTTGGCTTACGTCAAAGAACTAGTCTCCAAAAGTAGAATCAGAAGTCTCCTCATAAAGGAGACTTTTTTCAATTCAGAAGGTAAAAGAACAATCTTATTGTATGAAGTTATTATTGAAGGGTTTTGAATCTATATTGAATAAAGTAGGACAAAAGAATATTAGCTGAATAAGATAATGCTATAGCGAGCAAAAACCTAGTGTTAAGGAACTAAGGTCTAAGAAACAATGTTTTAATAATAGGGACTTAGGACTGATAATTAGCGACTGGAAATTAGTTATAAAGATTAGAATGAAAAGATATGCTTTTAAAGGTAATTGTTCAATGGAATAAAAGTTTGAAGTACCTATGGTGTGATATAATGTTAGGGAAAACTTTAACGATAAATAAGGGGGAGAACATATGAAAGTAACACTCTGCATGGGGTCAAATTGTGTCATGATGGGCAATATGTCAATCCAAACGCAGTTAGAAGACCTAAAAGAATCTCTAGAGTGGGATTCATTAGAGATTGAATTTCAACAGTGTCAAGGGCAATGTAAAATAGATGAAGCTACCAGCCCAGTTGTAATGATTAATGGTGAAGAAATTTTGTCTGCGACATCAGAAGTGGTAATGGAGAAGGTCATGGAGGGCTACCGAGGGGAGATACCGGAGTCACAGAATTAGGCCTTAAGGCACAGGAAATTAAGGCACAGGAAATTAAAGGACTAAATTTTTTTACCGAGGAGAAAAGGAATGTACGAAATTTACAATGACATCATTCATATCCGACGCAAGGTGTTTACAGAAATTGCACGGATTGCCTATGAAGACAAAAATCCTAGGGAAGCCATTGGAAAAGCCATATCGGATATTATTCCAGGGGAAGTGGCTAATTATCGAGATTCTGTGTTTAAGGAGCGAGCCATCGTCGGGGAACGATTGCGTTTGACACTAGGGCTACCTGTGCGGACAGCAGGTGAACTGGGTTTCTTAGCCCAGGGTGTTGATGACTCAGATGTGGCGGAACGCTTCTATGAGGCACCTTTGGTAAACGTAATTACATTTGCCTGTGAAGCTTGTCCTACAAAACAATTGGATGTTACTTCAAATTGTCGACGCTGTATTGCTCATCCCTGCATCAATGTGTGTCCTGTTAACGCCATTACGATGGGTAAAAATCAAACTCATATTGACCAAGATAAGTGCATCAAATGCGGTCGCTGCCGAGATGCTTGTCCTTACAATGCCATTATTCAATATGATCGGCCCTGTGCCCAGGCTTGTGGTGTAAATGCCTTTGGGTCTGATCACCTGGGTAGAGCTAAGATTAATCAAGATTTATGCGTTTCCTGTGGTCAATGTATCCAAAAGTGTCCTTTTGGAGCCATTGCCGATAAGTCTGAAATCTATCAGCTGATTAAATCCATGAAAACCGGTAAACGCCACTTGGCCATTGTAGCTCCTTCTTTCATCTCCCAGTTTGGACCTGTAGTTACTCCAGAGCAAATTTTTGAAGGGATTCGCCTTCTGGGATTTGACGATGTGATGGAGGTGGCACTGGGTGCCGACATTGAAGCAATCAAAGAAGCCAAGGAATATTTGCATGAAGTTCCTGAGCATAAACCTTATATGGGTACCTCCTGTTGTCCATCTTGGTCAATGATGGTTAAAAGAATGTTTCCTGAAGAGGATAAAAATATTTCCAGTTCAGCCACGCCAATGATTGCAACTGGCAAACTGATTAAACGAAAAGATTTGGATGCCAAAGTTACTTTTATTGGACCTTGTATTTCCAAAAAGTTGGAAGCGTTAGAGGAAGACGTTAAAGATTACGTAGATTTTGTAATTACCTACGAAGAATTGATGGGGATGTTTATTGCTAAAAAGATTGAATTAAGTGGTCTTGAAGCGAGTGAGGACATTGAAGATTCTTCCAACTTTGGTCGGGGATTCGCAGCCTCAGGCGGAGTAGCTGGAGCGGTAGCTGCTGTTGTAGCTGAGCTTGAACCGGGACGAACTGTTTTGACGGAAAAAGCCAATGGACTGCATGAGTGCGTAAAACTGATGAAACAAGCCAAAGCTGGCAAAAAAGATGGCTACTTATTGGAGGGGATGGCTTGCCCAGGTGGCTGTTTAGGTGGCCCTGGTACGTTAGCTCCCATGGTTAAAGCACAAAGAGCCTTAGCAGCATTCATGGAAAAAGCTCAAGCAAAAACGCCCATGGACAATCCGAAAATCAAAAGAGGGTAATCAATATGACAAAAACCACAGGACATCAAACAAAATCAATGATATTAGCTGCCTTATTCCTTGGAATGATGATTGTTATTCAGCTACTAGGGCGATTTAATCCGGATTTTTCTAGAATTTTTGTGGGGCCCATGATCAACGCTTTGTTTTTGCTAGCAGTTATTTTTTGTGGACGCCGCTATGGCATTCTTCTTGCGGTAATTAGCCCTTTAATGGCCTTTATGACCGGGCAACTTAATCCGGCCCTGGCACCATTTATCCCTTTTATTATGTTGGGTAATCTGGCATTAGTTGTTCCATTTAGTTTTCTGCAAAAGAATTTTTCAAGGTGTGTGATCGGCATTATCGTGGGTTCGGGACTAAAGTTCTTTGTTATGTACATGGCTGCTCGCTATGCCGTTCCAGTCTTTGGGCTACCAATTCCACCAGCCCTCCAGCAAAGGTTACCAGTTGCGTTTGGTATCGTTCAATTTTATGCAGCTTTACTTGGAGGCGCCGTTGCATTAACTTTAAGCAGTGTACTGAAAAATCGAGACTTGGCTAAGCGCCTAGGCAATCGTTATGAATCTTGATGCCAAGAGTAAGGGTCCTTTTTAAATTTATGTTTAATCAAAGTAGAGGTCAAATTACTTTTAGAATAAGAAAGCTTCAAATGACTTCAGGCTCAGGTATAAAGTGATATAATAATATCAATAAATAAAATATTATTTTGAAGTCTACATGTTGTATAATTATCATAGTGAAGTTAGGGGGACCTATGAACAAAATAGTAAGAAAAACACAACGTTTTATCATATATTTACAGATTGTCCTCGGAATAATTATAGCGATTACAGTTATTATGGGGATACCAGATTTATTTAAATATATGAGCATTATCTTAACAGCGCCAAAGGAAATATCCTATGCTGCCTTTACTGATTTTCTAAGACATGTACTAATCCTTGTGGTTGGCTTAGAAATGATGATGATGATTTTGACACACTCTCATGAGTCGATATTAACACTGGTTTTATTTGTTATTGCACGGAAAATGTTGGTTTATGCAGACTCGATGACTGATATTTTTATCGGAACAATTTCGATTGCAGTGATATTCTTTGTACTGCGGTTCTTTGAGGGAAATGATCGATTGCTAGCGAAATACGACAACACCTTCTCAGCGGCCATACCCATTGAAAAAGTCCGACGTGAGTTTGGCTACAAATTACCAGAAACCACAGCTAAAACCTTAGGGGGCTTAATTTATGAGTTGTCCATCGAGCAGGGAGTTAAAGTCTGCGATGGTGGAGAGGTAACCTTTGGAGAGTATAAGTTTATAGTGGTTGCCTGTGATGAAGGTGTTATAGAGCGGATTCTAATTGAAAACAAATAAATTATCCGGCAAAACTAATTGAATAACTAGACTAAAATTGGCATTCCTGATGAGGGCTGCCAATTTTTATTGGTTCACTTTCACACACTTCAATTATGAAGCTGAAACAAATAAACCCTTTGTTGTGCAGGCGGAGGAGAATGAAGCCTTAACTTCAAGAAAACAAACCTGAAATAAATCATTTTTGCCGTCAGTCAAACTCTAACTTTCACAGGAGATATCCATGAGGGACAGAAATAGTTCAACACCTATAAGTTGGACCTGTAAGTAAGACATTCTTTTAAGAGACATGCAAGTTTGAAATGAGAATATGATTCAAGGTACTATTGATGCAGTGGATATTTCTTGATAACTGTAAGAATGCGAGAAAAACCGAAGCATATATCATAAATCAATTATAAGAAGAAATAGAGGCAGAACAAAGGAGAATAAAGGAATTTTTAGTCCTTTGTACCGCCTCATCAGCGCATCTAATAATAAGCCCTTAAGTGCTTAATCATACCGTGGGCTAAGGTAGTGGGTTTGATATGATAACATACAGTGAGCGGATAATTGTTAGATAAGTCGAGCTAAAATCATAGTCTGAGACTATTTTCGGAGTGAATAAGCTGACAAGTTTAAAAGTAGTTTTACACTTAAGAGGGCAAAATCAAAGATGTTTAAAAGATTATATAGAAAGTTATGAAGAAAAATCACAAGCAGGATGGTGCCAAAAAAGTTGAGCAAGAAAAAATCTGAAGATTGTATGAGGAGACTTTAAAGTGAAGTTATCAAAAGAAAAGAAGATAGGTATGGTTTTTATTGTAATTTCCATCATTCTAGCAGTACTGGGGTATATAATGCTGCCAGAAACCGTAGTGGTTCAAATTGGTCTCGATGGCAAGGCGGGAAATACATTGCCCAAACTTGCAGCGATTTTGTTACCCCTTGGTGTTACTTTAATTTCTACAGGACTTTATATGTTTAGTGAAACTTCCAATCGAACCAAAAATTTAGTTTTCGCAGGAATTGGAGTTCTCATGGCGGTGTTTGGAATTATTGTTAATTAAGGAATAGAGAAAGGTAAACCCCTTATGTTTAAAGATTATTTTATCTTAAACATAGGGGGTTTATACAAATATAAGTGAGGGCAGTATATTTGTTTTTCCAACTAGACTAGATTTCTTTAATAGATATTTGTTTAAGAGATAAATACAACATTAAGTTTAAGATGATGGTTACACTTGCTAACAGCCCAGCAACATATGCTAGGGTGTTGGTAATATCCATGAGAGCAGCCCAGTCTTGGATCTCTACTAAATGTGCAAGATAGAAGTATTGAAGAGCTAAAGATAGGGAGCAAGAGCCGAAACTAAGGATGCTATACATTCCAAAGCTAGAAAGATTTTGTTTTTTTGCACGCAGCCGCTGAAGTATAGGGATAAACCAAGCGATTAGTCCAAGAATTAAACTTGTGATATTAAGTAAAAACATTTAAAACTCCTATTAAAAGTTATTTGACTTCTAAGAAAAAAATAAAAACAGCATGACTTGTTAGGTACTCTTTTTTAACTCAGCTCTAATTTGACGATATTTAATAATCGGTCCATCACCGGGATAAGTTTCTCATGGGATAAGAGGCTGGACGCTTTAGGTTTTTGAGTAATCACAACTCGTTTGTCTTGACGTTCAATCCTCCGATTAGCAAATTTCCCCAAGTAAGCTATAACCATGTTAACGGGTTTAATGGGAGTTGGTTTGGTATAGAAGCGTAGAAAAAGAATGGTATTCTCATCATCTACTGGAGCAAAATAGATGAAAATTTTTACTTTTTCGGAAATATGATTCAGCCAAATATTTGGAAAGGAAAATCTTATATAGGTAGCTTTAATAATCGATTCTTTTGGGCTTTTAGGCCCTTGGCCTCTGTCGACTTCGTTATTAGCACTTGTGGTCAGAATACCATTCTGCCAAAGGACCTTCGGGCCATGAACAAGGGTTTTATTGCCCCGACCGATGGTATTGTAATGAACAAAGGGCAGGTGGACCACATCAAGCTGGTTTTCGATGCAACGAGAATAATGAGCATTCCAATGATCTTCAATCTCGCTATAGGAATAGCTGTCATCAATTTCTTGGCTAAAAAAGGGCAATTGGCTTGTAATTTTATCCTCTTCGCCATACCAAAGATAGATGATGCCATGATCTTCTTGAACTGGATAATGCTTTACATTGTAGCGATTTAGATCTTCAGTAGAAGCTCTACCATTCGCTGGGATTAACTTACAATGCCCCTTAGAATCAAATCTTAGGCCGTGAAAAGGACACTGCACACAATCATCCTTTATCTTACCAAGACTCAAGGCAGCCCCACGATGGCTACACTGATCAACTACACAACCTAATTTGCCAGAGCTTGTTCGAAACAGAGCTAGTTCCAGTTTTAAGCGTTTGACGGCCAAAATTTGCCCGGTCTTTACCTGATTGGATGGGAGAATGGCATACCATTGATTTTTAATCATAAAATAAACTCCTTTGTAAAGAATAAGCTGTTAGGTTAAGTAAGGAAGGCTAAAATCTAAGCAATCAATAAGCAGACAGTAAGGCGAATGAAGTAATCGGATTAAATACTAAACGAAGTTGACTAATCAATCAGATGTTAGAGAATCCTTGAGTGCTCGGTGTTTTCGATAAAGACAAATAGTTTTAAAGTTTTTGAAGCAACTCAGTAAACACTCACAAAAAATTCGCGGAAGTGTCTTCAAGAGCTATTAGTTTTTGGTTCAATAGTACTCTTAGTGTAAGCGGATAAGATTAGACAATCAAGAGAATATTAATAGCTGACTATTTATATTAAATGGTGGAAGCAAAAGATAAAACAACTAGGATTGGTATATTGCTTTGGGAACGAGATTACGTTCTACTAAAAGAATCCATGGATTTGTTATAATTAGGATTGAACGTGTCTCAAGGAGTGATTAGGTTGGGTATAATTATTGCAATTAGCAGTGTGTTTTTTATCATCAGTGCCATATTTTTTTCCAGTCGTGGTGCGTTTTTAGTGAGTGGGTATAATATGATGACTGAAAAAGAAAAAGAACAGTACAATGAAAAAAAACTGTTACGCTCCATGGGGGTGTTTACTTTCTCACTAGGGATTCTTATTTTACTAGCTGGCTACTTGACGATGAATCAAGGCAAAGCAAAAGAGGTGGGAATTGCTTTACCTTTTTATATTGTTCTAATGACAGTCATTGAAATTTGGTATATGAATACTAGGTGTAAACCGAAGAACAAGGATTAAAAAAGACCAATGGATTAGAAAGATAGCTGAAAAAAAGTTTTTCTTGATTTTCTATTCTTAAGAAAAGAAAAATGTGATTATAATAATAAAAATGAGAACCCAAGCAATTGAGTTCTCATTTTTGTATTTGTTGATGCAATTTTCTGAAAGTGCATCACTAGTATTTGAATGGTTTGGATGATTAAACATAAAGGGATACACCCAATAAGGTAACTACCTTATTTGTATTCCTCATCTAAATCGATCTTCTCAAGTCTGCGTTTTAATGTGATATTTCGGTTAAAGTTATATTTAACATAACTCTTTTTAAGCTCTTTACCCATGGAGAGCATAATCATTAGAAGGATAATCGCGAAGGGAAGTCCAAGGATTACCACAGCAGACTGAATAGTAAGAAGGGCTTCCTCGCCACCAATTAATAGGACGGCAATGGCAATTGTTCCTTCCATAATAGCCCAAAAGACTCTTTGGATTTTGGGAGGTGTTTCTAAACCACCACTAGTTAAACTACTGACTACCAATGAACCAGAGTCACTACTTGTGATAAAGAAAATAGTGATTGCTATAACGGTGACAATTGATAAACCAATCTGCAAGAAACCAGAGTCGGTTAGATAATTAAACATTTCAAACATGGAGGTGGCCACATTGGTGTCAATGGCTTTTTGAATCACACCACCAAATTTCTCGTTAACGAAGACACCAGAGGCTCCGAGGATTGTCATTGCAAAGGTAATGGCTAAGGTAGGAACCACGAGGATTCCGAAAGCCACTTGGCGAATGGTTCTTCCTCTAGAAATACGTGCAATAAAGGTTCCAACAAATGGTGCCCAAGAAATCCACCATGCCCAATAGAAAATTGTCCAAGATCCTTGCCATGCAACATCATCGGGTTTAATAGCTGTAAACAGTCCAATGTTTAAAAAGTCTCTTAAATAAACTCCCAAACTGGATAAATAGGTTGATAGCACATAAACCGTAGGGCCGATTAGGGTGATAGCTAATAGCAATAAAGCACTCACTACAATGTTGGCCTCACTTAACCATTTAATGCCCCTAGAGACCCCACTTACAACGGAAAGGGTGGCTATAAAAGTGATGACCACAATCAAGAGCAACTGTACCATTGAGCTATTGGGAACACCGAATACGTAGCTGAGGCCTGCATTTATTTGACTAGCACCAAGTCCCAGAGAAGTGGCAAGTCCAAATAAGACCGAAAGGGTGGCAACGGTATCGATAATATCGCCCCAAATGCCGTAAATTTTTTCTTTAAGTAGGGGATAGAATAGACTTCGTATGGCAAAGGGTAAGCCCTTGTTGTATGAAAAATAGGCTAGACCAATGGCTAACAATCCATAAATCGCCCAAGCATGGGCACCCCAGTTAAGAAACATTACTTTAAAGTTATCAAAGTTTGAAGGGCTATCGAGGGCTGTCGGTATGCTGAGATGATAAATGGGTTCTGCTACACCATAGAAGAAAATTCCGATCCCAATACCGGCACTAAACATCATGGAATACCAGGCTGTATCACTAAAGCTAGGCTTTGCTGTATACCCCCCTAGGCGTATTTTCCCGTATTTTGAGAAGCCTAAAAAGACTAGATACATTAATGCTCCATTAATGGTCACTACATAAAGCCAGTTAAAGTGCTGATTAATGAAGGTGTTAATGCCTCCAAAAAAAGCAGCTGATGCTTGAGGTTGTGAAATAGTATAAATAATAAATCCAAGCACTAAGATGGCAGTGACAACGGATACGAAAATATTCATGTCTAAGCCGAACTTAGTAAAGTTCCTCGCTTGTAGTTTTTCACGTTGTAATTTCTGGTTTTTGTCTGTACTCATGTGTCCTCCTTAATTTTTAGTTATATCAATTAAAACATGACCGGTACAAGTTTAGCACATTTACTTTTTTAGAATCAACTTACAATCCTTGTCTAAAAAAGCTGAAATCATGATCAATTAAACTAAAATAATGTTGTTTGAAACGGGCGGTAATGGGCGATATGAAAATGGGCAGTGGCATTAAGTAAAGATGGCGGATGAAGAGAACGGCAAGAAGTAAAAGTGGATTAGCCAGTGTAAAAGTTCAATCGGAAGGAGTTCCTAAATGTAAATAAATCGCCTTAGAATTCGATTTATTCAACATTATAAACCCGTGTATTAGATTCAATAAAACCTAGCATCTCAAAACAAATGTTTAGAGTCCCTATTCAGAGGAGGCGACTAAAAGGATGGAATGTAAGAGTTCATTTCCTTTTTTTGGAAACAATTACGGAGAATTGATTTTAGAAGAAGGAAAACTAGAAGGTATTCTTAATTATCCTCTCATTTAGCTAGTAAAACGGCGAAAAACATTGGCAAACATATCACGATTTTGCTACAATTTAAACAAAAACAATCTTAGTTTATGTAGTCTATCCCTTGGAAAAGCTGTAAATGCTTAGTCTCTAATCTTTATTTTAGTTTAAAGACACTATTATTTGTACCATAAATCACTAGATACATCAAACAAATGCTTAGATATTAACGCAAATATAAAAAACAAGGAGATGCAATTATGGGGAAAATGAAGGGAAAAGTAGTAATTATTACAGGTGGAGGCAAAGGAATTGGGTTTGGGATTACCACAGCCTATGCGAAAGAAGGAGCTAATCTTGTAATTACTGGGAGAACTGAATCAACTTTGTTAAAAGCAAAAGAAAAATTGGAGAAAGAACACAGTGTACGAGTGCTGGCCATTCCTGCTGACGGTGGTAAAGAGGATGAAGTTCAAAAGGTAATTGATCTAACCATGGAAGAATTTGGCCGAATCGATGTGATTATTAATAACGCGCAAGCTTCAAAATCAGGAGTTATGTTAGAAGACCACACAATGGAAGATTTTGATTTAGCAATCTATTCTGGACTCTACAGTACTTTTAATTTTATGCGTTTAGCCTTTCCTCATTTAAAAGAAAGTAAAGGTTCAGTGATAAACTTTGCATCTGGAGCAGGGATTTCAGGGAAGCCAGGACAATCCTCCTATGCAGCTGCCAAAGAAGGAATTAGAGGGTTTTCAAGAGTTGCTGCTACAGAATGGGGAGAGCATGGCATTAACGTTAATGTAATCTGTCCATTAGCCATGACTGAAAGTTTAGCAAAGTGGAAAGAAGAATATCCAGATCTCTATGAAAGAACCATCCAGTCAATTCCGATGGGACGATTTGCTGATGCTGAAAAAGATATCGGTAGACTGTGCATCTTCTTAACATCCGAGGATGGTAAATATATTACCGGTGAAACTATTACAGTTCAAGGCGGAAGTGGTCTGCGACCATAATTCTAATGAATAGAGAAAAACCTAATATAACTCTTTAATTTGCATTTTTAATAGGGAAAAAAGAAGGCAGGTTGAAGCAAAAGCTGATTAGAAAGAGTCTCTGAGGCAGTCAGCTGTATCCATGCATCATCACCTTGCATATGCAGAATTAAGTGGGATTTGATGTTAGGCGATGGATTTTCATGAAATAGGCATGCCTCTTAATAAGGCGATCAAACTCAAACTCAATTAAAAACTTCTCGAAGAATTTCCAAGATAAAAGCGCACCTTATCGATAAGGTGCGCTTTTATGCTGAAAACTTTAAATAGGTTAGCTTACGGTTAATTTGAGTGTAAGGTAACCATGTTAATTTTCTGGTATTCTAACTTCTCTTCTTCGGTGGCAGCCAGATACTTTGTCATTCTTTGTTTGTTGGTCTCTTCCAAGAAGTTGGTAAGATTGCTGATTAAATTTTCATCCAGGTAATCACTAAAAATATCCTTGTAGAGGGATAAGGATCGTTCATCTAATAGCATCTCATGACCTTGGTCAGTAAACTGCCAAAAGATCCCGTTCGTGGCAACTGTTTTTTGAATAAATTGCTATTAAATGATGGGTTATGGATGGAAAAGATGCAAATTAATCGTTTCAACGCTAAAATAGAGATAGTGTAATTGATTGTAAGATTGAAATGAACATAAAGGAGTAGGTATGGAGAACAAAAGAATGGTTATGATACCGGGACCAACGCCGGTAGTTAAAAGTATTCAAGATCAGATGGGTCGGGAAATGCAAGCCTTTGGTGATCCAAGATTTATTGCTGACTATAAAGAAGTAATCAGGGATTTAGGCGAAGCCGTGAACTGTTCAGGGCAAACCTTCTGTTTTGCAGGAACAGGAACCTTAGCCATGGAAATGGCTGTTGCTAATATAGCCAAAGCAGGAGATCACATTTTGCTTGTAAGCCATGGTTTCTTTGGTGATCGCTTTATTGAAATCTGTGAGCGAAAAGGAATCGAGCTGGATGTTCTTGAAGCGGAGTGGGGAAAGATTATCCCAGTGGCTGAAATAGAAGCCAAGTTAGCTGAAAGGAAATATGTAGCCTTACTTGTTTCCCACGTAGATACAGCAACGGGGGTTAAAGCTCCATTGTTAGAATTAGGCAAAATGATTCGAAAGTATCCAGATACCATGTTTGTGGTGGATGGAGTTGCTGCCACCTTGGGTGAATACACAGACTTTGACGGAATGAATATGGATATTCTGTTTACTGGTTCCCAGAAAGCCTTTGGCGTGAGCCCAGGATTATTAATGCTTTGGGCTAGTGACCGAGCTATGGCGCGCAGAAAAGAGCTTGGCTCGATTCCAGAATATTATGTAGACTTTGAAAAATGGCAACCAGTTATGCAAGATCCTGCCAAGTATTTTGCCACGCCTGCAGTTAACTTAATTTGGGCTGTTCAGGAATCATTACGAATTGCGAAAACTGAAGGGTATAAACAGCGCTATGAAAGACATTTAAAGAACGCTAGAGCCATGCAGAAGGCTTTGGAGGAGCTTGGCTTCACCTTGCTGGCTGAGGAAGGGTATCGGGCGGTAACCCTGTCTAACGTGATCTATCCAGACGGGATTGATGATGGAAAGTTCCGCGCCACTTTGATGGAAGAGGGGATGATGGTAGCCGGTGGACTGGCTGCTTTTGCTGGAAAGATGTTCCGTATTGGACATATGGGTAACATCGATATTAACGATGAAGTGGCTGCCTTAGGAATTATTGAGCGTGCTCTTTACCGCGTGGCTGATATCGATAAGTTAGGTGTAGGCGTAGCAACCTATATGCGTGAGATGTTGCAGGGGCAATAAGTCTGAATAGAGTTTAAAAGGTTTTCCAGTGAGCAATTAACCAGTTAATCTTAGGCTTAAGTAGCTATGATGCTGTAAATTAGTGTGAATTAAGAGCTATAGAATAAGTTAGTATAGTAGTAAAACAGAATATAAATTAGACTTTAAAATATTTGAGTTTAATTAGTGGTAAAAATATAAGTGACCCTTAAGGCTGCATGGCTCCAAAGAGAACCAACCAAGCTAAAAAAGTTTTTGCAACTAAGCTAAGGATGATATAAACTCTTTCACCATAGATGTAGTCTTTCCATTTACCAACTTTTTTATATTGCAGGATCATATTAATTGGGAAGGTATTGAAGGCGACAAAGTATGTTCCCACAATGGCCCAAACAAACCAAGGGACCTGTCCAAAGTTTCCTGTACCAAACATATAAAGCAGAATAGCAATCCATGGAGCGATTCCAGCAATGGAACCCCAAATGAAAGGCCCCCAATTAATGTTGTCTTTTTCACGCATGGAGTTGAGCTGTTCCATTACGAGACCAAATAAATTCATGGATGCATTCACTGCAAAAATTAGAACTAAGGAGGCAATGTCGTAGATTCCGAACAAAGTGGAAATCAAAACAATCATAATGGATGAACTTAAGGCGTATTCAAACCATCTAAATTTATTGATGCCTTTCTCTAGATCTCTAGAGTAGATGGCGTTTAGTTTGTTTGGAAAAGATACCAAAGCATGAGCAGCAGCTGAAATAAATAAGAAGACAGCCACTAAAATCCCGAAAGGTAGATCAAAGAGGGCTTTCGAAGCCAGTTCTAAAGTCTTTGTTTCCTGGTTGAAAGCCAAAAAATTTTGGGTAATGGTGGGTTGAAATTCTCCAATTTTTTGAATCACCGAAGTGGCCAAAAATAGCATGGCGACACCTTGAATGAAATGAAGGGCTCCCATTAATTTGTTAAAGTTTCTTAGTTTAAGTAATGCTTTTTCTTGCATAAGACGCTCCTTTATTAGTAGTTTAAGAGTTATTTATGGGTTTAATCATAACTCTTTTTATTGCAATATGAGTTAAAAATTAAAAATAAAGCATGTTATCACATTTTGTGATATGCCAATTCAGATTTAAATGGATATTACTCAACAAACGACTACAATTTATTGAAGAGAATTCAAAATGAATGTCAAGAGAAGAAATAAATCCGACTTGGAGGCAGTAATGAAAAAAAAGAAGATTTTTACCATGAGTGTAGGGAGCGTTTATCCCTTGTATTTAGCAAAGGCTGAGAAAAAAGAACGGACCAAGGCAGAAGTTGATGAAATTTTCCGGTGGCTGACTGGTTATACCCAAGACGATCTTGAAGCTCACTGGGAGGCAGAAACAGATTTTGAAACATTTTTTACGAAGGCTCCCAAAATGAACCCGAGAAGAAAAGAAATAAAGGGATTAATTTGTGGTGTTCGAGTGGAAGAGATAGAAGATCCATTAATGCAAGAAATCCGCTATTTAGATAAGCTAATCGATGAATTGGCTAAAGGGAAAACTATGGAAAAAATTCTGCGTAAAAAGGTTTAGAAGAAAACGATTGGTCAGCTAAACGAACTAAGAAGGGTAATAATTGTCGAGTATCAATGAAAGAAAAATAATAATCAGGTGTATGCATCTAAAACAAAGGTAGCGTGGCCTTGGCGCACAAAGCGATAAGCCCACGCTACCTTTAGGATCAAGAGTTTGATTTTAAGGCTTTCTTGATTAATTTGAATATATTGGTTGTATTCCCGTAGTTCATGGTACCAAAACGATAAATCTTAATGGAGATAGTAGCCATGAGAGCTGTTGTTCCAAACAGTAAGACATAGGAGAGGATGACTTCCCAAAGCGAGACGCTACTTAGTGAGTAGCGAACAAACATGACCATAAAGGATGTTAAAGGGAGAATAGAAGTTACTCTCATCAGTAGCCCATTCGGAACGTTTAGGGTGAATAGTGAAATGAAATAAGAAACCATAACAAGCATGGTCACTAAAGTAGTTGCGGCAGGAACATCTTCTACTTTCGACATTAAAGCACCCACGGCAGCAAAGATAAATAGGAAGAGAAAATAGCCAGTGAGTGAGAAGACAAGGTATACAAGAAGATTATCTAAGGACAAACTTAAGTTGAAAAACTCTAAAAACTCCTCAGGATAATTTCTTTTATTCAAGAGGAAACCGCCAAAAATTGTTCCCACTAAAATTAAAGCCTGAAGAATACCAACGAGACCTGATGCCAGAACTTTACCCACCATTAAACTGGTGGTATCACTACTGGTTATGAGTAATTCCATGGTTCGATCACTTTTTTCTCGGGCCACGAAGGTGGCGACGTTATTGCCGTAAAACATAATGAGCATAAAGATTAAAATCACTAAGATATAGACAGCGGCAAAGCTTTCTTGGGAATCCTTACCTAGAATTAGGCTCTCACTTTCAATGGAAATTGCAGCTAATTCTGATTGCAGTTTGCTTCCATTAAGTCCTTCCTGATCAAGAATCTCAGTTTGACGGCGAGCGGTTAGGATTTCATCCATCCAGTATCCAGAGTAGCTACCCATGGCACGATCTTGAACTACAAGTTCGTAGGAGGTAGGTGAAGTAACTTGGAAACCGGTATCGATTTCCTCGTTTGCTACAGCGGATTTTAGATGATCTAAATCTTGAAACCAGCTCACATTTTGTCCGAGGAGATAAGGGGATAAGTCAGCTTTCGTGATTTCATCCGTGTTGATAAAAACTCCATAATTGCCTTTGGGTAGCAAACCGTCACCATCAGCTGGATCATCTCCAGAAACTAGACTAATTAAGGTGGGAGCAGAAGTGATTAAGATGATGAGCAAGACCATAATACCGGTAGCAATTCGAAGGCCCTTTTTACGGAGCAAACTTTTTAGTTCAAATAAGAAAACTGTTTTTAAATTCTTCATTCTCTTCCTGCCGTTTCCACAAAGATGTCTGTGAGGGTAGGGTAGTAGGGGGAAAAACTTTGGATTATAATGTTGTGGTCTAGTAGGGTACGGAGAACACTTTGATCATCGGCACCGCCAGGAAGATGCAGAATATAACTTTCAGCATCAGAACTAAGGTTCACAGAACCTAGTGCGAGGAGTGCACGACGAAGTTTGTCTCCGGAATGGGGTGAGGCAATTCGGATTCGATTGCGACCTTTCTCCTGCTTAATTTTGGTTAAATTACCACTCAAGACGATTTCTCCTTGATCAATTAATGTGATCTCATCACAAAACTCTTCCACATAATTCATTTGGTGACTGGAGAAAATAACCAGCTTTTTTTCAGCGATTTGATCCCGAATGATTTCTTTTAAAATCATGGAGTTTACTGGGTCTAAGCCACTAAATGGTTCGTCTAGGATAATGATATCTGGATCGTTCATCAAGGTTTGGATAATCTGAATTTTTTGCTGATTGCCTTTTGAAAGAGTCTCCAAATTTTTCTTACGATATTCTGACAGTTCAACTCGATCCAACCAATAAGTGATATGATCCAAAAGATCTTTCCGCTGGCCACCACGTAGCTGGCCGAAATAGAGTAGTTGATCTTCAATGGGTTCTTTTGGATAAAGGCCCCGTTCTTCTGGCAAATAGCCTACCTTATATTCTGTAGGGTCAAAGGGTCGACCATTCATTAAGAACTCACCTTCATCTTGATGGAAAACACCCATTAAGGCTCGCAAGGTCGTAGTTTTGCCAGCTCCGTTTCGTCCAAGAAATCCCATGGCTTCGCCACTGTTTACAGTGAAAGAAATTCCCTTGAGAATGGGGGTGTCGGAGAAACTTTTTCGAATATTTCTAACTTCAAGTCTCATAATCTAGCTCCTTGTTGTCTAGTAATCCTATGTTGTTATGCTGTTATGTTATTAAGTTGTTCAAGGGTATGGTTGCTCTTTTGGAGGGATGAAACTAAGTGAACTTCCATTTAGTTGCGCAAAATTACAACAAAACCCAGCGGGAATATAAATAATCAAAGTTAATGGTTTTAGTATATCAAAACAAATAATAACTATGTTCATTGAGACCATAAATTAGGTTGATATGAATTTTCTGGTCAATGAACCATGTAAAACACATGTGTAATTATTGAGTTTTATAATACATCATAAAGATTATATTCATGTGAATGAAACGTGAAGAGATTGACAACGCAGAGATGAAAGCCTAACACTGGATAATCTCTGGCCTAGGATAGAATCATCTTTTTCAATCAGCTAGGATATGGTAAAGTGATATCAGAGTATAAAGAATCTAAATTAACAAATGAGCTAATTTTAAGGGCTGAAAACCTGTGGTTTGATGGACCTGTGGTGCGCCCTAATGACCTTAGTCCTGAGATGTTCAAAGGAGTAATTATGTTTAAAAAAATCATCATTTCATTTATATTAGGTTTTTCCCTTCACGCAACAGCCCAGGCTGCGGTTATTCCACAAGATTTTAGCCTAAACAATGGTGGCAGTGTTCAGTGGGAAAGTGATTTGTTTTTCTTTCGATTGGATTATCCCCAATGGACTCAGTTATTGGAGGTAAAATTAGCTGAAAGACACTTGGAACTCTTAGACATTAGCAGTCAAATTAAAGAACTGGAACATGTATCCGCCCACTTAAAAGAGGGCCGCGAAAAGCAGGAAAGCATTTTTCATTTAGAAAACTTAAAAGCAAAAGAGAAAGAGGTCCGTGAATCAATATTTTTATATTTAGCGGAAGAAGCCAAAACAGAACAGGATAAAAAGTTATTGGAAACGAAAGCAGATCGTAACATGTTAGCCCCTTTGATTTATCAAGAAGATGGCTATGAGATGGAATCCAGCGTTCTACTTGAAGAAGAATACACTATGCCGACAACAGGAAAGGAAACGAGCCCATTTGGTTGGAGAGTTCATCCAGTAACAAGTAACCGTAGTCTCCACCAGGGAATTGACTTGGCCAATGATGCGGGCACACCAATTCGAGCCGTTAAATCTGGAATTGTTACGGCAGCTGATTACAATGAGATTTCGGGGAATAACATTTTGATCCGTCATTACGATGGTCAAGAGACGGCTTATTATCATATGCAAAAAAGATTGGTAGAGCGGGGTCAATCAGTCCGGCGAGGTGAAATAATCGGTTTAATGGGAACCACTGGCCGATCCACCGGTAACCACCTCCACTTTGAACTTCGTATCAATCAAGTGCAAGTTGATCCTGCTCCCTATATTTACCGAGGAAGTCGCTGGGAAGTACCTTAAAGCAAACAACAGCTGAATGGCTAAAGTACACTATATGCCGTGAAAAACAGGAATTAGAAAAACTGAGAGCGAAACCAGATAAACAGGCATATCGAACAACAATCACTAAAAAACGATGCAGAACCTTGATTAGGCAACCTGCATCGTTTTTAGGTTAAAGGCAAAAGGTCTAGGGGGTGTAATAGAATCGAGCAAGCATAAATGCAATAATTAAAATTCCCAAAATGAGAGCATAGAAGGTGATGTTGGGCTTTGTTCTTTTGGCTTTCAGTGTGTGTGCTTTTTTATGGAAGTATTCATTAAGATCTTGAATAAAAGCCTCATCGTAATGGATGTGATTATCGATTTCGATCCACTTATCGGCGTCTCTCACGGTAAGGGCATTGCGATAGTTATTGATCTCCACCATGCTGGTGAACTCATTGATAGGGTAAATTCGATAGTTACGTCCTGATTCAATTAAATACTGATCCAATTCTTCGATTACATCGTGGAGATTAGCTCCGATGAGAATGATCTTGTCATAGGAAAGAATATAAATATAAATTCCCAAAAAGATGAGGAGCATACTTAGTCCTAGCGGTGTCATCCCTTCGCCTGAAATAGCTAAAGTGAAAAGGACGAAGGACAGCAAAAAAGGAACAACATATAAATTTACATGACTTTGGTTGGTCATGTAAATGGTTTTTTTGTGACGATAAAAAAATAAATCCACTGCCAGCACGGTCAAAATGACCAAAAAACTGGAAAGCATTAAAAGAAAAGAAGGGTTCATAGTCTAGCTCCAATCTATAAGTGATGATACATGTTATTATACAACAGAATTTAATTTTTCTTCACCCTTTGAGAATCCTTTTAGTTCATTCCTTGAAATGATGATAAAATGGAGAACATAAGCATAATAGTAGGTATAAAGCAGTATCTTAGACGACTTGGGAATCTGGTGGTTGGAGGAAGGTTAAAGATGAAGCAAGATCGAATTAGTTTAAAAGATTTTGGTTTGGTTCTGATCGTGGTCATCCTGTGGGGGCTTAACTTTATTGCCATGAAAATAGGTTTATCGGGTTTCCCACCTTTTTTCCTAGTGGCCATGCGGTTTGGATTTGTCTTTTTCCCCGCTTGCCTATGGATCAAGCGACCCAAGGTGCCCTTAAAGTATCTTTTTTGGTATAGCTTCTTTCTAGGGGTAGGGCAGTATAGTTTTATGTTTACGGCTTTAATGATGGGAATGCCGGCCGGAATTGCTTCAGTTCTACTTCAATCCCAAGTCATTTTTTCATTGATTCTAGCCGCCTTATTGTTGGAGGAAAAAATTACATCGATTCAAGTGTTGGGGATTATGATCTCCGTCTTTGGCGTTTTATTTTTAGGCGGTGTTTTTGATCAAGATACCACATTACCCTTTGTTCCCTTTATCCTGATGATCCTAGCAGCCATCAGTTTTGGCACATCCAACGTTCGATATCGAATGATCGTGGATTACAACAACAAACGAGGTGAAACTACAAATTCGCTACAGATCTTGGTCTGGTCCAGCTTATTTGTACCGATTCCCATGTTCATCATTTCCTTTGTGCTAGAAACACCTCAAGTCGTCTTTTTGGCTATTAGACAATTACAAGCTCCAGCCTTGCTTTCGCTTTTATATATGGTAGTCTTATCAACCTTAATAGCCTATGGCTTATGGGGGAGTTTGATTGGAAAATATTCTTCATCGAAAATTGCTCCTTTCTCCTTATTGGTTCCCCTGGTAGGGGTCTTGTCTGCCTATTTGGTTTTAGGAGAAAGCATGACCCAGCGTCAAATTATTGGGATTGTGATCACTGTTTCAGGTTTAGTTTTTACAAACTTAGGTACAATGATCATTAAGAAAATAGCCTTTAGGCAAAGGAAGCTCTGATTCCTTTGGCTGAAAGCTTTAATTCTTTGGCCTTTGGAGGAAATGTCCCAGTGGTCCTTTGCATCCCCTTGAACTGCATAGGAGTAATTTAGTTGGAGTGAAACGCATTGAGACAAAACTATGTAGACA
>LSQX01219013.1_pt1 | contig 26948 bp, 25 predicted proteins | sample 654561 | NCBI WGS metagenome assembly LSQX01 (sample SAMN04489861, study PRJNA283612) | anaerobic digester metagenome | isolation source: 4 biogas reactors fed with cattle manure at either 37C or 55C with and... | place: Denmark: Kongens Lyngby | collected 2014
CGGAGTGTCAGAGACGGGCGCAATGGTCTACGTTATTGGTCCCTAAGACCGCCCGGGTAAATTTTTGGGCCAGGTAGTTCTCCTCATTGGTAATCCGAGCAGAACTGAACACCGCTATGGAATCCGGGCCGTATTGACTCTTGATGTCACCCAGACGCCTGGCTATCAAGTCAAGGGCTTCATCCCAGCTCGCTTCTCTGAACTCACCATTTTCCCTGATAAGCGGTGTAGTCAGACGATCATCGGAGTGGATGAAATCCCAGCCAAACCGGCCTTTAACACATAGAGCGCCTTTATTGACCGGACTGCCTTCCAAAGTGCGATTGGAGGTAACCCCGACAACCCTGTCGTCCTTTACATTTAATTCCAGGGTACAGCCGGTTCCGCAGTAGGTGCAGGTTGTGAGCACTTTGTCAACTTCGTATGCTCTGCCTTTTCCGGCGCTTACCTTGCTGGTCAAGGCCCCTACCGGGCAAACCATTACACATTGTCCGCAGAACACGCAGGGGGAATCAGCCAAATGGCCGTCAAAGGCTGTTGCAATCTTGGCATTATGGCCGCGATTTTTCACGTTAATAGCCCTGGCTACGGTAATCTCTTCACAAGCCCGGACACAACGAGTGCACATAATGCATTTGTTATAATCCCTTTCCAGGAATGGGTTGGGGTCATCGATAGGATATACATGCCGTCCACCATCTGTAAAACGGGTCTCTTTTATGCCGTATTGATAACAATAGTCTTGAAACTTGCAGTCACCGTTCTTTTCACATACCTGACAGTTGAATTCATGCCTGGCTGCCAGGAGTTCAAGAATGACCTTGCGGGCTTCAATTATAGCCGGGCTATCGGTTTCCACCACCATGCCGTTTTCAGCCGGGGTTACACAGGAGGCCACAAATAAGGGACGTCCCTTGACTTCTACCAGGCACATCCGGCAAGAGCCTGCCAGCCGTAGGTCAGGGTCGTAGCATAGTGTGGGAACTGGTATGCCAGCAGCCTCGCAAGCATCCAAAATAGTGCTGCCACGAGGAGTCTGTATCTCTCTGCCATTTATGGTCAGAGTAATCATGGCTTTCCCTCCTTTCACTTAGATTTGCAGTTTGGCTTGATATTCTGCCTTAAAATGTTCCATGGTGGTTATGATCGGGCTTGGCGCTGCTTGTCCCAAGCCGCATAGACACGCTTTGGTCATCACCCGGGATAACAAGGCCAGTTTATCCAAATCTGCCGGGGTCGCCTGGCCCTGGTTAATCTTCTTCATGATTTCATAAGAGCGGAAGGTTCCTTCCCTGCAGGGATTGCACTTGCCGCAGGATTCATGCTCAAAGAATTTGGCAATGCGAGTAACGACATCTACGATATCACGGGTTTCGTCCATGACCAAAACAGCGCCGGTACCCAGAGTAGCTCCGATGTTCCGCATGGAATCGGCATCAATGGGTGTATCCAGCAATGATTCGGGTATAAAGCCACCGGAAGTTCCACCGATCTGTACCGCTTTGAATTTCTTGCCCCCGCGAATTCCTCCGCCAAATTCGTAAATAACCTCGCGGATGGTGGTATTGGTTGGAACCTCAATGGCGATGCGATTCACCACATCACCGGTTAAGGTCAGGACCTTGGTCCCCGGATAGCTTGGCGAACCAATGGAAGCATACCATTCTGCACCATTCATAACTATATCAGGCAGGTTGGCAAAGGTTTCAACATTGTTCACCACGGTGGGTTTGGCCCACAAACCTGAAACTCCCGGGAATGGGGGCTTAAAGCGCGGCTCCCCGCGGTGGCCTTCGATCGACTCGATAAGTGCGGTTTCCTCACCGCATACATAAGCACCGGCACCCATACGAACCTCAATATCAAAGTCCCCCAGGACCCCGCTGCTTTTTGCTTGTGCGATGGCGCGGCGCAGCAAGTCGGCCACATAGGGATATTCCCCTCTGCAGTAGATGTAGCCTTGCTTGGAATCAATGGCGTGAGCGCATATCGCCATTCCTTCCAGCAAGCGCTGGGGGTCTTTCTGAATAATGGTGCGGTCTTTGTAGGTTCCTGGTTCTCCTTCATCCAGGTTACATACTACATATTTGACCGGGGCATCTGGAACAAAGCTCCATTTCATGCCTGCATTAAAACCTGCACCCCCGCGACCCCTCAGGTTGGATTTTTTCACCTCAGCGATCAAATCCTGACGAGACATCTGGCGGGCTTTTTGCAAGGCTTGATATCCACCGGCTTGAATGTAATCCTCTATCTTTTCAGGATCGATCTGGTCGGCGTTGCGCAGAACAATGCGCATTTCTTCAGCCATCTTCACACCTCCTTTCCCTTTGCTTTACTTGCACAGGGCTAGCACCGCCGGCACCTGTTCTGGACTCATATCTACATAAGGCATGCTGTTTATAGTTATAACTGGAGTTCCCTGGCATTGCCCCACACATTCGGTGAGCTCCAGGGTAAATTTGCCGTCCGCAGTGGTTTCGCCTACTTTTATGCCTAATGCGTCTTCAAATGCCTTGATAAGAGTATCCGCTCCGGCAATATGACATGGCGCACTTTCGCACATGCGAATTATATACTTGCCCCGTTTTTCTACGGAGAGGTATGAATAGAATGTCGCCACTCCGTAAGCCTGAGCTGTAGAGAGTCCGAACACCCGTGCAGCTATCTCAACCGCTTCCTCAGGAAGATAGTTGTATTCCCGTTGCACGGCATGGTAGGCTTCTATAATCCCCCCCGGTTTGTCCTTACAAGAATTAATGATTTCCTGGATGGTAGCCACTGTTACACCTCCTTTCACTATATTGGAAACATCCGATAGTCACCTGCCTTTCGATGCTATTCATCCAATTTAAATTAATTCGTGATATATTAGAAAATACCTGCACGATTAGAGCATATTGTCGACAACAACCAAAATCAAGGCGAATAATAAGCAATTACAGGGATAAAACGGGTAAATTGGCGCGAATAACCCTTGAAAGGCCGAGAGAACCATTATGGCGGCAAATCAAAGAATGTCGAAAAGCACCTGAATGTATACAACGCAAAAGGAAAATAAGGGCACAAAACATATCTACAGCAGGATAATATGAGGGTTTGTCGAATAACTATGAGGTGTTTTGGACCAATAACTGAATAACTGTAGTTCCTGGCACATCAAGAAGGGAGAGATGAATGTGAAGGTAAAAAAAGCAGCTGTTATACTGCTGCTGGCATGTTTTTTGCTGGGGGTAGCGGGCTGCGCAGGCAAGCCGCAGGAAAGTGCGCCGCCAGAAGAAACCCCCGCCGTTACTGAACCGGCTGCACCGGCGGAGCATCCATCGGCGGGTGAACAGCAAGAGCCGGTTGAAGAGACCCAACCGCCTGATAAACCGGTGACTTCGCCGCAGGTTGCCCAGCTCAACAGCAGCCAGCCGAGTGGTGGCAAGGCGAATGGCGAGCAACCCGACAACGGGCAGGTGACCGCACCCCAACAGCCCAGCCTGGTTCTGGGGAGGGGACATGACAAAGAGAACAACAAGATTACTGATCCCGATACCAAATTCAAGGCCGGAGAACAGTTTTATTTCGGCTTTGACAATGGCGTGCCCTTTGGGGTGCCGAGCATACTCCTGCAGTATGAGTCAGCCCAGAGCGGGGAGGTATTGAACAAGTATTCCATAGCTGTTGATCCCAACCAGTCGTACAACTGGGCGGGCATTTCCTTTAAAGAGCCGGGCCAATACAAATTGGTGTTCATGGTCAACAACACGGTTCGTGCCAGTCAAGTTTTCACTATTGAATAATGAGACCGGGGGCGGTTTTGTAATCACCCCCGGCCTGTTGTGCCAATTAGAAACCACTCCTGCCTGCTTTGCGGTTTAGGAGATGATGCGCACATTGGAAGCCTGCTGCCCCTTGGGGCTTGAAGTTACATCAAATTCTACCGTTTGTCCTTCGCTTAGAGAGCGAAAACCTCTGCTCTGAATAGCGGACTGGTGAACAAACACGTCCTGCCCGGTTTCAGTTTCGATGAATCCGTATCCTTTGCTGTCACTGAACCACTTTACTTTGCCGATCAATTGTAAAATCCCTCCAAAGTTGATTTCAGGGAAAAACCCCAAAAATCATTGATTCTTATGTCCACTGCGTGGTAAAGACCTCAATATAATCAGAGTGGACATAAAGAAATCATGCCCCAATAACAATAATCTCATACTGCCAATCCAATCCATTCTTCTAAAATCGACTGATTATCGATAGGTTAAGCGAATAAGCCCAAGGTCATGTCATCACGTTTTAATCTCGTATTTTATGTCTCTTACCGAGTTAAGTGAATAGGCCCAGAATTATCACGGTATATAGCAAAATAATTTGGTTAAAATAGAAGGTTGTCTTTGTTGCGGTTATGGTGGAATATAAGAGAAGAAAAAGCCGTCTGGGGGGAATAATGACTTTGTCAAAATGGAAGCTGTGGTTGATTCTACTAGTAGTTATTCTTACCCTGGGAGGCTTAATAGTAAAGCAGATGCAGGATCAGTCAAGCCTGCAACAGGCTGATGCCGGGGTTCAGTCAGTGAGAACCGCCCAAGCCGAAATGGTGACCCGGCAGAGTAACCTCAATGTGAGCGGAACCATTGATGCGGTGGAAAAAGTCCTGGTTTCGGCTCGGGTAGCCGGTGTAGTTGAGGCTTTGCATGTTGACGATGGTGATAGTATCAGGGCAGGCCAGACCCTGGTGCAAATAGATGACCAACCCTATGCCAACCTGGTAGAGGCAGGAAAAGCGGCTTTAAGACAGGCCCAAACCAAATTGGAAAGCACTCGTTCCACATATGATAGGCTGAAACAACTGCATCAAGCAGGAGCGGCTTCTGATAAGGATCTCGAAGACATACAGGCCGCCGTAACGGTCGCCGAAGCCGATGTTTCTCAAGCCCAGGCTCAATTGAACAGCTACCAGACTGATCTAGGCAACACCCGGGTGGCCTCCCCTATCAGTGGTTTGGTAGCAAACCGCAATGTATACCGCGGTCAGATGGTATCACCGGGTACACCCCTTATGGAAGTGCAGAATCTGGCCGAGGTATATGTTATCACTTCTGTAGGCCAGTCTGATTTGAGACAGATTAAAACCGGCATGGAAGCTGATGTCACTGTTGATGCCTATCCGGGTCAGACCTTCAAAGGCGTATTAACTTCGGTAAACCCGGCCGCAAATCCACAAGCACGCGTATTTCAGTGTAAAATCAAAGTGCCCAACCCGGATGGCTTGTTGCGCTCTGGAATGTTTGCCAGTGCAGTGCTTCATACCGGGGAAGCAATCAACGTCTTGAGCATTCCTGAAGCGGCTTTGACTTCCAAACAGGGGCAGTTCTATGTCTTTGTCCCCCAGGATAAGGTGGCTAAACTGGTAAGGGTTGAAATCGGAGCCATCTTTGACGGCCAGCTGGAGATCAAGCAAGGCCTGGCCGAAGGTCAAACCGTCATTATCAGCAATGTAAATAAGCTCAAAGAAAACGACCTCATCCAGATCATTCCGGAACAGGGGGTTTAGGCCATGTTTTTAACTAATCTAAGCCTGAAGCGCCCGGTTCTGGCAACGGTAACCATTCTGGCCTTGATAGCCCTGGGATTGTTCAGTTATTTGCAGCTGGCCATCAATGATTGGCCCGAGGTGGATTTCCCCTTTGTGGCTGTCACCATTGTCCAACCGGGAGCCTCTCCGGAACAGATGGAAGCCAATGTGGCTGTGAAAGTGGAGGAAGCCATAGGTCAGATAGCCGGAGTGAAGCACATCTACGCCGAGACCCGCGAAAACGTTGCTATGGTATGGGCGGAGTTTACGGTGGAAACCGACAGCCAAATGGCTGCCCAGGATGTCCGTGATAAGCTGGCCTCCATCCGCAATCAACTCCCACAGAATATCAATGAACCGGTTATATCCCGTTTTGATCCCACCCAGGCTCCGATTATGACACTGGCGGTCACAGGAGAGGGGCCGCTTACAGAGCGCAGCCAGCTGGTGGAAAATATTATCAAACCCCGCTTAGAGACCGTCTCCGGGGTGGGGATGGTGGAAGTCTCCGGTGATGAACAGCGAGAGATCCATATTGATATGGATATAAATAAGCTCTCCGCCTACGCCATCAGCCCGGCTGAAGTTGCGGCAGCTTTACAGCAGGAGAATATGGATATGCCGGCTGGTGACCTCGATGGCCAGGATGGTGTAGTCTCGGTGCGGACTGCAGGGGAAATACAGAGTCTTAAGGACTTCTCTGACCTTCCCGTAGCCCAACGAGGAGGCATAGCGATAAAGCTCGGTGACATCGCAACTATCAGGGATTCTATCAAGACCCCGCAAAGCCGGGCATTTTACCAGGGACAGCCAGTAATCGGGCTAAATATCATTAAACAGTCCGGCGTTAATACAGCCCAGCTGGCTGATGACATACGAGCCGCTATAAACGAGCTTAATCAGGATTTGCCCGCCGGGGTCGAAGTCAATATAGTGCGGGATAATTCGGTGCGGGTTCGAGCGGCAGTTAACAGCGTAGTGATCACCCTGTTTGAGGGCAGCATCCTGGCGGTTTTAACCGTTTTCCTATTCCTGCGCAACTGGCGCAGCACTTTGATCGGAGCCCTGGCTATTCCTACTTCCATAATTACCACCTTCCTGATGATATGGTTTATGGACTTCAGCCTTAACACCATGTCCCTCATGGCCCTCTCACTATCGGTAGGTCTGCTTATAGATGATGCCATCGTGGTGATAGAAAATATTGTCCGGCATATGCACCTGGGCAAAACCCCCTGGGAAGCTGCCCGGGAAGCCACCGCTGAAATCGGGCTGGCGGTTATGGCTACCACCTTTACAGTGGTCGCGGTGTTCCTGCCCGTGGGCATGATGACTGGCATGGTGGGGCAGTTTTTCAAGCAATTTGGCCTGACGGTTATATTCAGTGTGCTGGTGTCCCTGTTGGTATCTTTCACCCTGGTTCCACTGCTGGGCTCCAGGTACCTCAAGGAAGGTGAAGAGCAGTACCGGGGAGTGGTTGGAATGATCCTGGCCAGATTCAATCAGGGCTTTGAATGGTTCAAATCGCAATACCTCATACTGCTGGATACAGCCCTGGCGAATCGGCTCAAAACCCTAGCGATAGCGGGAGTGTTATTTGCCGGCAGCCTGTTGGTGATACCGTTCATGGGCTCCAGTTTTGTGCCCAATAGCGATTTTGGAGAGTTCAGCGTATGGTTGGATATGGATGCCGGGCTGACCCTGGACTCAGCCGTGGGGTTGGCCAGCGCTGCGGAGCAGATCATTCGCCAGCATCCTGAGGTCTTGAGTACCTATGTTTCAACTTCAGCCGAAAACGCCCGCATCTTTGTACAGTTGACCGGCAAAAGCCAGCGTGATGCCAGTCTGGAAGAGATCGCAGCCCAAATGCGACAGCAATTGCGGACCCAGCCTGGCTTCAGTGCCGGTATGTTGTTCAATACCGCCATTGCTGAAACCTATGCCTGGGAGTATCGTATCCAGGGGGATGACATGGAATTGATGGCTCAATATGCGGAAAAAGCCCAGGCTATTTTAGAAAGCATCCCCGGGGTGGTGGACGTTACCAGCAGCTACCGGGAAGGCAACCCGGAGACCAAATTGGAGGTGGACCAAGAGCGAGCTGGGGATTTAGGCATCAGCACCGGTTATATCGGCGATACTCTCTACACCCTGTTGACCGGCAAGGTGGTATCACGGTTTAAAGAGGGCGGAGAAGACATAGATGTGCGTTTGCAGTTGGACGAAGAGCAGCGCCGCAGCCTTTCTGATTTAAGCCGGGTGTACCTGCCGACCCCGAACGGTAATATTGCCTTGAGTCAGGTTACTGAACAGGTTTTCTCCACCGCGCCGCGCTCTATCAACCGTTTTGACCGCTCCCGGGAAATCGCCTTGGCCGGCAATCTGCAGGGTATATCGATGGGGGATTTCAATAAGGCATTTGCCCAGGGCCTGGAGCAGGAATTGAAGTTGCCGCCTGGATACCGCATATACGCCGGAGGTGACGCCGAAAGAATGGCCGAGACCTTCGATTCACTGGGCTTAGCCCTGGTGATGGGGATTTTGTTTATATTCTTTATCCTGGCGGCGCAATTTGAAAGTTATATCGATCCCTTTTCCATCATGTTTTCGCTGCCCCTGGCCATTGTCGGGGCTATTCTGGGCTTGTTCCTGATGGGCAGCGATTTGAGCCTGGTCTCCATGATCGGCATAATACTGCTTATGGGCCTGGTGACCAAGAATGCTATATTGTTGATCGACTTTACCAAGCAAGCCAGGAGCCGGGGAGTGGAACGAAATCAGGCCTTGCGGGAAGCCGCTGTTACCAGATTGAGGCCCATTATGATGACTACTACTGCGATGATACTGGGGATGGTGCCGGTGGCCATGTCTCTGGGCGCAGGCGCCGAATGGCGTGCTCCGATGGCCCACGCCGCTATTGGAGGCCTGATAACTTCTACCCTATTGACCCTGGTGGTGGTGCCGGTGATTTATACCCTTTTCGATGACCTGACTAATCGGCGGAAGAAGCAGCCCGCATCTCAAGACATTGAAGTAGGTTGATCTATAAGCCTGAAAGCTTACCGGCCCACATCCCAGATGTGGCCGGTTATTCCACCACACGGCTATAACGCTGGAGGTTGTCAAATATATCATGCAATAACGGGTAGAGGAGGTTTGCCTATGTGGATCATTTACACTGATTCTAAGGGGCACGACTATCCCCTTGAAATCGGGTATAAACTGATCAATTCTTCCGCCATCTGCCATGATTATGAGCGGATTACCGGATATTGCCGGGACGGGTGTCCGGACTATGGTTCAGGAGGCTGTCCCCCTTATGCCCCCTCTGTAGAGGGAGTAGCGCAACAATACCCCTACGGCATCATGATCTATGCCAAATTTCTCTCCCGCTTTAAACCGGCGGAGCTGGCCCCTGACGATTTCAGCCTGCAGGACGTGGTCCTGTCAGATTTGCTCAATCAGCTGGGTTATGCGGTATTGGCCCGGTACCCGGAAGGGGTATTTTTCCTAACCTGCGGTCATTGCCAGGGTTGTGGAACGGAGACCTGCAGCTTCAAACTGGGGGAGGAGGAGTGCCGCAAGCCGGAACGGCGCGCTTATTCCATCGCTGCCACCGGGGTCGATGTGACCCAGACTCTACAGGATATTTTTAACATAACCCTGCAGTGGATAAAAGGAGAACAGCAGACCGAATACATAATAAAGGTCATGGGCCTGCTCTGTGCTGACCCTCAATGGCCGCCAGGCCTCGAAGCGGAGCTGGAATCGCTTTTGAATAGCCTGGAATGTGTTAAATATGGGGTTGACAGCCCTGAAGCCAGGGCTGTATTGGATAAACGTTGGGCAGAAACCCTGTAGGCCAAGTGGTTTTTATGCTTGTCAGCGCTTCACCTGCTGTTATATAATCAAAAAAAATATCATCCAATGTTTTAGGTGCCCGCAAGGGATAATAGGGAATCAGGTGCAAGGCCTGAACGGACCCGCCACTGTAACCGGAGAGCTTAAGCCGCATAGCCACTGGGAAACTGGGAAGGCTGGCTTGCAAAAGCGTATGATCCGGGAGTCAGGAGACCTGCCTGAAGCATGCGGTTGAGAATGAAGGTAAAGTTCTCAAGCCACGATGGCTTGGGAACTTTTTATTTTTGACGCAAAATCATTAAGGAGGTTTTATGAAATGGAGTTACTCAACAAAACCCTGGCTAGCATCGGAGACCTGGACGTTGAGGCGGCCAACGCGGCTCAGGCACGCCTGGACAATCTCACCAAGCCGCAGGGTTCCCTGGGGATTATGGAGCAGATCGTAGTCCGCCTGGCTGCTATACAGGGCAAGGCTATCCCCAGCCTGGGGCCTAAAGTGGTCATGGTCATGGCCGGCGACCACGGGGTGGTGGCAGAAGGGGTCAGTGCCTATCCCCAGGAAGTCACCCCGCAGATGGTATTGAACTTTTTGAATAACGGGGCGGCTATTAACGTGTTTTCCAATTATACCGGCTCTAAAGTGGTGGTCACCGATGTGGGGGTAATAGGTCCGGCCATTGAGCATCCCCGTCTAAATGTTCGCAAAATACGGGAAGGGACCCGCAATATGGCCCGGGAAGCAGCTATGACCGAGGCTGAGGCATTAGCTGCCATCACGGTGGGGATTGAAATGGTGCAGGCTGAGATCGAGGCCGGTGCAACCCTGATAGCTACCGGGGAGATGGGCATCGGCAACACTACTCCCAGCAGCGCAATACTGGCCGCATTCAGCGGGGTTGATCTGGATATCATCACCGGCCGCGGCACCGGCATTGACGATGTGGTACGCCAGAGGAAAATTGCGGTGATCAAACAGGCCCTGGAAGTGAACCAGCCTGACCCCAACCAGCCCCTGGATGTGCTGCGCAAGGTAGGCGGACTGGAAATTGCCGCTCTGACCGGGGTCATTTTGGGCGCCGCAGCCCACCGCGTAGCGGTGGTGGTGGACGGCTTCATCTCTACCGCGGCTGCTCTGGTAGCCTATAAGATGAACCCGGACTGCCGGAAGTTCCTCTTTGCCTCGCACCTTTCCCAGGAGCCCGGACACCGCATTATGCTGGAGTACATGGGCCTGCAGCCCATTCTGCACCTGGATCTGCGCCTCGGCGAGGGCACTGGGGCCGTCCTGACCTTCCCCATTTTCGAAGCGGCCCTCAAAGCCATGCAAGAAATGGCCACCTTCGGAGAAGCCGGCGTCTCCAACAAAGAATGATACAAAGGACATGTGGGGAGGCTCTTCTTGTGGCATTTTGCGATGCAATGCTGACACATGACACAGAGGGATGATTGCTTCGTGTCATTTTTCGATGCGATTTTGAATTGGTCAGTCCTTCTCCCAGGTTATCACACATATACATACCCGGGGCTTTTACCAATATGTTCAGGCTGCAATTCAGTGCGGGGAGGTAACCGCTTCCCAGCCTCCCCGCATCCCTCCTCACGAAACCATGACCGGCGGGACGCGCTCCTTGTGTCAACTGGATCTTTGTGGCTCCAAGCTTGCGTCGGAGTATAATGTACTTAAGAGGGGTTTCTTTACAAAATCGCTCCTGAAGCAAAATTCAGGTTAGATAACCCAATGGAAAGGGAAATCCTGATGTGGTGCCGGCTTTATGCTTGCTGGCGATAGACGGGCAGGGCGATCCCAATATCGCTTAGAGGGTTGTGAAGCTACGGGGAAGTGTGCCAATGGCTGGTGACAATCGATCTCTGCATATAATTCACTGTGATCTGGATGCCTTCTTTGCTGCAGTGGAGCAAAATGACAACCCGGAACTAAAAGGCAAACCGGTTATCGTCGGGGGTTCGGCCGGTTCTCGGGGGGTCGTTTCCACCTGCTCCTATGAAGCCCGTAAATTCGGAGTACGCTCTGCCATGCCCACCGCCCGGGCCAGGCGTTTATGCCCGCAGGGCATATTCCTCCCGGTACGCATGCATCGCTATTTGGAGGTATCCCGGCAGGTTTTTGCCATACTCTCCGATTATACCCCGCTCATAGAACCGCTATCCATAGACGAGGCTTTTCTAGATATCAGCGGGACGCAAAAGCTTTTTGGCTCACCTGAGGACATTGGGCGGGAAATCAAACAACGGGTGAAAAGCGAGCTGGGTTTGACCATATCGGTGGGCATATCCTATAACAAGTTCCTGGCCAAACTGGCTTCTGATTTGGAGAAACCGGACGGCTTATGCGTTATTCCTCATGAGAAAGCCCTGGAAATGCTGAGGCCACTACCGGTCACAAAACTCTGGGGTGTAGGTGAAAAAACGCGCCAGGCCCTGGAACACCTGGGGCTCACTACCATCGGCGATATACAGGATCTCCCGCCGGGTTGGCTGATGGAGCGCATGGGCCCTAGCGGTCAGCATTACTGGGAATTGGCGCGGGGCATCGACAGGCGCCAGGTAATAACCCATGAAGAGCGCAAATCCATTGGCAGGGAGACCACTTTTCCGGACGATGTCGATGATATGCTCCTCCTGCAGCGCACCATTAATGCTTTTGCTGCTGAGTTGTGCCGTAAACTGCGGCGGGAAAAACTGTACTGTTCGACTGTTACCCTTAAGCTGCGCTACAACAGCTTTAAAACCGTTAGCCGCAGCAAAACTATTGCTCCCAGCCACGCGGATATGGTGATTGACGAGGCCGCACAGGAATTGCTGCGGATGAGTTATTCGGGAAGCCCCCCTTTACGCCTGATTGGGCTCAGCCTGGGAAAACTGTCTGCCGTACCGGATTGGGAGCAGGGTGACCTATTCGCCGAAACTAGCAAATATGAAAAGCTGGATATGCTTATGGATCAGATCTGCCAGCGTTTCGGCTCACAAGTCATACGGCGCGGCAATCAGCTCAACCACCGGGGTGATTAAAGAAAAACGCCTTTTGCAGCGACATAATGGGACGACACAGGGGGACGCTCGCCCCGTATCATGTGTCATGACACGGGGAGAGCGTCTCCATGGGTCGTCGTATTACAAAAACCGGCCTTTGTAATGATACAGGGTTATAACTGAACCAAAAAATGACACGAGGAGAGCGTCCGCTCTTGTCTTTGGTATGCAAATCATTTGATTTGCTTTTTGAATAGTTTGTATTATAATTATTACAACTCTAAAGTTGAAGCTACTGGTCCCGAAAGGGATAAAGGGAATCAGGTGAAAGGCCTGAGCGGTCCCGCCACTGTAACCAGTACGAACCACACATTAGCCACTGAGAAATCGGGAAGGGGTGTGGGGAGGATGATCTGGGAGCCAGTAAACCTGCCAGCAGCTTGGCGAATAAGCAACCTCGTGGATAGGGTTGGGTTCGCGTTTGGATGGTAAAGCTGTAGGCTTCTACTTTTGAGGAAGTAGAAGCCTTTTTTAATGGTGATTTTAGAGACAGGGAGCGGGTCTAAATGCAGTTTCCCCGGCTGATGATCGCTGGCGTGCACAGCAGCAGCGGCAAGACTACGGTGTCCTTGGGGTTGATGACAGCCTTAAAGAGGCGCCATATCAAAGTGCAGCCCTTTAAGGTAGGGCCGGACTATATTGATCCCGGTCTGCACAGCCATGCCAGTGGGCGCAGTTCCCACAATCTGGACAGCTGGATGATGCCGCCTGAGGTGATCCAAACCGTATTTGCCAGGAATGCGGCCAACGCTGAGATATCTATCATTGAAGGAGTGATGGGGCTGTTTGACGGCTACCGCGGGGAAAGGATAGCCGGCAGCAGTGCCGAGGTGGCCTTGTTGTTGAAAATCCCGGTGGTGTTGGTGGTGGATGTCAAAGCCATGTCCCAGAGCTGCGTGCCGCTGGTCAAGGGCTTTATGGAATACCAGCCCGGGGTGGAGATAAAAGGGGTCGTTTTAAACCACGCCTCGCAGTTCCACCAGCAATGGGTAGCCCCCAATCTGGAAGAAGAACTGGGAGTAAAGGTATTGGGCTGTGTGCCCCGCGAGGAGAGCATATCCATTCCCGAACGGCATCTGGGACTGCTGCCTGCCGACGAACACGGCGAATTAGCCAGCCAGCTCAATAAAATGGCTGATTTGCTGGAAGCCCACCTGGATTTGGAAGCGGTTCTAGCATTGTCCAGGGAAGCATCACCTCTGCCGTTCTGCTATGATGCGCCGCAGGTTCAAAAACGGGTTACCATAGGAATTGCCCGGGATGCGGCTTTCAGTTTTTATTATCAGGACAGCCTGGATTACTTATCTGAACTGGGGGCCGAGCTGAAGTACTTCAGTCCCCTCAATGACTCCTCCCTGCCCGAGGTGGATGGTATCTACATCGGCGGCGGCTTTCCGGAGATGTTTTTGCCCCAGTTAAGCCGCAATTCAGGCATGAAAGAGGCCATTAACCAGGCTTACCGGACAGGTATGCCCATACTCGCCGAGTGCGGCGGTTTGATGTACCTGTCCCGCAGCATAAAGGACTGGGAGGGCAAATCCTGGCCTGGAGTGGGCTTGGTGCCGGGCGAAGTCATAATGACCCGCAGGCTGCAGGAGCTGGGCTATGTTCAGGCAACTGCCCTTAAAGATACCGTTATAGCCGGAAGCGGTGAGGAATTGCGCGGGCACGAGTTCCATTACTCGACCCTGGAAGGCATCAACCCGCAGGATTGCGCTTTCGAGTGCGAAGGAGGCATGAGGCCGGGTTTGCGCCGGGGCGGCTATGCTCAAGGCTCGCTTTTGGCTTCGTATCTGCATCTGCAGCTGCGGGCCAACCCCACCGCGGCGCAGCGCTTTATAGCTAGATGCCTTGAATATAGAAATAGATAGAGATAAAAAATCTCAATATTAATTAGATAGACAGAAATAGAAATAGCAAGATTGATATTGGCCTAGACCAATATTGCATAGATAGAAAGCTGATAAGGAGGTAGGCACATTGAAGGCCTTACGCTGGGGTTATTCTACCGGAACCTGTGCTGCAGCTGCCAGCAAAGCCGCTTTAATTCGGCTGTTGCATGACAGGGCAGAAGCAGCTGTGCGAGTAGAGCTGCCCGACAGCCGTTTAGTGGAAATACCGGTGGCCAAAGCATGGCTGACCGAAGGCGGTGCAATGGCACGGGTAGTAAAGGACGCTGGCGATGATCCTGACATAACCAACGGCATCAGTATTCTGGCCGAGGTGCAGCTGCGGCCCCTTCCCGGCATCGTGATCCAGGGAGGCGCAGGCATAGGCACGGTAACCAAACCGGGTTTGCAGGTACCGGTAGGGGAACCGGCCATAAATCCCGTACCCCGCCAGATGATCGAACGGGCTCTTTTGCCCCTGCTGCCGCCCGGACAGGGCATTAAGGTGATAGTGTCTGCACCGGGAGGGCAGCGCCTGGCCAGGAAAACCCTGAATCCGCGCCTGGGCATAGAAGGAGGTATTTCCATTCTCGGCACCTCAGGACTGGTGCGCCCCATGTCCGAACAAGCCTATCTTGATTCCCTGATACCGCAGATCAATCAAGCCATTGCCCTGGGATATCGCACCCTGGTTTTTACCCCCGGAGGAATGGGGGCTCAGCTGATCGGCAAATTAGGGGCCCCGGATGACGCAGTGGTACAGACCAGCAACTTCGTGGGCCAGATGCTGGACGCTGCCGTTAAGCGCGGGGTAAAAAGGATACTGCTGTTCGGCCATATTGGCAAGTTGATCAAGGTAGCGGCGGGAATATTCCAAACCCACAGCAGGATCGCTGATGCCCGCCGGGAGACCATGGCAGCCCATTTGGCTCTTTTAGGGGCCCGGCAGGAGTTGATCAGGGAGGTAATGCAGGCCAATACCATAGATGCGGTCATACCGCTGATCAAAGCCGATAACATGGAGATGGTCTTTCAGTACCTGTCGGCAGCCGCCAGCAGGCACTGCCAGCAGCGCTGCGAGGACAAAATCAAGGTTGGCACCGCTATGTACGCCCTGGACGGGAGCATTTTGGGCTATGACCTGACGGCCATCAGCATGGCAAGAAGATTGGGAATAAAATGCAGCACAATGCTGCCCTAGCCGGCAAAAAACCGGTAGCATTCAGTTAAAAACAATAACCGCACGGAGCGGATAGATTTGCTGAATGGTGACAGGAGGACTGTAATGGGTAATGCAATACAGATGGTTGACCCCTTAACCCGGCTTCATTTTGAGGAGAATGGTCTGTAATGGGTAATGTCATAAAGATTGTGGGCACCGGACCCGGTCACCCTGACTATATAACTCCAAAAGCCCTGCAGGCTATACGCGAAGCCCAGGTTCTCATAGGAGCCCGGCGTTTGTTGCGGGACTATGCCCAACCCGGGCAGGAATGCCGTGCGGTTGGCAAAGACCTGAATGCAGTTCTGGACTATATATTAAAGCAGCCCAGGCATAAAACGATCGCTGTGCTGGTTTCCGGGGATCCCGGGTTTTTCAGCATGGCCCGCTACCTCAAGAGCCGCCTGCACTGGCTGGATTTCGAGTATATACCCGGCATCAGTTCAGTGCAGTACATGTTCGCCAGGCTGCAGCAGCCCTGGCAGGAGGTACCTTTTTACAGCCTGCACGGCCGGCAGGGGGAGGAGCTTGTCAAATGGGCAGCTTCCGCTCCTGTAGTGGCCCTGCTGACCGGAGGGGTGTGGTCGCCGCAGGCGGTAGCCAAAAGCTTGGTGGGTAAGATGCCGGACCTGCGGGTAGCTATCGGGGTCAACCTCTCCTACCCGGACGAAAAGCTGTTTTACACCACTCTTAAGGCCCTGGTTGAGGATAATACTGATTACAGCAACAGTGTGATGGTGATATTCAATGATTAATTTTAACAGCCCCGGAATCCCGGATGGGGCTTTTGCCCGGCAGGCTGGAATTCCTATGACCAAGCAGGAAATACGGGCGATTGCCCTGGCAAAACTACAGCTCAGCCCCGGCCTGACAGTGTATGACATTGGCGCCGGCACCGGTTCGGTAGCCATTGAATGCCAGCGCCTGGTCGGCCCGGGGAGGGTTTATGCCATCGAGTCCAACCCGGACGCCCTGGAATTGATAAAACTGAACATCCGGCGCTTTAATGTGGAATTACAAATAATTGCGGGAACAGCCCCGGCAGTGCTGGATCCCTTGCCCGAAGCCGACCGGATTTTTATCGGGGGCAGCGGCGGGGAGATTGAAAGCATGGTCATGGGGTGTGACCGCAAATTGAAACCCGGGGGCATACTGGTGATGAACACCATCACCCTGTATACCCCGCTGCTGGCTCATCAGGTCCTGGAGGGGTTGGGATACGATATAGAAGCGGTGCAGGTCAATATCGCTGTCAATGTGAAAACTGGCAACTCGCGCATCTGGCAGGCCCGCAACCCGGTCACTATAATTAGCGCGAAGAAGGGGGCAAGGCCATGAGTTGGGGGAGATTATACGGCATTGGGGTCGGTCCGGGGGACCCTGAGCTGTTGACCTTGAAAGCCAGGCGCATCCTGGAGCAGACCGATACCCTGTTTATTCCCAGATCACAACCGGGCCGGCCCAGTGTAGCGCAGTCCATCGTTGGCCAGGCCCTCGATAAACAGTGGCATATTATCGAACTGTTGCTGCCCATGACAGCCGATGAAAGCCTTCTTGAGCAGCACTGGCGGGAGGCTGCGGGGGTAATTGCCCGGCACCTCTCTAAAGGGCGCGATGGGGCCTTTGTCACCCTGGGTGATCCTACCCTGTACAGCACTTTCACCTACATCTTAAAGCAACTGCGGGATTTAAACCTTGATATACCGGTGGAGATTGTACCCGGTATCAGCGCGGTCAATGCCATATCGAGCACTTTACAGCAGGCCTTAGCAGAAGGGAAAGAAGACCTGGTCATCAGCCCGGCTCTGCAGGATCAGGCGGCTTTAAACAACCTGATCGGGCAATTTGACAATATCGTGCTCATGAAAGCCGGGCGGCAGATAGATAAGATATGTAGGGCCCTGGAGGAAAAGGGTCAGGATAAACAGGCCTTTGTGGTCAGCCGCTGCGGTTTCGCGGATGCAGCCATACATAGTGATATATTCGCTTTAAGAGGAAAAGAAATGGATTACCTGTCAACCGTGATTATCAAGAAAAAGGGAGGTACCGGTCAGTGATATGGTTTGTGGGAGCAGGACCGGGCGACCCGGAGCTGCTCACGATAAAGGGTTACAAGCTGCTTAAGCAGGCGGATGTGGTGGTTTATGCCGGTTCACTGGTCAATGAAGCCTTATTGCAGAATGCCCGCCCCGGGGCTCGTCTGATCAACAGTGCCTTTCTCAACCTGGAGGAGATCGTCGCGGTGATGATCGAAGCCTACCGCCAGGGAGAACAGGTAGTGCGCCTGCATACCGGGGATCCCAGCCTGTACGGGGCTATCGGCGAGCAGATGCAGTTGTTGGACGAGGCCGGCATCCCATACGCCATAGTCCCCGGGGTAAGCTCCTTTTTGGCAGCCGCTGCCAGCCTGAAAAGGGAATATACCATTCCTGACGGCACCCAAACCGTGATCATAACCCGCGTGGAGGGGCGCACTCCGGTACCGGAGCAAGAACAGCTAAGGCTTTTGGCCCAGCACCGTTCTTCCCTGGCCATATTCCTATCGGTGGGTTTGATCCACAAAGTGGCTGAGGAATTGAGCCAGCATTACCCGCCGGATACCCCGGTAGCGGTGGTAGAAAAGGCTTCCTGGCCGGAAGAGCGGGTTGTTAAGGGCCGGCTGCAGGAATTGGCCGACATGGTCACTGAAGCGGGGATCAAAAAAACCGCCTTGATTCTGGTAGGAGAATTTCTCAGCAAGAGCGGGAAGTCCAAATTGTATGATAAGGATTTCAGCCATGAGTACAGGTAAAAATGAGCATCCATCGATAGCCATATTATGCCTGACTAAGCCCGGGGCCAGGCTGGCTCATAGGCTGGCCGGGCAAATCCCGGAAAGCCATCTGTACCTGCCCAAACGATTGCAAAAGGATGGTAAAGCAGGCCCACAGACCAGCTATTTTGAGGATTTTGCGGTTTGTTTTAGCAACCTGTTTCGCAGCTACAAAGGGCTGATTTGCATTATGGCCGCCGGTATCGCAGTGCGCAGCTTGAACGGGCTAATGGGTTCGAAATATACAGATCCGGCGGTGGTGGTGGTTGATGAAAAAGGCCGCTTTGCCATCAGCCTTTTGTCCGGGCATAGAGGAGGGGCTAACCGGTTGGCGGAATGGGTTGCTCATCATCTGGGAGGGCAAGCGGTGATCACCACCTCCACCGATGTCAACGGCAAACCGGCGGTGGATGTGATGGCCCAGGAAATCGATGCAATTGTCAGGCCGGCCGGTACGGTCAAAATCATCAACCGGGCCCTGGCCGAAGGGGAAGCAGTGCACCTGTACAGCCCCTGGCCGTTAAACCCTGAATGGGCGCAGGGCTTCGTTACTCATCCACCGCTTGATATTCCGGCTGGTACCGGCCAGCCTCTGGTAAATAGTATAAATACCCCGGCGGTGGTGGTGGATTGCCGCTACTATGCACCGGATAAAGATGATGTGGTTTTGCTGCTGCCCCGCAATCTGCATGTGGGGATTGGGTGCCGCAAAGGGGTGAGCTGTGAACAGCTTGATATGGCAGTTCGTACCGTATTGGATGGTTTTGGCATAGATCAAGGCTGCATTGTCAGCCTGGCCAGCATCGATATCAAAAGGAACGAAACCGCTTTGCAACAACTGGCCAGCGAGCTCGAGCTCCCTTTGCAGTTTTTCGACAAAGATACCCTGGCGGCGTTGGAAGGCTCTTTTGCAGGCTCAGCATGGGTAAAGCAACATATAGGAGTTGATGGTGTATGCGAACCGGCGGCCCGATTGGCAGCCAAAATGGGGATAACTGTAGTCCCCAAACAGAAGATCGGTCCGGTGACCATCAGTGTAGGCATGGAAAAATCCTGGTGGTGGGACTGGGACCGGGCGGCTCAGAATTCCTGACCTTCAGGGCCAAAGCAGCTCTCGAGGAAGCTCAGGTGATCATCGGCTACAAGACTTATCTGGGTTTTATCGAAGATCTGCTCACCGGCAAACAGGTCATCAGCTCGGGGATGCGCAAAGAGATCGAGCGGGCTGGATTGGCGGTGCAATATGCCCGGCAGGGCCAAACCGTAGCCGTGGTCAGCAGCGGTGATCCGGGGGTTTACGGCATGGCCGGCTTAATACTGGAATTGGTCCCTGAGTCAGTAGAGGTGGAGGTAATCCCGGGGGTCACGGCCGCTACATCAGCGGCTGCTGTACTGGGTGCCCCGTTGATGCATGATTTTGCCGTAATAAGCCTGAGCGATATCTTAACCCCGTGGGAAACCATCGCCCAGCGCCTGCACGCCGCCGCCCAGGCCGATTTTATCATCGTCCTGTACAATCCCAAAAGCAAAGGGCGAGACACCCAGATCGCCAGGGCCAGGGACATCATTCGCTCGCATCGCCAGGACGATACCCCGGTAGGCATTGTGCGCAATGCCAAACGCCGCGGTGAATACAGGGTTCTGACCACTTTGGGGAATATGCTGGATGAGGATATCGATATGCTTTCCACGGTGATAATCGGCAATTCACAAACCCGCATCGAAAACGGGCATATGGTGACTCCCAGGGGGTATCGCTTATGATTTTAGTTTTGGCCGGCACCAGTGAAGGCCGCCAGGCGGCACTGGCTTTACAGGAAAATGGCTATAAAATACTGGCCTCGGTGACCAGCTCGTACGGGAGGGAATTGATGCTCCAATGCGGGGTTAAGCCGGTTCGCCAGGGACAGCTGGATATGCCGGCATTAATGGATTTGCTGTATCAGGGGGGCTTTAAGCTGATTGTTGATGCAACCCATCCCTATGCTGCGGTTATCAGCACTTATGCCCTACAAGCAGCCCGCTTGCTGGGTATCGAATACCTGCGCCTGGAGAGGCCGGCGGAAGATATTCCGGAGGATGTCGTGCTTATCGATAGCCTGGACAAACTGGCTGACTGGCTTTATCCCGGCTGCCGGGTGATGTCGACTATAGGCAGCAAGCATTTGCCGCAATTATGGGAATTGTGCCAGGCCTGCCAGGCCCATCTGATAGCGCGCTTCATGCCTTCCAGCCAGGTAATGCTGCGCTGTGAATCCCTGGGGATTCCCCCCGGGCAGATAATCGCCATGAAAGGGCCGTTTTCCCTGGAAATGAACCGGGCCGTGTTTAGGCAGTACCAGGTCGATCTGGTTTTGAGCAAGGAGAGCGGCGCTGCGGGCGGTTTTACCGAGAAATACCTGGCTGCCCGGGAACTGTCGATTCCTCTGGTGGTATGGTCCCGGCCGCAAATGCACTACCCCCGGGTCTTCAGCAGTACCGCCGAGCTGTTGGACTACATAAAAACGACGAAAGGGTGCTTATCATGAAAAGTGGTGTGGTTTTGGTCGCACACGGCAGTCGCCGCGAAGAGGCCAATATGGAAATCCGGACCCTAACCCGGGAGGTTCAGGAGGCTGATCCCCCGGGGTTGTATGAGGTTGCTTTCATGCAGTTCAGCAGCCCGGATCTCAAAGAAGCGGTCGCCAGGCTGGCCGCACAGGGGGTGCAGCAGGTGGTGATAATGCCCCTGTTCCTGATTACCGGAAATCATGTCACGCAGGACATTCCCGCCGCACTGGCCGAATTGCGGCCTCAGTACCCGCAGGTGGAATTCGTCATGGCCCGCCATTTCGCGGCCCATCCAGCCCTGGTACAGATTGTGCAGGACAGGATCAAAGAGGCCCTGGCGCACAGAACCGAGGAGGCGGTGAGGTGAACATCATCTGGAACCCGCATGAAATCGAGAGCCGCAGCATGGAAATCATCGAGGCTTACCTTGAGGGCTATGAATTCAGCCCGCTTGAAAAGCAGGTGGTGAAAAGGGTCATTCACACCACTGGCGATCCGGAAATAGCGAGATTGCTGTGCTTTCACCCGCAAGCGATTGAAGCCGGATTATCCGCCCTCTATGCTGGGGCCGGAATATTCACCGATGTGAACATGCTTAAAGCCGGCATCAATGCAGACCGTTTGAAGGCTTATGGGGGACAGCTGTGGTGCTCGATCAGTGACCCTGAAACCATTGCCAACAGCCAGCGCTGGGGAATCACCCGGGCCGCGGCTGCCATATGCCAGTTCGGGTCCGATTTGAACGGTTCCATTGTGGCCATCGGCAACGCTCCCACCGCGCTTTTTGAGCTGCTCGCTCTGGTTAACCGGGGAATCTGCCGACCGGCCCTGGTGGTAGGCACCCCGGTGGGTTTTGTAGGTGCGGCTGAATCCAAGCAGCTGCTGGTGGAACAGGAGGCGATACCTTATATCAGCCTGCTGGGAACGCGCGGGGGCAGTCCCATCGCGGTCAGCATCATCAATGCATTACTGTACAGCAAAGGGGTTTAAGACATGCTGGAAACGATATTGGTACTGGGCGGCAGCAGCAGCGGCAAAAGCGAAATTGCCGAAGAACTGGCCAAAGAATTGGAATCCTCCTACAATTGCGAGGTATTTTACCTGGCTACCGGCGTCAACTGTGACCGGGAATTCGCCGCCAGGATAAAAAAGCACCAGGAGCGGCGGCCCAGGCACTGGCATACCATTGAGGAGCCGCGCTGCCTGGCTAAGGTATTGCAGAACTGGCCGCACCAGCCCAGCGTGGTGTTGGTAGACAGTATCGGCACCTGGGTCACCAACCTCATTTATGGGGAGGATGGGCAGGAAGAACGGCCCTGGTCAGCCGAGCGGGAAGAGGCCTGCCTGCAGGAGGTAAGGGGATTTATTTCCACCTGGTCTGAACTGTCAGGCGGCTTGATAATGGTGGCCGATGAGGTAGGCCTGGGCATTGTGCCCGAATACCCGGAGGCTCGCCTCTTCAGGGATATGAACGGCAGGATCAATCAAATGCTGGCTGAGGCCGCCGACCGGGTCTATTTCGTCATGGCCGGTATAGCCTGTTGCATCAAAGGAGGGACAGCCAGGTGAGAAGAGCACAGGCCATAATGATACAGGGCACTGCTTCAAATGTGGGCAAAAGCATGCTGTGCACCGCTTTGTGCCGCATATTCGCCCAGGACGGTTACAAAACCGCACCGTTTAAGGCCCAGAATATGGCCTTGAATTCCACCGTCACTCCGGAGGGGGGCGAAATCGGACGCGCCCAGGGCGCTCAAGCCGAGGCTGCCGGGGTGGCTCCCAGCGTGCTCATGAACCCCATCCTCATCAAGCCCAAACAGGACAGCCAGGCCCAGATCATAACCCTGGGGGTACCTTACGCCGACATGTCCGCTGCCGACTATCGGCGGGACTTCCTACCCGGTGCGGTGTCGATAGTCAGGGACTGCCTGCACAAGCTGCAAGAGCAATATGAGGTATTGGTGATTGAAGGGGCCGGCAGTCCGGCTGAAGTCAACCTCAAGGACCGGGATATCGTCAATATGAAGACCGCTGAGCTGGCCGAAGCCCCGGTGTTGCTGGTGGCTGACATCGATCGCGGCGGGGTTTTTGCCAGCCTGATCGGCACACTGGAGCTGTTGGAGCCCCATGAGAGGGAGCGGGTCAAAGGCTTTATCATCAACAAATTCCGGGGTGATATCAGCCTCCTTAAGCCCGGGCTGGATTTCCTGGAGCAGCGCACCGGCATACCGGTTCTGGGTGTGGTGCCCTACGTCTTTGAGCATGGCATCGATGAAGAGGATTCGGTGTGCCTCAGCGAAAGGTCCGCCTGGGGAGATGACCATGCTCCCGTTAAGGTAGCGGTGATGCAGCTGCCGCGCATTTCCAACTTTACGGATATAAACCCCTTTATCGGCCTGCCTGACACCAGGGTCTATTATGTTGGCCCCGGGGAGACTATCGGCCAGGCCGATCTGCTTATCATCCCCGGCACCAAGAACTCTATACTGGATATGCTCTATTTGCAGCAAAAAGGCTATGTTGAGGAAATACGCCGCCTGGCCGCAGAAGGCGCTTATGTGGCCGGTATCTGCGGAGGTTTTCAGATGCTGGGGGAAGGGCTTTTGGACCCGGAAGGCACTGAGGCCGGCATAGGCTCTCTGCCGGGGCTGGGTTTACTACCGGTTGCTACCCGCTTCGGCAAGAGCAAGAGCACTCATCAAGCCCGGGCCCGGATTGTAAGCAGGCAGGGAATATGGCGGAACCTGTACGGGCAGGAGGTAAAGGGCTACGAGATACATATGGGGCAGAGCACTGTACTTGACTCAAGCTGCAGTCTGACCCGCATCTTTTCCCGTTCGGGGGAAAGCTGCAGCGTGGCCGATGGGGCCTGCAACGACAGCGGCAGGGTTTTCGGCACCTATCTGCACGGCATATTTGACAACCCCAGTGTTATGCTGGGGATCATGAACCATATCCGCCGGGAAAAAGGCCTGCCGGCTCTTGATGCCGCTAATCTGCCGGCGATGCAGCGGCAGCATAAATACGACCAGTGGGCTGATTTGGTGAGGGCCAGCCTGGATATGGACAGGATATACCGGATTATGGGCTTAGGAGAGGTTTGAAATGGAGTGGATCATCTTAATTGCGGTGTTGCTGGACCTTTTGATCGGGGATCCGCCCAATATGCCGCATCCGGTGATATGGATAGGCAAGGCCATACAAAGCTGTGAAACGGTAGTGCACAGGTTTGCCACCAGCCCCAGGGCACTGCAAATAGGGGGCAGCCTGATGGTACTGGTGGTAGTGGTAGGGACTTACTTGATCACCTGGGGTATCATGGTTTTGGCTTACCTGGTGCATGCTTATCTGGGGGTAGCGGTAAGCATTTTGCTGATGAGCCAGACCCTGGCGATCAACAGCCTGTATCGTCATGCCCAACAGGTCCTGCGGCCTTTGCAGGAGGGTCGCATTCAAGAGGCCCGCCGGGCCCTGGCGATGATTGTGGGCCGCGATACCGACAGCCTGGATGAAGCCCAGCTGATTCGCGGGACGGTGGAGACAGTAGCCGAAAACACCGTAGACGGTATTACCGCTCCTTTGTTTTACGGTTTTTTGGGAGGGCCGGCTCTGGCCATGGCATACAAGGCGGTCAATACCCTGGATTCCATGGTTGGCTATAAAAATGAGAGATATCGCTATTTGGGCTGGGCGGCGGCCAGACTGGATGATGCGGCCAATTATATCCCCGCTCGCCTGACCGGTCTGTTATACCTGTTTTTGGCCCCATTTACCAGAGGCGGGCTGAGAGGGGTCGTAAAGACCATGTGGCACGACGCACCCCGTCACCCCAGCCCCAACAGCGGCATTCCTGAAGCGGCTGTAGCCGGGGCTCTGGGCATACAGCTGGGGGGCCTCAATTATTACGGGGGCATTGCTTCACCCAGGGCCTTGATCGGTGAGCCCCTTTACCCGTTAGAGAACGGGCATATACGGCAGAGCCTGAACATCATGCTCTTGATCAGCCTGGAGGCGGTAGCTGTGGGAATGCTGTTATCGCTTTGCTGGGGTTGAGCAGGTGAAAGAGGAGAGGAATTATGAAAAAGCCAGATTACAGCAAACCGGTTCATGGCGGTGATGTATGGACAGCCGCCCAGAGGTGGGGTATGGACCTGGATGAAATTTTGGATTTCAGCGCCAACATCAACCCCCTGGGACCATCGCCGCTGGCCTTGCAGGCTATCGTGGAAAATATCCCCCGTTTGACGCATTATCCCGAGCCCTGCGGTGAGTCCTGCAGGCTTGCCCTGGCCGAGTACCTGAAGGTGGATGAAGCCAATGTGGTTTTGGGCAACGGCGGCTCGGAATTGATCTACCTTTTGGGGAGGATGTTTTATAAAAAGCGGCTGGTGCTCCTGGCCCCCTGTTTTTCTGAATACGGTGAAGGGCTGGAAAACCCGCACATAGTGAGGATTCCGCTGGATGCCGGCAGTGGGTTTGCGCTGCCCTGGCCGGGGATTATGGAGGCTTTGGAGCCCGGTGATCTGATATTTGTCGGCAATCCCAACAATCCCACCGGCAACCTTTTTGATCGCGGGCAACTGCTGGAATTGGCCGCTTATGTGCGAGATCTTGAGGGGACCATGGTGGTTGACGAGGCGTTTTTGGATTTTACCGGCCGGGAACTCTCCTTGACCCAGGAAGTGGAAGATAACCCTCACCTGATAGTGGTGGGCTCGCTGACCAAGTTCTTCGCCATACCCGGCCTGCGCCTGGGCTATGCAGTGGCCTGTAAAGAGCATATACAACGCATCGAGTTCCTGCTGCCGACCTGGCGGATCAATACCCTGGCCATTGCCGCCGGGCGGGCTTCGCTGGCTGACCGGATTTATATAGAAAACACGGTCAGCCTGATGAGGCAGGAAAGGCGGTTTTTAATGGAGCAGCTGCAGGAGCTGGATTTTTTGCAGGCATTCCCCGGAGCCAGCAACTTCCTGCTCATCAATGCGGAAAAGAGCGGCTTAACTGCTGCTCAGTGGGCGGAACACTTGAGGCGGTACGGTATTCTAATCCGCGATTGCTCGAATTTTGCCAACCTGTCTCCGTATTATTTCCGTATTGCCGTCAAGAACCGCCATCACAACCTGCGCCTCATAGAGGCCTTGAAGCGGGTAATTGCTGGTGTTTTTACGTATTAGGCCTGAGTTTGATGGTTTAACCGCCGTGAAGCATCTATGGATGTCAAAGCGGGAAAGGGGGAATGGCCGGTTCAGCCACTATACCCGGACATAGCTGCCGGAGAAACTATAGAGAAGTTGCAGGCCCGGGAATTCCCCGCAAAAACTGGCTTTACTTAACTGATACAGAAATATAGAGGGGTAACTGGTAAGGAGGTTGGCTGTTTTGTCATTCGGAATGCATATCATGGAGGGATTTTTGCCGCTGCCCTGGGCGGTGGTCTGGTTTGCTGTGATGCTGCCCTTTATATACCTGAGCATCAAAAAAGCCCGCCGGCTGGTGGAGCAGAATCCTAAAGCCTTATTGTTGCTGGCCTTTGCGGGCGCCTTTACTTTTGTGCTTTCAGCCCTCAAACTGCCGTCGGTCACCGGCAGTTGTTCACATCCTACCGGGGTGGCTTTGGGGGCCATACTGTTCGGCCCGGTGGTGATGGCCTTGATCGGGCTGATAGTGCTGTTGTTCCAGGCCCTGCTTTTGGCTCACGGCGGGTTGACCACACTGGGGGCCAATGTGGTGTCTATGGCTATAATAGGACCATTTGTGACCTATGGGGTTTATGCCCTTTTAAAAAGAACCAAACTGCCCCACTGGGTAGCGGTACTCTGTGGAGCCGCCCTGGGCAGCCTGGCTACCTATTTTGCTACCGCTCTGCAATTGGCCCTGGCCTACCCGGGAGGCCCGGACGGCTTTTATGGCTCGCTGGTCAAATTCACCGCCATATTCGCGGTGACACAAGTGCCCATTGCCATAATAGAGGGGATATTGACCGTATTGGTGGTGGATTTG
>LSQX01277086.1_pt1 | contig 26942 bp, 31 predicted proteins | sample 654561 | NCBI WGS metagenome assembly LSQX01 (sample SAMN04489861, study PRJNA283612) | anaerobic digester metagenome | isolation source: 4 biogas reactors fed with cattle manure at either 37C or 55C with and... | place: Denmark: Kongens Lyngby | collected 2014
TATATTTAGCGTTGTTGTATTCAATTTCGTCAAGACCTATAACAATTATTTTGATCTATACGATTTAACTCATTTTTTTAACCATTCTTGTGTCTTTCTATCGATTTACCGCTTATGCTCAAGATTTTAGCCAAATTATTATGCGTTTTAGCGGATGGTTTTTTTGCTGTTCTTGAGAAAAAACTTTCACTACTTATAAAATCAAATTTGCAAACTTGCCCACTCGACTTAACAAAATACGGTCGCTAACTCACTAAAATATAGCACTAACACGTTTATTAGTAAGTATTAAGCGACTTAACACCACAAAACTTAACCAGTAAATAGAATTTAGATTCGAAAACACTGTTAAAGTGTAGTTTGAGGCGTATCTTGAGGCATAGCTACAGCCGAAACGCCGAGTCGCTTGGAGATTTCTTTAGCTAAAGTGTCGCCGTCGCTACGGAAGTTATCCGTAATAACCCTCTTAGCTCTAGTGCGTTTGACATATTCGATTAAACCATCAAAGTCCGAGTGGTCACTTAAAGCAATGAGGTGTTCGCGGTCGCCAATTTGCCGGCAAGGTTTCTGGAATTCCCATCCGCTCACACAGTACCGTGCATTGCGTAGTCCAACATGTGCTCGCTGGTTCATGTGGTAGAAGGCAACACAAGGATAGTTATTGTCCAAGAGTTCATGGCCTTCTTTATTAGAAGAAAGTGAAATCGGTCCTAGTTTCATCCCATGCTTCTCACAGACTTTTGTTACTTGATAGACTCGGTCCGGCATAACGAAAGGCACCTGCACATCAGCTTTTCGAAGAAGTTGCATTACCTCTTGTAGCTTTCCATGATAACCAAACATGTAAACAGTACCCCCACGTAAACTTCGTTCAACCATGTCTACTAACAATTGACGCACATCAACTCCAAAATTGCGTCTACAAGATGGTTTACCATAGGTAGCTTCAACAACTAATACATCACAGGCCACAGCATCGGTGCCTTCAACGCGAAAATCACCCGACCAAGCGATACGGTTGCCGCCTGCGTCTTCAACAAGCGTCTGGCAAGCCCCTATGATGTGATCAGCTTTCAAAAGCGTGATTTTTTCCCCGTCAAACTCGAATACTTTTCCGTATTCGAGTGTATAAACGGATTCTTGACGAAGATCAAGTTTTTCGTTTAGAATCTCAGCCAAGTCGCGGGTGGCGTGGGTCATGATTACTTTTTCACAGTGTTTAATGCTTTTACGCAAGCCGTACAAATGGTCTGCATGGGCATGGGTAACAACCCGAATAGGTCGTTTGTCAAACGCATCGCATGCAACATTGTCTCCTAAGAGAATTGCACCGTTTTTAGTTACTAACGCTCGCTCCGCCAACATTCATCCTTCAAGTTATCTTTCTGTTTTTTCAGCTATCCAGTCAACTAGCTGCTGAGCATTATCTGTCTCTATAGTGACACGCAGGGGTCCAAGTGGTGACTCTGAAGTTTCCTCAGAAAATGAAATATGTCCTGCAAAAGCAACTTGTTTGTTTAAAAAGAAATTGAGTGTGTCATTGCGTATTGACTTGAACAGAATTCTTCTTGCCGCATCCCGAATACGGTCGTTACGAAGAAGAGTCCTTAGTTTGATTAAGCTGTCTTGCCCTTTTGCTTCTGCTTTTAAAATGCTACCGCGGTCAGCCAGTTCGACAGTGATTACTGCATTGCCTAAGACGTTGTCGATTGCTTTACGTACTTTTTCTTCGTCTTCTGTTGGATTAACTTCTGTTTCAATAAAAACTCTTACTGCAAACATTCTAACTCAATCCTGCTCAAGTTCTCCTTGATTATGGTCTTAAAACCTTCTATACTGTTATCGTTAACTACTATTTTCTCAGACATAGCAATAACGTTTCCTAAGCCTACACTCATCTCTCGCATGTCCCGTTCATGGAAAACTTTGTAGTTTGTTGGATCGTCGCTTCTACCCCGAATCTTTAAGCGTTCAAAACGGATCTGGGGTGGGGCATGCACTGAAACCAATGTGAAATTTGTGAATTGTTTTTTGAAAATCTCTGCTTCAAAGAGGCTGCGTAGCCCATCGATAAGAACTCGGTTGTTGGGTTGCATTTTGATTTTGGGTATACACTTCTTTGCAATAACGTATTGCCCCTCTTTTGCACGAAGTTCAAGCATGACTTTACCGACATTGGCTGGAGTTGGCTCTAACCCCGCTAGTCTGGTCTGTTCGCGTACTACATCACCCATAGTAACGATGGCATAACCCAATTCGCGTGCAGTTTCAACAACGATTGATTTGCCTGAGCCTGGCATTCCTCCTAACCCAACAACAAGTTTGTAAGTGTCCACTTTTGCTGCACCTTTTTTGTTGTATAGCAGGCACTTACACTAAAAAGCGTTTACATCTTTAGTGGAAAATCGTAAAACCTAACGATAGTTATTATTTATAACACCTAGAGAAATGAACAATTTCTAAAAAATGGTTTTTCATATACAATGAGCGCCTGTCACTATGGAATGAAAATAACATATGCGGAGCCTACAGCGACAATACACTTGCACAAATCTATGCTGGCAACTATCAGGACCAAGCAGTAATCGCCGGTCACATGTCAGGAGATGCACAGGGGGATATCTTGCTAACAGAATATTCTGTTTTATAGGATACTACACTGATTATCAAGTATGGGTATCATATGACAATGTGAATTGGGGAAGCAATCCGATCTATACAGGCCAAATTTACGGCTCACAAACAGTGCAACACGATTTCTATGGCGGCGACATATCCAATACTTTCAGATATATTGCAATAGTTTGCTACGACACAGGCTTAAGCTATAATATGTTTGTTGACAACGTTGCTGCGTGATGAGGCCAATCGAATAGAGCCATAAATGAGGTTTTCATCGATTGTATTGCCATCATTCTCAACGTGAAGGTGGCTATCTGGAAGGCTTTAGCGTTTTCAGTGTGAAGCGGAATCACGTTTTTAGTATTCACTTGGTCGACGAATTTTTTTAGATTGGGTCCTGATGCATGGCCAGAAACATGAGTAGAGATGGAACTTATGCCAAAGTGGCTTAGTCAGTTCGTCACTCGCTCCCAATCCATCTCCATTTCAGCATCAAACGGTTCACACACAGACTTAATGTAAACCTAACACTCAGCTGGTTTGATGTCGATGCAAACAGAAAAAGTATTAGCAGATGTTACCCTGTGAAAAATCATTTGCTAAGAACACTTAATGTTTCAAATCGACTGCTATCGATGATTGATGCTTTGTCTAAAAACTCTGAATTTTCCCTGTTAGCTACGATACAATGCTTACCCGCTTTGTAAAGATGCGGAAAAAAACAGCAAGTGGTTTGATTAGTCGCATAGGTTTTTGTAGTCGCAGTACCTGCATTCCCAGGTTCCTTTTTTGGGTTCAAACTGTGCTGCCCTAATTTTTTCATCAATTAATAGGGAGTTTTCTATACTACTATTATAAGTAAGAAAGTTCTTACTATCGTAGGGTGTTGTTATGGTTGAAGCATCCACAACTAAGGTTTCCTCAAAAGGCCAAGTAGTCATCCCTACTAACGTGCGCAAAGCCGCCAACCTAAAGAAGGGCGAAAAAATCTTGGCTATAGCCATCGATGACATGGTAGTGCTCAAAAAAATAGTTGACAAATCCTTTGAAGAAACCATGAAACCCGTTTGGAGTAGAGTTCGTCATATGGGTCTTGCAGAGGAAGACATAGATGCCTTCATCGAAGAAGCACGAGCCGAAAGCAGTTCTTGATACAAACGTTTGGGTTTCTGCTTTGCTTTGGGGCGGAAAGCCTGCTGCAGTAATAAAAGCTGCTGAAGAAGGCAAAGTCGGCATCTTTGCTTCTGAGGAGATTGTTGGGGAAATCAGTCAGGTTTTAGCTTATCCTAAGCTTGCGAAGACCTATCAGGCGGAGGGTTTGCGTCATGAGGAGCTAATTGAGGCAGTGTTTAAAGTAGTCAATTTTGTCGAAGTATCCAAGAAGGTCGATGTTGTGGTGGAGCATCCGGCTGATGATAAGTTCATTGAATGCGCCTTGGCCGCTAGAGCAGATTACATTGTCAGTGGAGATTGGCACCTGCTTAAAGTAGGCAGCTACAAGAAGACCCAGATAGTTTCTGTTAGCGCGTTTCTCCAAATTATTGAATCTGTTTGAGCGATTTTATTTTTTGGAGAGTCCTGCTTCAATATGATTTGTTTATAATGTTTCAAAAAAAGAGAGGTTAAATTAATGATTTATACGAAATCAAACCCAGCCAAGAGCGATAGCACATTGGTAGCAGGAATTGACAATTCCCATTACCTCAAGTACACAGTCCCGCAAAACGCTACCAGTAGACATAAGCATAACCAAAAACTTATAGGAGTCATAAAAGCAGATATTGCACTAATACAACCTATACAAGGCGAAAAGTCAAACCCAAAATTTCAAATTATATCCAGTCCGCATTCTAAGCAAGACCAGACGTCGGCATCCATTATAACTGCATGGCATTGATTATTTCTTTATCGTATTCTGGTAGTTGGTTTTTTACTAGTCTGGATAGGGCTCTAGTTTTATGTGTTATAGTAATGTAGTATTTTCCGAGTTGAGCTTGTGTTTCGTCTCTGGTCTGCTGGTAAGTTTCATCCATGCCTGGCAACTTTGCTTCCCGTTCGATAGCATCCGTGGCGTTGTCAATGGTTAAGCCGATGGTGGGTTGTTTAGCGTTTTTTTGCAGGTTTTCCCAGCGAGCTTCAGGCGGTGACCCAGCATTGATAAAAGCAGATAGCACCTGGGCTTACGAATGCACAGGATGGATAGAACATCTTCCTGAAAACCAAAGAATACAGGAGGTTTCCCCATAGTCATAGTAAAGTCAGAGGGAACAGCTGGTTTAGCTTCTGAGCGCATATTTGATATCATCCGCTCCAGCGAAGCCAACGTTGACCAAAAAGAGGTAAACGCCGATGCCAACTCCCAAATTCCCCCATGCCCCAAATGCGGTAACAAAAAAGCATGCCGTGACAGCTAACGTGCAATTTATGACCAGAATATTTAGCGTTGGCTCTGCAAAATTTGTGGATTCCGCTGCTCAGACCCTGCACAACTAGAAGCCTTCAGGAACATGATGGCGAAACTACAACCCAAAAATCGGGAGAGCAAACTATTAAAAAGCCAAATTGACAAACTATCTTCTTGCCAAATATGCGTCACGGAGACGAAAAATTTGGAACCGGAACAAATGACAAAACAAGTTCCAAAGAGAAGGATAGATATCGCTGGAAAAATCGTAGAATTCGCTTGGAAAATGCAAAAAGAAGGTTACCAAAAAGAAACTATTCGCGGAAACTGCGGATGCTTACGTGCACTGATAACACGGGGCGCTGACTTAACTGACTCAGAAAGCGTCAAAGAAGCGCTTGCTAAAGAATAAAAATGGAGTCAAAATCGACGGCGAAACGTAATAAACGCTTATACTCTAATACTAAAATTCAACGGTAAATCCTGGATTAAACCAAAATGTCCAGTAACAGTAAAGTTTTCTTTTATGCTATCTGAGAAAGAGATCGATGATTTAATTGCTGCTTCAGGTCGAAAAAACGTTGCTTTCCTATGAATACTCAAAGAAACTGCTATGCGTTCAGGTGAGGCAAAACGACTAAAATGGATAGGCATCGACTCTGAAAGGCACATAATAGCACTCAATGAACCAGAAAAAATTCTGGCCCACGAATGTTCAAAGTAAGTTCAACTCTGATTGAAATGGTCAATGCATTGCCAATGATAGATGAGTACATCTTTACTGGTTCACTAAAATCGGTGAAGACAACATTTCAGAAGACCCGTAAAAAACTAGCTGAAACCCTTAAAAATCCTCGACTAATAAAAATCCACTTTTATACTTTAAGACACTGGAAAGCAACGATGACTTATCACTAATGCAAAGACCCACACTACGTTCAACATCTGCTTGGGCATAAATCTCTAAAGTCAGCAGAGATATACATTAATACGAGCATACTCTTTTTGAAGCCGGAGCAAACGATCAATTCACTGTTCGCATCGCTGAGAAGTCTGAAGAAATCAAAGGTCTCTTAGAAGTTGGATTTGAATACGTTTGCCAGAAAGATGTGTTAATATTTCTCAGGAAAAGAAAATGATAGCTAAACCAAGCATCTCCAGTAGGTGGAGACTTCTAAAAAGTGGCTGGGGTGGTGTATCGTCGCTTATTTGACTATAAAACTAACTGAATATGTTTTAAAATTTATATTGAAAAAGTACTTTTCGCAATTCTTTAAAACTATGTGTATATTATAAAAACAATGTAAATACACTGTTATAATATTGTATACTTTGAATATAGAACAATGCGTCTTATCAAGTCTACAATGGAGAAAACTTGGCATTCACTAAAACATATAATGCATCTGACAATGTATATGACTCTCGACCAAAACATTAAGTCATAACAGGAATTCTATCTCTGAAAGTTTCCTAACAAAAAAGTAAGTAAGTAATAAATCTCATGTAAACGCTCATTGTTCTATTACTGAAAATTCAGTTATAGATAATATTCACAAACGCTCTGTTAGAAAAAATGGTTTGATAATTCTGTGCTGGTATTGAGGTTACTGTGCTATTTCAATCAATATTTTGTTTGTAGCTAAACTACAAATTTTTCTAATGCCTCGTTTTCCAGGTGCATAACTGATTTTGACAAGATGCAGTTCTTGTAATTTGTTTATTTCTCCGCTTATATGGGCTTCACTTAGTTTTAAGCGCCGGGCAATAGAGGATATATCAAGGTTTTCTTTGGAAAGTAATTGAAGTATTCTGAAGCTAGTGATTGATGCTAATCCCTTCAGTAGTTTTAAGGCATCTTTTCCAGCGAATTTTAGCTCAGGTGACGACAAAATTTCACTCCGAATCTCATGATTATGGTTTGTGACATTTTATATAAAGTTAACCATGAAATGTTAATTATAATTATAAATTAATACATATAGCTAAAAAAGAAACTAATTACTTACATAAGTAAGGGTAAAGTAGTTTTTTAAGAGATCATCCAATAACCTTGAAAATAGAACTTCATTACAATAAGAATTTGATAAAAGGAACAACAACTAACCATTGACACATTAAAGCACATAACACAAATGCTGTTAAAAAATAATCAGCAAATTGTAGCTAACAGATTTAGAGAGCGAAACCTGCAACCCAAAGTATGACCTCCGTACCTACGTAACAATCTCGAAAAATACACCAACATACGAAGAACAGAAGCGGCAAAACCTAATTATACAACAAACGTTTGCCGACCCCATTAACTCAAATAACACCTTTCCAAAATTCAACAAAACTTAAAGCCACAACAAGCAACAGCTCTTGTTCTTATAAAAGCATTTATGTAGCGTTAATGTTTTAGAAAACGTGAAGATGAGGTATGTCCGAAAAAATAAGAAGCTTCATAGCTTTTGACTTAGCAAACGACAGTGTTGTGAACAGGATTGCAGCAGCACAAAAAATGATTATGCAAACAAACGCCGACGTTAAACTCGTCGAACCAAAAAATATCCATATAACAATAAGATTCCTTGGCGACATAGCGCCGGATATGGTTGAGAAAGTTTATGCCGCCATGAATAACATCAAATTTACTCCATTTAACGTCCAATTTACTGGTTTAGGGGTTTTTCCCACAGTTAACTACCCCCGAGTTGTTTGGGCTGGTATAACTGACGGTTCAGATCAACTCAAAAGCATATTTGAGCAACTCGAACCTCAACTCCATGACATAGGATTTAAACCTGAACCTGAAAGTTTAACGCCACATTTAACTATTGCACGAGTACGAAGCGGTGCTAACAAGCAACGTCTTGTAGATTTAGTGCAGCGTCAAGAATTCTATGACTTCGGCAACATTCGGGCTGATTGTCTAAAATTAAAAAGAAGCCAACTCTCATCCAAAGGCCCCATTTATACAACGCTCAAAGAATACTGCCCATAAAGGCCACCTAAGATGGCGTTAAACGCGTTAGCCTCTCAAATCCTTGAAAAGATCACGCCTAAACCAGATGAAATCAGAGAGGTTAATGAGTTAAGCCAAAAATTACAGCAGAGAATCGAAGAAGCCTGCAAAAGCGAAGGCATACCCGCTAAAGTTCGTGTTGAAGGGTCGGTCGCAAAAGATACTTGGTTAAAAGAAAATCCGGATATTGACATCTTCATACGGTTACCCATTTCTATACCACGCAAAAACCTTGGTGAAATTGGTTTAAGGATCGCAAAAAAAGCTGCTGGCGACATGGAACAAGTCGAGCGATTCGCAGAGCATCCTTACCTTGAGATCGTTGTCGGTAATTACAGTGTAGATGTCGTTCCTTGTTACGATGCTGCACCCGGTGAATGGAAAAGCGCCACCGATCGAACCCCCTACCACACAGATTATATTCGGAAGAATTTAAAAAAAGATTTGCAGAATGAAATTCGTTTACTAAAAAAGTTCTTACAGGGCATCGGTGTGTATGGTGCAGAAATTAAAGTAGGTGGCTTTAGTGGATATTTGTGTGAATTGCTCGTAATGAATTATGGTTCGTTCGCAAAAGTCATAGACTCCTTTGCAGCCTATAACAAACGTGTTGTAATTGATATAGAAGGTTTTTATGCTGAACGCGAAAAAGACATAGGTTTGCTTTTTCCTGAACCTCTTGTCATAATTGATCCAGTCGACAGAGGGCGAAATGTTGCATCAGCTGTGCAGACTCAGAAACTCTACGAATTTATCGCCGCAGCACGAGCATTTCAAAACTTGCCAAAAGAAGAATTTTTTTATCCACCTCGAATTCACGCGCTTGCGCCCACTCAGCTTGAGTGCCAGCTTGGTAGATGTGGCTCTTCTTTTCTTTTCCTAGTCATCGGTGAAATAGCTACAGTCCCAGATGTTCTTTGGGGACAACTCTATCGAACAAAACGTTTGCTGCGTACACTCCTTGAATGCTATGACTATAAAGTTCTCCGAGACACTGTGTGGAGTGACGAAAAAGCACTAAGTGTTCTAGTTTACGAGTTAGAGCAAGCCATCCTGCCAAATATCAAAAAACATTTTGGTCCTCAGCTTGAACGTGAGACCGAATCCAAAAAGTTCTTAGATAAATATGTAAGCGATGAGCGGGTGTTCGCTGGACCCTACATTGATTCGGGTCGTTGGACCGTAGAGTTGCCTCGAAAAAGCATAGATGCCAAAGCGCTCTTCAGGGAAAAGCTTGCGGACGGCGGAAAAAACGCAGGCGTCGCTGAGCTTGTTACAAAAGCAATAGAGCTTGACCTAAAAGTTTTTGTTAATGCTGAAATACTTAAGCTCTATACTGAGAATTCAGAGTTTGCGGTTTTTCTCACAGGGTTTGTTAGGGGTAAACCTTTCTGGTTAACTTGAGAATTCTAACAAAATCAAGACAGCCCCAATTGTGAAGCAGTAGATACTAGACAGCCAAAACTTGTTAGCCAAAGTTTTTGTAAAATTTTAAGCGCCAAGAAGATTATTGCAACCATAACAACAAGAGAGGCAACGGCTTCAGTCATGCCAATATCAGCTGCTAATAATGCGTTATGTGTCTAGTACTACTGATGGGCAGCCATTCTGTTGTGCCTTGCATGAATCCTAAAGTTTGATTGCAGTAGGTTCATGCTGCGTCGCTTGATTGGTTACTAGGGTTGCATTTAAGCCTCTTACTGGGTTGCGCTGTGGTACCAACTGATTATGTATTCCGGTAGGTTGAGTCCACGTTCGCCTAGGCGTTCCGCAAGTTTGACTGGTAAAGGACTAAGGACATAGGCTGCGCGTGTGTAAAACCGTCTTGGGAAACTGGGTTTTGCTTCTTCAGGTAGAATAATTTTGAGGTCAGCCTTCTTAGCAAGCGCTGAATCCTTATTACTTGTGATGGCAAATACTGTACCTGCAAATTTTTTCAACACATCAGCCCACAAAATTACTGGACGTGTCTCACCTGAGCATGAAAGTAAAATTTCTAGATCACCTGCTCGGGGGTGGGGTGTGTTGACTCCTCTTGTAATGTAGACATTGTCACCTAGAAAGCTTTTGATGTGGAAGAGTCTAATCGCGGTCATTTTGGCGATTTCGTTTGCCGTTCCTTTTCCCCCTAAAAACAGGTTAGTTCGTTGTTCAAGTAGGTCAACGACTTTTACATAAGTTTCACTGTTGACATTACTGTCGATAATCTCACCGATTTTTTGAAATTCCTCTACGCAAAGCGGGTAGATTTCGTCTACATCCAGGTTGCGATAGATTGCTTCGATCATGGTGTGGAGAAGTTCTAGTGTGCCGAGCTCAAAAATATCGCCCATCATACCCGTTTCGGAATATTCAAAAGATGGTTTTAGTCTTCCTCTTCCTTTTAGTTGAACGACTTGTCCATATTGTTGTGTGATTTCTGAAAGTGGTGAATTAAGTGCTGAGGTTAGTAAGCCCATTGAGAAGCGGTTAGTTTTTTTTTCTTCAATATATTTCGCTAAATCTTGTGCCATAACTAATGGGTCGTCGCTATATCCTGAGCCGCTGTTCATAAGAAGCAGGGTTTTTTTATAACGCCGCTCAAAGTCTGCTGCGGCATCGTACATATTTTTACCTGGGAAACCTGGGTCGTCGGGTGTTAATACAACTTTATTGCGCCAGCCTGCCGTTGCCAACGCAATTTGACTCATGGCTGCATTAAGTGAGTAAAGTGAACGGCCTGAACCTCCGCAAATTACGCAGTCTGCAGATTTCAATTCCTCATATAGAGGCGCGAGTTCTTTCTTTTTTATCGCTAAAATGTTTTCTTGTATTCTGTTGACATATCCTAGGCTACTGATTTTGCTTTTCACTTTTCAGGCACCCTTATAGTTTATGAAGATTTGGGAACTTGGTATATTATCCTTGTGTTTCTCTTGAACGATTTGGTTTGTTGTAACTTGATTACTTTGTTTTCTTTAAGCTTAAAAGATAAATGTGTTAATTTGAACGATACTTATGTTTGATTTTCCTTTTAACAATTTGTTATTATAGATTAGATTTAAAAGTTGTCGAATTAACTAGATTTAAAAAATTAAGAGCAGCTATAGCTACCCTGTTTATTCGAGAATTATTCTTGCATCGACAGCCTTTGCACCGTTTGGATAAGACATAACTGGGTTAAGGTCTAATTCTTTTATTTCTGGGTTATCTAAAATCATTTTTGAAACATTGCACAAAATTTTTGTTAAGGCGTCAATATCAGCGGGTTTTGCCCCACGGTAACCGTTGAGTAGCGGGAATGCTTTTAGTTGAGTAATCATTTCTTTTGCATCTTGAACGGTAATCGGTGCAATACGGAAATTAACGTCTTTTAGCAATTCAACAAAGATACCGCCTAAACCAAACATTAATGTTTGACCAAACTGTGGATCTTTAATTGCACCGATAATAACTTCTGTTCCTTGAGGTGCCATTTCTTGTACAATAACACCGACGATTTTTGCGTCAGCTTTATACTTCTTAGCATTGTCCATAATTGTCTTGAAAGCTGCTTCTACATCAGTAGCGTTTTTTAGGTTTACTTTAACTCCGCCTGCATCAGACTTGTGGATAATATCAGGTGAGACAATTTTTAACACAATGGGGTAACCTATTTTTTCTGCTTGAGCTACAGCTTCATTTTTGTTTGTTGCAATATCAAATTTATTTACTGAAATTCCATATTCTGCGCAGATAGTTTTTGCTTCTGATTCTAGAAGTGCGGTTCTGCCTTCTTTTTTGGCTTGGTTGATAATTTTTGTTGTTTGATTCATTTTATGTCCTTCGTAGCCTATGTTTCTGGTAGTGGATGGTGATGTATTTTAAAAATCGTTTGGTTGCTGTTTCAGGTTTTTACTTGCAAGTACTTAATGTATTATTGTGTTGAATTAATTATCAATAACAATAACCTGAAATCTATGATTTACCCAAAAAGTTTAATACTGAAATTTTCTGTCGTGCATTTTTGTTACCGACAAAGCCTTATTGGACCAAAACACCGAAAGCTACCTAAAATAACAAAGAGGCAAAATCTATTCCGACACTACAGATTATTTTGATTGCTACAAGCGTAATAGTCTCTTTAATAGTAATGGTTTATGCATCATGGCAAGACTATGTATCCCGAGAAGTTAGCAACAAAGTTTGGCTGATTTATGCACCAATAGCTTTGATACTAACTCTTACACAGCTATTGCTCTTTGAACAATCCTTACTGTCCTGGTATGCCCTAAGCGTTGGAGTAACTTTTGGCATTGCACTCTTACTATTCTATACGGGCGGTTTTGGAGGTGCAGACTCTAAAGCACTCATGTGTATCGCACTTGCATTACCATTCGCACCATTGGCTCTTTTTACACCCCTTATTGAATCTGCGATATCACCACAATCTCAAATTATTTACCCCATGACAATTTTTGGGAATGGTGTTCTCTTTGCAGCGGCAAGTGGCATATACATGATCATACGCAACATTGTTTGGCATAAGCGACGAAGGACACCTATGTTTGCTGGTTCCCTCAGGTATCAATCCGTCGGTAAAAAAAATTTTAGTCCTCATTACAGGTTACAAAATGGACATCTCCAAGATTAAATCTAAATGGCATATTTTTCCGATGGAGGATGTTGCCCAGCCCACTGCCGAGTCACGCAAGTTAGTTATCGTTCCACGGGAGGAAAACCGAGATAAAATCGTGGAGCGCCTATCTAGGGCAACTGAAAGGGGTTAATCGACCGTAATGTATGGGCTACGCCTGGTTTGCCCATGTTGATTTTTGTTACTGCCGGTATGATTGTTGCTTTGGTATTTGGTGATATTGTATGGTTACTGGTTCATGCTATTTTAGTTTAATTAAGATAATAAATTTTTTGTTTTTTTAGTGTAAGAAATAGAAGCGATTATCATAGATATAAAGCCTATACCTACGAAGCTCAATGCTAGTCCTTTGTAAGGATAAATGATGCTCTGATTGACTATGCTGGTAGCTTCAATACTTGAGGGTTGATATGTATAGAAGAATGTGCCTACCGCAAACAATGCAATAGCCAGCGTTAGCAAGCCAACTTCTCTTTTGAACTGCAAACGAAATGCTCCATTTTCGAATTATGTGTAAGCTCAACTACATCATCAAAAGGTTATTTTAGGGTTGTGGCTGATATTTTTTAGGAGCCGTCTCGTGTCTTTGGCAAAATGTAGAAAAGAGTTACTGAATTTTCTTGAAGGCGAAAAATTTAGTCCTTGCCATGTTGTTGTTATGCCTGATTTTTTTATGGATCGGGTTATTAATTTGCCATGGACTCTTTCAGAGTTCAATGCTGAGATTGCTAATGTCGCAAAGCACAAAGGAGGTAGTATAGATGGTATATTTCAAATGGATACTAAAGGCGGTAACTCGATTAACACAGCCTCAGCATTATCTAGTTTAGGTGTAAAAGTTACACCGATTATCTGTACTAGCAATTTTGGTTTGCAACTTATTAAATACCATTTTAAAGATGCACCGATAGATTTTTCACACATCAAAATACGGGATAAGGCATCAATAACGACTGCCTTAGAATTTGAAGGGATTAACGAAAAAATCAACGTTATGTTACGGGATGTTGGTTCATTGGCGGAATTCAATCCTACGGATCTTAATTCAAGAGACTTCGAATTAATCCAAAAAGCAGACTATGTTTGTTTATTCAATTGGGCGGGTACACTAAAATATGGTACTGCATTAGCTCAAGTTGTTTTTAACCGTTCAAAACAAAGTGGACGAGGTAAAACCTATTATGATACGGCAGACCCTAATCCAAACGCTGAAAAAATAACTTACTTCATTGAAAATGTCCTTAAAACTCCCAATGTCGACATCCTAAGCCTTAACGAAAACGAAGCTATTACCTATGCAAATTTATTAGAACCTAACTTAAAAGAGAAAAATAGCCAATTAAGCTCTTCTGAATCAGCGATGGACGCTGCTAGAGTTCTATCAAAGTATTTTTTAGCACGAATCGATTTACATACGAGCCTTTTTTCTGCAAGCATAAAAGGTTTGCATGAGGTAGTTGTTCCTAGTTTTAAGATCAAAGTTTTGCGTGCAACTGGTGCAGGGGATGCTTGGAATGCAGGTAACATATTAGGTGATAACAATAATCTCTCAAATGAATGTCGCTTACTATTAGCCAACGCAGTTTCTGCATGTTATCTATCATGTGCAACTGGTATGCATCCAACTAAGGAAAAAGTCGCCAATTTCATCAGAGCAAATATGTGATTAGATGCCAAATTCTTTTATGTTATCAATGCTACCCATCAAGAGTAGAGCTTAGAGGTATGCTGTATGTCTAAGTTATTTGGAAGCTCAGGTGTACGTGGAATAGTTAGCGTTGATTTAACTCCAGTTCTCACATGTAAGGTAGCTTCAGCTGTTGCAACCTATACAAAGGCGAAAAAAGCCGTGGTAGGCAAGGACACTCGAGTTTCAGGTAACATGATCGAGGATGCGTTGGTCTGCGGTTTACAATCCTGTGGTGTTGATGTTTTTCTTGTTGGGTATGTTCCGACGCCTGTTTGTGCCTATGCGACCAAAGCATACGGCGCCGATGTCGGTTTTATGCTTACTGCATCCCATAATCCCGCACAATACAACGGAATTAAGGTGTTCAATGGTAACGGTCTCTCTTTAACGGATCCGCAACAGTTTGCAGTAGAAAAGGTCGTAGTTGAAAATCGCTACGGCTTGGCTGATTGGCGAGAACTCGGCTCTACTACAGCATCTGATGCTACAGCAAGTTATATAAAAATGGTAAACGACGCGGTTTCACTGAAAAAAAAGTGGCATATTGTCGTTGATCCTGGATGTGGCGCTGCATTCAGTATGGGTCCGGCTTTGCTTAAGTCGTTAGGTTGCAAAATAACAGCTCTAAACGCTCAACCTGATGGATATTTTCCTGCACGAAAATCAGAACCCAGCGTTGAATCGCTACATGACCTCTCAAAAGCAGTAGCAGCCCTTGGTGCAGACATAGGAATAGCCTTTGATGGTGACGCGGATCGGGTAGCTTTTATTGATGAGACTGGTGGTTTTGTTAATTTCGATCGCTCCCTTGCAGCTTATAGTGGTTATGTACTCAAGCGTAGTGGCGGCGGAATAGTCGTGACTAATGTTGAGGCGTCGATGTGTGTTGAGACTATGGCAGAAAAATATGGTGGTAAAGTTGTTCGAACAAGAGTCGGCGACATTTACCTCTCAGAGGCTATAGTTAATAATGGTGCTGTCTTTGGCGGTGAACCTTGTGGAGCATGGATATACCCCCAACAGTACCTTTGTCCAGATGGACTCTTATCAGCGGCGATGTTTTTGGCGGCGCTTGAAGATACAGGTAAAACGGTTTCAGAATTTGTAGGTGAGGTACCTGAATATATAACTTTAAGGGAAAATTTCGCCTGCAAAAATGACGCTAAATACGGGGTTGTTGATCAAATAGGCGACTTGTTGAAAACCGTTTTTTCTGATTACATAGAATTCACAACTGTTGACGGCGTTCGTTTATCCCTGAAAAACGGTTGGTTGCTGATTCGTGCAAGCGGCACTGAACCACTTATCCGTTTAACCGTTGAAGGCCGAACTTTAGCTGTGGCAAAAGATATAACCACAAAAGCAACAGCACTAATACACAAACAAGTCGAGGCATAATGGTGAAAGCTGTACTGCTAGCGGCAGGTGCTGGAGAGAGACTACAACCACTCACAACTACCCGCCCCAAACACCTCATCAAAGTAGGCGGTAAGCCCATACTGCAATTTTGCTTGGAAGCTATAAAAAGAGCAGATATCGACGAAGCTATAATCGTCACCCACTACATGCGTGGGGCGATACACAGCTATTTTGGGGACGGAAAATCATTAGGGTTGAAAATCACTTATGTCGAGCAACCAAAAATTTTAGGAACTGGAGACGCAGCAGGAGTTGCTGAACCCTATCTTGACGACGATTTCGTATTAGTTTATGGTGACTTGTTATTTGGGCAAGACGCAGTCAAAGATGTTGTCTCATACTTTAGAAGCGGTGAAACCGCAGCAGTCATGGGTGTGGTACCCGTTGATAGACCAGAAAATTACGGTATAATCGAACAAGACGACCAAAACCATGTAAAACGTATCGTTGAAAAACCTGCTCCTGGAAGAGAACCTTCAAACCTTGCAAACTCCGGAGTATACGCTTTCTCAAAAGAAGTATTTGACAAATTAAGGCAAACTAAAGCTTCAGTGCGTGGTGAATGGGAACTAACTGATGCTATATCTATGCTTGCAAAAGAGGGTAAAACTGTAGTCGCTGTCAAACTTTCTAAAAATGACTGGTTTGATGTAGGTAGACCCTGGGATTTGCTTGATGCCAACGTTTGGGCGCTTAATCGTATGGAACCCCATGTATTGGGTAGGGTTGAAGAAGGTGCACATCTTATTGGCTCCGTCTCGGTTGCTGAATCTGCTCGTATCCGTTCAGGTGCCTACATTGAAGGTCCAGTGTTTATCGATGAAGAAGCCGATATAGGCCCAAACTGCTATATACGCAGTGGAACTAGTCTTGGCAAAAAAACCCGTGTGGGCAACGGCTGTGAAGTTAAGAACAGCATTATCATGGATGGCACCCATGTTGGGCATCTCTCATATATTGGCGATAGTATATTGGGAGAAAAATGCAATTTAGGCGCAGGCACAATTACTGCAAATTTGCGTATTGATGATAATAGTGTAAAGATGTTGATTAAGGACAAAGTTGTTGACGCTGGTCGGCGTAAACTCGGGGTTGTAATGGGCGATAATGTAAAGACAGGAATTAAGGTATCGTTTATGCCTGGCGTTAAAGTTGGCGCTAACACTTGGGTGGGTGCTAATTTCATGGTTGAGAGGGATTTACCCGCAAACGTTTCTGTAACTATTAAACAGAGTTATAACATAAAAAAAGAGAGAGTTTAGAAGGGATGTTTTGCCGCTTCCCATTGGTCCGAGAACCATGATGTAGTTTCTGTATTCGATTAGGAGCCAGAAGTAGGCGGCCATTAGTGGGGTTAGTGTTTTGCATTTTAGCAGGTTTGCCATGCTCAAGGGGGAGTCTGGGAATTTTCGGATGCAAAAGGTTGATCCGGGTAGGGTGACTTCGTTGGTAAATGTCACGGCTATTCTGTGGCCTTCTTTGGTCATTGCGTCGGAATAGGGGATGGCTACTGTGACGCTTTGGCCGGTTCTCTGGGATAGTTTTTGGACAAAGTTTTTGAGAATGTCTTCGTTTGGGAAGGTTATGTTGGTTTCTAGCCAGTTGTATTCCGAGAATTGCCGATGGATAGCGGCTACTGGCTTTCCGTAGCCTGTGCAACTTATCTCTTCTATGTTTGGGGTCCTTCATGGGTATGTGGATGGGTCCGTAGCCGAAGGCGTCTCGGGTGATGAAGTATCGGTACTTTTGGAAGCTTTTCTGTACGGATTCGACTACTCCGAGTCCTTCGGTTGCGTCCCACATGAAGCCCTCAACGTATTTTAGCGAATCCTCGATTTTCACTAAAGGTTTAAGCGTAAAAAAGAGATTTTCTATCAAAAGACTGTAGATACGCTGCTCTTCTGGGTTAAGTTCTGGTTCGCTTACTGTGTATATACCGTTTCCTTCTTGGTCTATGATAAAAACGGTTGCTTGGTCAACCAAGTATTTTGTTAAAATTTTGCCTTGAAATGCGGCTAACAGGGGTTCGGNNTCGGCTCTGAATCGCAAATTGGTATCAACGTCTTTCTGCTTAGCTTTAGGCAGGTTGAAAAATTTTAGGTCGGGTATTTTAAGGGGTAATTTGGGCAGTTTTGGAGGTTTTAACTTCATATGCTTGACCGATAATGAGACATCGGTGGCTTTTAAAAGATGAAATTCAACACTTAACAGTCTGTTCTTGTTACGCCATAACACAAATTGCAAGAGACTGAACGTTTTCACTAAAGCATGTCAATTTGAAAAAACGCAAATATGAATAATCTGAAAATAGTTCATTGGTGCGCTTGTGTGTATGTTCATGCCCAAAAAAAGAAAGAAGTGAGAGCTCATCTCACCAGAGTGTACGTATTGGTTGTTGCGTCGTAGATATACGGCGTAGCTGCGGGCGGTGTAAAGCCTTCTGGGTAGGGAGGTATGAGTATTTGTGTTCCTATGTCAGGGGATTTGAGATTTGTCTTGGTGGTGTTATGCTACTGCCAACTTGGCTTTCAGTTCGTCAACTTCACGTCTTAGCTTTTGCATTTCCACAAGCATGGGCACGGCTAATTTTTCGTACATTACGCCCGAAGTTTACCAGTCTGATCATCATTAAAGGTCAATAATGGCGCATATGGCTGCACTTCTTCGGCGATTAAACCTATTTGTCGACCGAACACTTGGACCTCTTTATCGTCTTTCCAGTCAAACGTCACCGGATGCAAGTTGTAAATCCATGACGCATCATCCAAAGTTTCAACGTTTGTTTTGTATGCTCGTAGGCTTGTGCCTTGGCATATTTGATGGTATGCATTGCAATATAGCGCTGAACCTGTTCCGCCTGAACCGTATGTGCCAACGATTATGGTGCCGTCAGCAACGAAACCAGTGTTTGTTCGGATGTATAATCCGTCTATGTACACCTTGTATGAAGCACCCCCAACCGGGGGAACTTCCGCCGAGATTGCCACCAAAGAATACTCCGCCAGTAGGTACAGTTAAAGGATTGTTTATGAACGCATAGTAATTTGGTTTTTTGTTCAAAAAGTTAGCTTCATCAGAAAGACCAAGTCGTGTACCGTGAGCAGTTAAGTCACCTATATCTAGGTCTCCATGCAATCGGTTCCAGTTGCTATCAAGTTTGTAAATGTACAACGTGCCGAAATCGGAGTTAATTGCATAGTCGGTTAGTTGAATATGGGGCGGGTCATTTGCACCATCTAAGCCGTGGCCAATCAGAATTGCACCGCCGCCAACTCCTTTAGCAGGATCACACGTAGTCATTAGGGCTCCATATGTTTCGATGTCTTTTTCTACCCATAAGCCAAAGTCAGCGGCTAAAAATGGAATGTAGTTTGGTCCACCTATGTCTTGCATCATTACGAGATATAGTTTTTGGTCTTGTCCATCAACATATTTTGAATCATTGTTTGTTGTATGGACTGTTATGCCTGGACCAGCTAATTGTGGCATTACTGGAAGATAACGGTTCGCAGCAGAAGTAGCGACGTCCCTTGCACTGCCTTCTGTATACAAATTGGCCATAATTTCACCTCCATTTCATTTAAGCCTCGAATTTCTCTTATTTCAAACGGGAAATCTCTTTGAGTGTTCCCGTAGTTTTGCGGCTGAGCAGTATAACCGTCTAAGCCATTTTTTTCCTGTACTTTTTGCTTTGACATTTCAGGTTAACAAGTGAACAATCGTTTTTTTTGCAATTTAAACAATTTTATGGTTTTTAAAGCATAAAAAAATCGTAATTAACTGAAAAGCATGAAAAAATAAGGGGTATTTTTAAAGCATGAATTAATCAGTATAAAAAGAAAATGCCGAATTTAAAAGTATGAAATAAAAAGGCTTTTTAGAGAATGTCTTTTTATCAAGCATAATGTTTATTGGGGGTTTGAGCCTCTACCAAGTAAACTTTATAATTTTCAGTATCGTCTTATAATAAGAGATATTATCCTTGAGAACATTCACTTGCACGATAACAACTTTGGCTATTTTGCTTAGTGTATTGCTGATTAGCAGTGTGCATGTAAATACTGTTCAAGCATATGATCAAAAAGGAGACATAATAAATTCCAATACTGTGTGGACTAAATTAAACAGCCCCTACACGCTTACAGGGTCGGTCGGTATAGCTGAGGGCGCAACTTTAACGATTGACCCAGGGGTAACTGTTAATCTTGGTTCATACACTTTAGAAGTAAACGGAACCTTGATTGCACAAGGAACTTCCGCCGAAAAGATAGTTTTCAATTCTGATCTCCCGAATATGCAGCCAGCGCTTAACATAAATCTACCGTATGATAATCCGTCGTGCAAAATTGAGAACGCTGTCCTTTACCAGACCTCAATACATGCTCAAAGCTACTATAGCAACGCCTCGGTGACTATAAACAATTGTTCCTTTGAAGGCAATGCTGGGATAAACATTTGGGGTTCAACCACAGTATCCAACAGCTATATAACTGGCGGAGTTTCGCTAAGAGGTTCTTCAGTAGTTTCAAATAGTAAAATGCTGAATGGCATTGATATAAGCGGTTCATATACTCTTTCAGATAATACTATAACGAATTCGCAAGGAATATGGGTAGTGGATGCAGGAGAAGCTGGCAGCTCTACACAAACGGCAAAAATCCTTAACAATATTATATATGGTGGAAGCACCGCAGGTATCAATTTGGCAAGTTCAGCTACTGTTCAAGGGAATTTGATTATTGATAATCAAATTGGAATCTCAGTTAGAAGCGAACAAGATACTTCAGTTCTTAATCATAACACAATTATCGACAATAAAATTGGGCTTAGAACTCCCGCAAGCGGCACAAAAGTAAATAATAATAATTTTGAAAAAAATACTGAAAATAACTTAGTCGCAGGTAATAGCGCAGTGGATGTCACTAACAACTGGTGGGGGAACACTGATTCGTCTGTGATTGATAATAAAATCTTAGACAACACTGATGATTTTAACTTGGGCAAAGTTAACTACACACCGTTTTTGACAATGCCCGACTCACAAGCGCCATCCAGCATATACACGCCTGTCACAACACCGAACCCGTCTAACAGCCAAAATCCTTCAGTGAGACCTGACCAATCTGGTCCTCAGACTGTAGCTTTTTTGGGTTTAGATTGGATGCAAATTGCAGCGCTTGTATTGTTAACTGTTATTGCTGTTCTATTGGTTTTTGTAATCGTATTTTTGCGAAAAAGAAGCGTAACTTCCCAAGCTTTTTAACGCTTAGGTTCTTGAAAAGCCTCTAAAAGTTTTATGCCCTTTTCAGTTGTCATATATTTGGCTCGATACTTAGGCGAGCTTTTCTGTACAAAGCCCTCTTGAATTAAATGGCTAAATGTGCTTTCGAAAGTTGCATGTGAAGTACCGGCTTTTTGTATCGTGCGCTTCTCAAGTTCTGTTCGGCTTAAAGGCTGCCGGCTAAGTTCATGCAGGATGATTTTCGCTAATTCAGTGTTCAAGTTCTTCATCAAGCCTTTCTCGCTCCCTATAAACACATCCTATTAATCATACATTCGTTCTAGCAACAGTCTTCGTCAGTATATCAGACGGTCCATGTGCATACGCCACAGCGGTTCAACGAACATTTTGGATTATGGATTATAGAAGCGACGAAAATTTTCAATTTCTTGCTCGAGAACGCTTAATTACTCAAACCTATTTCTTCTCATGTGAGTATGCACGCTCCGGGCTGTGATATCGCCCTTTTGCCTTTTAAACCATAAGTTCAAACTGATTTGGAAGTAGGGGCGGGATGAGTGAAAGTGAACACTAAAGTAAACGAAGGAAATTTGGCACTTTTGGGGCATCGTTACCTGCACTTTAGCCCTCGCATGGTTTTGAAGCGTTGATTTTGGCTTATAAGGCTCCGTATGAAACGACATTTTCAAGCAGGTGAGGGATCGGTGAAAGTAAAGGGCTACACCATATAATGCCTGAAATCAAAAAACAGTTTTCAGCACAAAGCAGATTCTTGCTCTCCCCAAAATGGTATTCCGGACTCAAACGAATTAAATGAGCTTTTTTCTAATATTTAGCCACACCACCAGCGTTACAAGTAGCTCCTTTCTTGCCCAATTGCTAAACAAACCTGAAGTCAAAATAGGCGACACCATCAACGTACCATACCCAGCCCCAACTAGTCAAACATGCAAATAACAGGTGACTTAACCGTAACATTCGGCAACATTGAAGACTTAACAACGCCAGCAGGCACCTACAAGGTCTTCAAAATAGACATAACAAGCAACAACATAAAAATGAACTATAACATACCAGCGGCCAACCCAAACATCAACATACCAACCGAGATCAAGATAGACTATGACATGAACTACCAGATATACTTAGAATACGGCACCCTTCGAGAAATCAAATCCACCATACAACAAACCGCTCTATGCCAATCATCAATAATAACCTACACTGGACAAACCACCATGAAAATGATGCTCAACCAACACATCAAACCTTAAACCTCTTTTTTGTGGAAAGCGCCGTTATTTAGTATTGTTTAGTTCACCAATTTGAAGAACGAGAAAATATTTTAAACGAGGTTTATTTAATGAACAGAATATGTTTACGTAAGTTACAGACCAAGCGCAAGACTGCTTAACGCACTTGATAATTCTGAGTGGTCGAATATTCAATCACCGTCATTTTTTTTCACCTCCTCACGAAAATTTTTGTTATCAATCATTTTCACAGGAATAAGGAGGCGTTAGTTGGTTTAAAATCAGACGGGGGGTTTAAGATACAACCCTGATTGTGGATCCATTGACGTCTCTCGTAAAAATCGTTTATAAAAAAGTATCTCTTGAATCCAATAAGTGTTAAATGCGCTGGCAACACTATAGGAAATTAGAGAAATATGACAACCGAAGCAGAGCTTAAGGAAATAAAAGCAATTTTGACAAACTTGACCAAGAAAGTCGAAGGAATGAACGAACTAATAGAAGAAAGACTGATTGGGTGCGAGGAGTCTCTGCCAGACGAAATAGAAGCCACAAAAGAGTACGAAGCCGCGAAAGAAACCAAAACCGTTGAACTTATACCTTAGAAGAGGACAGCAAAAGGGACATAGTTCTTGCCCACAACCGTAGTCTTTATCGACAGAAAAGCCCAAAAACAACTCGATAAACTACCCAAGAACATTCAAAATAAAGATAACTTGAACTAGTGTTTTGGTTTTAGGATTATTTGTATGCTCGCGTTTTGTATATAATATACTGCTTGGGTAGTTACATCTTGTTTTCCTGTAAATAGGTCTTGTTGTAGTTGTAGTAGTTGGTGGTACTGCATGTGAGTTATCCATGTATTTCAAAGTGAACTCTGGTACAGCAGGTATAGGCAGTCCATGATAAACCGTAGGAAGGTGACGCTTGAGCACTTACAGGTTTAACTATCAGCAGAGTTAGGCATGACATAGCGATAATTAGCGTTAAGAATAATGAGAAAGCTTTGCCGACTTTACCCACACTTAGTAATAGATATTTACAGTTGAAATAGAGTTACTTGTTTTTAGTAGTTTTTAGTATCTTTTTATGTTTTAAAAATAAAGATATGCCTAACCCTAAACAAAAGAGCACCACCCCACTTACCGTTAAAATTACACTAACAAAAAACTTGTCAGCTTCCCTATTTACAACATCCTCACCACTTGGAAACTTTAGGCTAACTGGAATAGGATAACTCTCATTGCCAATGTTTGTTACGTGGACAATGTATTCGCCGCGTTCATCAAAATTTAGCTGAACCGTATGCGGAGTAACAAATTCCACATCAACCAAAGTCAAATTTGACGGACTAACAACCACCAAATGCACAGGCACCTCATACTTAAGGCGAGTTATATCATCAATATCAGGCTTGTACTCCAAAGTATCTCCCTCTACAACAAGATTGCCTAAACCAACCGGAGCCATAAATAAACCATAATCCAAAGACTCACCTGGCTTAACATATCCTAAATCCCTTTTTGATGACTGTGGAAGAGGAGCGGTCCAAAAATTGAACAATAAAACCATTCCAATGATGATTAGGACTAAACCAAGGCGTGTAAAGCTTCTAAGACTTGTAAAGTTTATTCGCATATTTCAAACCTCCGATAGAAATAAACAAACATAGGAATTGCAAAAATAAACGCATAAAAAACCAGCAAGACAGCGAAACTACCAGCAGGAAGACTATACTCAAGCGCATCTGCCAACGATGAGCCACCTACAGGGACGATGTCGATACCCATAGGGGCTATGCCAAGTAATTTATCTAAAAATACCAAAGCCCCCTTGTAAGGTGTTAAACACAAATAATTGGCATAACCCGCTCCCTCCATAAGTGCATGTTGAGTTCGTATGGTTGTTGGGAACCAGAAGAACAAGTTTGCAAGCAATGCGGTCAGCACTGCTGGAATAGTGCGCTTTATCGTTAAAGCAATTAAAACGCTTATACCGCCGCAAAACATTAGAGATAAAAGGGAAACAGGTAAAGCAAAAAAGGAAAGTTGTAAAACAAGCCAAGGACTTGAATAAAAAGTAATGCCTACAAAAAAAGTAGTAAAAAACCAAGAGAGCAAAGTCAAGGGTAAAATTACAGCAACAAACTTTACCGTAAAAAGTAATTTGCGAGAGACTGGCACAGATAAAAGCGACTGCATCATCCCCTGCTCATAATCCCTAGCAAAAGACAAAGACATCAAAACCCCACACATAATAACCCACGGCAACATCAACGAAGCCACGGTAGCGCTCACACTCCCTGTTAGCGCAGATTGAAAAGCAGTTGAAAATTCCGAGTGACTAACAATCTCAGTAAGAGGTCTTACTGAAAAAATGGTCATTACCGCCATAAGGGCAACAGTAATCTCTAATATGGGTCTGCTCCAAACTTTTTCTAGCTCAGCCTTCAACAACGCCAAACCCATTTTAACAGACACCCACTAAACCTCCTCAACAGCCGATTTAAAAACTGATTTTAAATTAGACCGCACCATTTTAACTTCATCCAAAGATGCGCCGGCTTGGCCTATAAGCAAAGGCAAACGCTGCTTAAACAACCCAACATCACGCACAGTAACATGCAAAGAATCCTCAACTATCGATAAATCCTCAATATACTCTTCACCCTTCAAAAGAGCTGCTACCTGCTTAATTGGTTGTGCTTTAACAGTGAACTTTGTTGTAAAAGTTTTATCAATCATTTGCTCTAAACTCCCTTGACGTAACAGTTTACCCTTATCCATCAGAATAAAAGTATCACACACTTTTTCAAGCTCAGGAAGTATGTGGCTTGAAATCAAAAAAGAAGTGTTCTTTTCTTTATTCAATGACGTTATTAGTTCAAGTATTTTTGCACGATTTAATGGGTCTAAATTTGAAGTGGGTTCATCAAGAAGCACAAGCTCCGGATTACCCAAAAGCGCCTGTGCTAAGCCAAGTCTTTGGCGCATTCCCGCCGAATACCCGCCAATACGTCGGTCATGAGCCGCGTCGTCAAGCTCAACAAGTCTCAAAAGCTCCTTTAGCTCAACTGAAGACTCAGACCCACTCTTCAATTTAGCCATTAGCTTTAACTGCTCAAGACCTGATAGGTGGTCATAGAAGGCGAGTTTTTCGTACAAAACGCCCACTTTACGGCGAATAGCGCAAGAATCATTCCAGCAATCAAATCCAAATAGTTCTGCTTTACCGGCATTAGGCTTGATTAAACCTAAACTTAGCCGGATGGCTGTTGTTTTACCTGCACCGTTTGGACCAATTAACCCATTGATACCTTGGCTTATTTTCAGACTAAGGCCATCAAGTGCAGTTGTAGCGCCAAACCGTTTTGTTACAGCCTTAAATTCACCAATGACTTCACAACCCATAGAGACACCTTACGGAATATTTTGATGAGAAAGGGATTTTTAAGGGCTTATTTGAGTAAGTCTTTCGTTTCTCTCTTTTTTTCTTTTTTAAAGCTTTATAGGAAATAGACACAACCAAGATGAACACTATAACAAATACAGATATTAAAATGACTACTCCAATTGAGGGTGACGCTCCCTCTAAGGTAAAATTTAAATTTTCTGAATAATCGAGTAAATCATAAATTCCATCAACAATAAACATAACGCCTAACTTGTTTAAAAGTACGTCATTAAGTCGAACTGAAGCATGAGTAAGTACACCGGTTCTTGGGTCAAAAAACAAGTATGGTGCCGGGAGGATTTGTTCTGATGAGTTATCTTGTTCATAAAAAGTTCGAACCACTTTTGAAGTTACACGATAATCATTAATTAGAGTTGTTGGTCGTCCTTCCATGAGTACAGTGCCAGATAGCGTTAGGTTTTCTGTTTGGTAGAGTTGTATAGTGTTGCCATCGATTAAAGAAGTTGGATTTACGATAAATATTGTTGGAGTGGAATCTATGTAAACCCGGCCATTTGAAACAGTCGCCGGCAAAGATACTTCATCATAATAATCATCAAATGTTAGCATAAACTTGGCAGTATATTCACCTTCAGGTGATTCTTCCATAGAAAAGGTAAAACGCAATGTTTCAGGAAAACAATCTGTTCCGTTCAAAAATCGTACCCAAAGAGTTGGTATCGTACCATCTGGGTAAGGCTCCGATGATGAACGGTGTCCTTGGAACGTGACGTGAAACGTTGATGGAAAAGAATTATCTGCACTTATTGTTGGAATGGAAAAAAAGAGAGGTAGGAGGCATAGCATTGTGCATAGCACTCCTAATGTTGGGTTTTTTAAGTCCAAGTCTCGTAGTCTCCGCCGTATCTAAGTGGATATGCTGGGGGACTTAGCCATGCCCATGCATGCACATAGAGCCCAGTCCACGCTTGCCCTGTAACCTCTGAATATACAGTCGATATTCCTGGTCCGTCTACAAAGTATGTCTGACTTGTACTAGCACCCCAAACGTCTGCCCATGCGTCTGATGCAGTGAATTTGGTGGGGTCACTGGTCAGCCACTCACCGGTAACTTTTGCATATATACCCCAACCTATGCCGCCTGTTCCTTCTTGATGACTTCCGGACACTGCAAGCACTGGAGCGACAAGCATTGCCAGCATTGCAACAACAACCACGCCAATCATTAAAGCCGAAATGATTTTTTTCATTTTTTTCATCTTTTTTACGCTTAAGT
>LSQX01156227.1_pt1 | contig 26938 bp, 23 predicted proteins | sample 654561 | NCBI WGS metagenome assembly LSQX01 (sample SAMN04489861, study PRJNA283612) | anaerobic digester metagenome | isolation source: 4 biogas reactors fed with cattle manure at either 37C or 55C with and... | place: Denmark: Kongens Lyngby | collected 2014
CTTTTACATTATCTTTAATATTTTTAACTGATTTTTTAACCCTGTTTCTTAATCTGTCATTAAATACAGTTTTTCTTTTACTACTTCTTAAATCTTTTATTGATGTTTTTAGGTTTGGCATTGTTAAATATTTTTAATTGATTTCTATATGGTTGTATTATATATACTAGACTCCTATTTGTAAACAGAAACTTTTATTGATACACTATTATTGATATGGTTAACACAAAAAAAGTACTTCTAATCATTTTTCTTGTTTTAATCCCAACATCTGCCGTTATATCTTCAATATATCTTTATACTGAGAGTAAAAAAGAGGTATTAGGAGTAGAGGTAAGAAAAGAGGAGTGTTCCTTTTATGTATCAAACTTAATTCCTAGAGTTGCATATGTGGGTAAGGAGTACTATTACATCCCTAGAATAGTGGGTTGTGAGGAAGAGAATTTCCAAGTAGAGGTAGAGGGGATAGGGTGGTTGAGTGTTACTGGGGGATATATATTAGCGGGTGTTCCAACGCAAAGTGATGTGGGGACATATAAGGTAATTATAACTGTTAAAAGTAGTTCGGCAGAGTATATAATGGAAGATTATATTATTGTAAAAGAGTATGAAGAGTAATTGGTTTATAATATTGGGTGTAGTTGGAATACTAGGGATAGTTATCTCAGTATTTGTTTTCAAATCTTCTGCCTCTAAAGATTCTATTACTATTGAGGGTTGTACTCCATATAATGTAAACATTGGTAAAACAGACCAAGAGAACTCTGTAAAAATATCATGGAAGAGTAAAGAGGATTGTTCAGGTTACTTACTTTATGGCAAAGAGATGAGAGGTCTTGATATGGTAGGGGTTGATTTAAAAAATGAGGTTCAGAGTAAAGAGCATGAGATTGTTTTAAATAGTTTGGTAAGTAGTAAGATGTACTACTTTACAATCATTTCAAATGGGATAAGTTACGGTAAGGAAGGCTTACCATTACAGTTCTCAATTACCTCCCTTTAGATTTCTTTCTTAATATTTTCTCCTCGAAGTATTTCTTCGGATTAATAATCTTGTATTTAGTTAATTCATATCCGTCATATATCTTAGATTTGAGAATATTTTCGGAAAGGATATTTCCTGCAGGTCTTGTATATACTATCCAACCAATTCCTAGTAGGAACACACCCAAAAGTATTCTGGTTATGAAATTGTCAAATATTCCTGTCTGTGGGATCTCTGTTTCTTCCTCAGTAGGATTTTCACAATCTTGTGCTACTACTACATAGACCTGAGTTCTTAGAGTGGAAGGATCTAGGGGTATTTCAACTGGATTAAGTATTACTTCATTTAAATTCTGACCAGTAATAGCGGTAGGAGTTGCTTTAGCTTCAAACAGTAAAGTCATTGTGCCTCCTGCAGCAATACTCCAAGGAGTAGTTGGTTGCCATACTATTTCTTGGGAGTCTCCTATCTGATTTACTGTAACCAACCCTGAATCAGGTGTAGCCGTACCGTTTAATATAGAGCTATTTACAACATATACAAAGCCAAGAGGTAACTTATCTTTTATTGATGTTAAACTGTCTGGAGTAGTTTTCCCATTATTTACAGTAATTGTATATGTTGCACTGTCCATACCATCAACTCTTTCTATGCAAGATTGTTCAACTGCTTTTGTAACAGTAAATTGTGATTTATCCTCATCAGCTATAGGTTCCTCTTCTGTGGGGGGTGGGGTTGCACTATCTGAAAATGTAACAGTAGTTTCTGTTTGACCTATCATATTCTCATTTACAAAAACCTCTGCCATTATTTTAAGAGAACCTAAATGGTTATTAAGAACATTGAATGATTCCTCTGTAAAGTTAGAGGGTTCATAAAGTTCGAGTTTAGATAGCTCTAAAGTACCCTTTAGGGAGTCTACAGTTATACCATCTACAACTTCTAAGGTAGTGAATTCTGGTTCGAATGTAAACCTTATCTTAATATTACTACTATTAATTTGACCAACAGATATGCTAATTCTAGAGATCTTTGTTTTCCCATCTGGTTGTTGTTCTGTAAGAGCAGTCATATTAGTAACTGCACTACCTGTAGCACCTTCAATATCAACAATTCTTCTGCAGGTTATATCTGAATCAATAGTTTCTCCTCTTGCATCTGTTGCTGTTGCTTTGATATCAATTGAGTCTTTCCCTTGAGCTGGTGTTATTTTTTTTGTAATTACATTTTCTACAACAGAGTCAGGGAGTGTATCTTCACTATTAATGACAAATATGTAGTTGGTATATGTAGATTTATCAAAAGTAGCAACTGCATTAATTTCATCTCCAGGTTTGATTTTCCCAGTAATTATCTTATCATTCTGATCCTTAAGAATCATTGTCTCACATCTTGTATCACTGATATTGCTCAAAGGGCAACTCTCAAATGTATCTTTAGGTGTTGTTGTATTTAAAAGATTATCATCTATTTCATTTCCATCACATTTAGCTTGACACATTTGGTCAACATTAACAGTGTTGAGGTTAAAAGAAAAACCTCTCCTAGGGTCTCCACAAGCATTAATTACTGCATGATCTATTAAGTAACAACCACAAGTTTTTTTACTTAAATCCTCCTCCTCGCCTCTGTCATCATCTTTTAAAACAAAGAAATACACTATTGCGGCTATTAGGGCCAGTATGAGTACTATTCCAACTATGGTAAGGATTTTAATAGTGTTTTTAGTTTTCCTGTCCTGTGTTTCCATTAAAGATAATTAGGTATTTATATACATAGAGTTTAAGAGAATAGTGATATCAATGTCAACAAGCATATTTNNTGTTGTGCAAAACAGTGTAAGACCCAATTTTGAATCAATTCTTCCTACCTTAATTTCGTAATCTAGATTTGATAATTTCTCATATTTACTCTTAATTTTTTCCCAATCATATCTCTTACTTGTTTGAACTATAGGGGGTAGTGTAAAGGGAGGAATTTTTAGGACTGAGGCAATTTGACTGTAATTATAGTTGTTGGAAATGAGGTATTTAGTTTGGGTAATTAATCTGATATTTCTAATAATCATTGGAAGAATATATTTAGGGTCTACTTTCTGAGTTAGTATGTCCTCTAATATCTTTAAAGGTTTACCTTCTTTACTATTCATCTCATCTAGTAGTTTCCATATATCCTGCTGGAGTGTATCTTGAATAAGGAGTTGAATATCCTCTTTATTTATTAACTCTTTACCTAATAGCTTTAATTTTAAAATATTATTTTCTAATCTCTGCGTATCAAAATTTGAGTATTGAGAAAGCAGAGTGATTAAATCTGAAGAAATAGTAATTCCATATTGTGAGATTAACTCCTTAGCATATTTATTAAAGGAGGGTTTACTTAATTTGTTGTACTCTTGTAAGCTATTATTTTTTTTAAAATACTTTACATACTTAGTTACAGAACTTACCTTTTGGTCTTCCCATATTACTATACTATTTGAAGTTGAAGAGCTCTCTTCTAAATACCCCAAAAGGAAGGGTATTAAATTTTCTCTATCCTTGTTTTTATATGGTCTTTTTAAAAATATTACTTTAGGGAGATTAAAAAGGGATTGAGAAGAAAGAGTATCTATTATTTTAAAACTTTCTGTTTTCTCTCCATCTATCATTACATATTCTAAATTTCCCTCTTTTAGAAGCTCCTTAATATACAGCTTGGCATTCTTTAAAGAAAGGTATGTTTCATTACCGATAAAAAGTGTATTCATTGTTATTCAGTTGTTTCTGAATTAATTTCCTCCACAATTATCTCTTTTCCTAAAAGCAGAGAGATATCTCCAGCAGTATTTACTGTAACAAATTCTGGTTTTATTTTATTTTCTATTCCTAAATATTTTGCTAATATATCTACAGATTTTGAGTATTTCTCGGATTCATTTGAGTATATGTATTCCCCCTCTTTATCGCTATACTTAGTTCCTTGAAATCGGATATTTAAATACTTAAGGTTTTCTTTTAATTCTTGTGTCTTACTACTACTGTTTTTGTATCCAAGTCCTATGTCATATACATAAATGGAGGGATTTTCAGAGTAGAGTGCAGGATAGAGAAGAGCCAAGTCAACAAACTCATTAATCTTAGTATATTTTCCTAGTCCTTCTTTTGGCCCAATAACGTATTCTTGGTTATTAACATTTGAAGATACCAAGGAGAAATTTCCAATTGTTGGATCTAGTACAAAGGAGTATGTAGAGGAAGTTGAATCCTCTTCTTTAAGTGCTGTTAATATATTTACCGCAGCTGCTATATCATCTAGTGAAAACTCTGAGACCTTAAGATTGTTTTGAATTGAGGTTAAAATTGCCATAAGTTTGGTGGGGTTAAGCAAAGTCTCCGTACTTAAAAGTTTTGATACAAAGGCATCAATTACCTTCTGTTGTCTTCTTGCTCTTGCATAGTCTGATCCTTCAATACTTTGTGATTTTCTTGACCTTGCATATTTTAGAGCTGTTTCTCCATCCATTAATTGTGGACCCTTTTTAAAGGACACGGTCTGATATCCATTTCCATCAGGATACATGTAATCAGTAAAACTGTTTTGCACATTAACATATACACCATCTACAGAATCTATTAGTTGGGTAAAACCATCAAAATTAATCATTGCGTGATACTGTATCTCTAGACCCAAAACCTCCTCTACAATTAATTCTAATGCAGGTAAACCACTATCCTCCCTTTTACCTTCGTTAATAGAGTATGCAGCATTAATTTTTGTAAAGTATTTACCATCTGAAAGTGGTTTTGCCCAGAAGTCTCTTGGTATTGAAAACATTGCAATATCATTGGTCTCATGATTATATGAACCTACAATTATTACATCTGTGTTTAAAAGTTCTGTATTTGCTCTTGTATCTATACCAACAAGCATTACATTCGTATATTTATTACTACTGTCTCTTTTTAACTCAGGTTCCTTTTTCTTTTGTATCAACTCACTCGGAGAGAATCTAAAACCAATCTCTTTTCCTACGACATACCCTTTGTAAAGAAAATATATTCCTCCACCAATTACTGGAATTAAGATTAAAGAGAGAAGAATCTTTAGAAAGGGTTTTTTCTTCTTTAAATACTTTCTTTCCAATTTCTTTTTGTTGACATGACCTTTCTCTATCTCTTTATCAGTCATGTTAATTGAGACTTCCATTCGTAGGCAGAAAAAAGAATTTAGTTAGAAAGATATTTTTGGATATTACTATTATGCTCTGCCAATGTTTTAGCATAATGGGCATACCCATTCGTGTCATGAATGTAGAAGTAATATTCGTTAGGCTTTGGGTTTCTAGTAGCATTTATAGCTTCTAATCCAGGATTACATATTGGAGTAGGGGGTAAACCTTGGGATTTGTATGTATTATATGGATTATCATTATCTTTATCTGCTTTTGTAATTACATGTTTCCAATCTTTAGGTAAATACAAAAGAGTTGCATCTATTTGTAGTAACCAACCCTCTGCATATCTTCTTTTAATTATATCTGCAATTATTGGTCTGTCCTCTGAAGTGTAACCCTCTCTTTCTACCATGCTAGCAATTATTATATCCTCATATGGATCTTTTGTTCCTACCTTTGATTTAAAGTTGTCTATTAATTTTGTAAGTACTTGCTCTGTACTCTCATCAACAGAAAATGCATATTTATCTGGGAAAAGGAATCCTTCTAAATCAGTCGGTGTATATTCAAATCCTAAAGAGGATATATATTCAGAATCATTTGTTAAAGAAAGGAAGGCGTTTTTATCAAAGAGGGTATTTCCACCGCTTTTTAAATCTTCACTTAATATCTCTGCAATCTCATCTTTTCTTAATCCCTCTGGTATGGTTATCCAAAGATCTAAACCTTTTGATTTTTGAATTGTTTGAGCTATCTCTTTAATATTTAAGTTCTTAGGGATTTCATATGTCCCAGCTTGAATTTTTTCAGAAAGATCATTTAATTTAAGATACATTCTAAAATATTTTGACCAATTTTCTTTTAATACTCCTGCTTGTACTAAGTTACTAATGATGGTGTCTACTGATTCTCCTGTGGCAATTTGTAAAGTAATTTTCTCAGAGTTGTCACTATTTGGTTTCTCGATTACTGAATCGTAATTTAATTTAGCAAGAAGAGTAATAACTGCTACTGTAATGATTGCTAAGAAAAATATTTTAATGAGACTTTTCATTTCCTTTATAATTAGAATTTAAGAATTCTTGAAGAAACATTGTAGCAGAAATCATATCAATTTTCTCTCTGCTAGACTTAATATTTTGTCCAAGTGATAGTAGCATATTTTGAGAGTAATTTGTAGAATAGCTTTCATCTTGGAATATTACAGGTATATTTGTAATATCTGTAAGTTTTTGTGCAAATTTGTCAATTTTCCTAACAGAATATTTATACTCTTCTTTAAATATTTGAGGTTTACCTATTAATATTGTTTTTACCCTATACTCTTCTGAAACAAGGAGGATATCTTCTAAAATATTATCAATTCCTCTGTTTTTTGTAATTTTTAATACCTCAAGAGGGGAAGCAATTATTCCTTTGCTATCGGATATTGCCAATCCAATCCTTTTTGATCCGTAATCTATCGCTAATATGGGATATTCTATTTTCATATTACTCTAATATTGCTTTAATTCTTTTAATTCCACTACCAACACTCTCCTGTTTTACAATTTTAAAGTTGCCTAATAGGGAAGTGTTTTCAACATGAGGTCCGTTACATATTTCAATTGAAAAGGGATTTTCTTTCTCTCCAACATAATATACTTTTACACTATCTCCATATTTTTCTTCAAAGGCAGCAAAGGGGACTAATTCTAGGGCTTTCTCTTTGGGTAACTGCTCGAAGTGGACTTCTAGTTTTTTCTCTATAGCGCTATTTACTAACTCTTCCACCTTTTTTATCTCCTCTTCTGTTAATTTAGTAGGGTGTGGGAAATCTAACCTTAATCTTTCTGGTGTAATATTACTTCCTTTTTGGAATACGTGGTCTCCTAGGACTTTCCTTAATGAAGCAAGGAGAAGGTGAGATGCTGTATGATATTTAGTAGACATCTCAGAAGTATCTGCTAATCCTCCTTTGAATATACCAGAGGAGGCTGTTCTAGATTTTTGTTGATGTCCCTTTTTTGCATCTTCAAATCCCTCTGGGTTTGTAACTGGGATATTTTTTTCTTTAAGGATTTCTTCTGTTACCTCCTTGGGTAATCCATAGCTTTCATAAAGCTGAAAAATATTATTCCCTGTAATTGTTTCCTCTCTTGAAATTAATCTCTCTAGTTCTTTTAATCCATTCTCCATAGTTTTAATAAACTTCTCCTCTTCACTTTCAATAATTTGCAAAATTTCATCTTTTGTACTTCCAAATTTTGGATATATCTCATTAAATTGATTAATACAGATCTCTGCGATTTGTTTTGTAAAAAGGCCTTCAATTCCAAGTATCCGCCCATGTCTTATAGCTCTTCGAAGCAGTCTTCTAAGTATATATCCCTGCATTGTATTAGAAGGTAATACGCCATCCATTATCAAGAGAGTAGAGGCTTTAATATGGTCTACTATTATTCTTTGAGATTTAATATTTTGATTTTTTGAGATTTCCTTTACCTTCTCTAATATCGGTTTGTATATATCTATATCAAAAACAGATGATACCTGTTGACTAATAGTGGTTAATCTCTCAAGTCCTCCCCCAAAATCTACATTGTGTCTTCCAAGTGGTAGGTATACCCCATTCTCAAAAAGATACTCCATAAATACATTGTTACCAAGTTCTAAGTATTTCCCACAGTTACAATTAATATTACAATTCTTTCCACAGGGTTGCTTTCCGGTGTCATAGAATATTTCACTATCTGGTCCGCACGGTCCTCCAGTTGGTAGTCCCCACCAGTTACTATCTTTTCCAAATTCTTGTATTCTTTCATTTTCTCCTATCTTTGCTTTAATTCCATATTTATTAAATATCTCCTTCCATGTTTCAATTGATACTGTGTCTTTAGGAATACCATCTTCTCCCTTAAAAACTGATACATATATTTTTGAAATATCAATTCCTAAAACTTCAATAAAAAACTGTGCCGTCATCTCAATGGCTTCTTTCTTGAAATATCTATTTAGAGACCAATTACCTAACATTTCAAAGGTAGTACAATGAAATGGGTCTCCCACTTCATCTATGTCATTTGTTCGAAGGCATCTTTGTGAATTAGTAAGCATATCTCCAAGGGGGTGTTTTTCGCCTTTTAGAAACGGGACTAAGGGAAACATTCCAGCGTTAACAAAAAGAACAGAAGGATCATCTTCTGGTATTAATGGGGCGCTAGGTATTTGAATGTGATTTTTATTCTCAAAAAAACCTAAATATTCATCTCTTAACTCCTTGTATTTAAGGTGTCTCATACTCAAGATTATATCAAAAGGGGTTAAGAAGTAGTATCTTTTTGTTTATTTTCTTCTTTTTCCTCTAACTCTTTAAGTTGGTCATACAGATTCTCTAAATCTGGTTCTGGTTGAGAATCTTCAAACATTGGAGTAATTCCCTCAACCGTAGTTTGACCAGAGGTATCTACAACGGTGATTTCTTCTTTAGGCTCTTCTACTTCTTTTTCATCGATAGCTACGGGTGAAGTTGTAGCAATTACTTCGTTTTCAGGCTCAATATTTGTAACATCTGGTTCAGGAGCTAAGAACTTCTCTTGGGTTAATTTGTTCGCTGGAGATGATATTGGTATTACTGGAATCTCAGTTGTAGGAGGAATTGAGTCAGGAAGTATTGTATTTTTTGAGACCTCTTTTGAAGTATCTTTCCATATTAGAGGAAGGAGTAGAGGTACAATTATTGCTAAAGCTATTAAAGCAATTCCTCCAAAAACTATGTAAAGAGTTCTCTTTGGAATTTCCAATCCCAAGATATTAAACACATCAGAATCAGAACTTGCGCTCTCATCACCAATTGAAAAAGTCCATTCAACTTCCCTTTCTCCTCCATTTGAATCTTCAAAGTAAATTGAAACCTTGTGTACTCCGTTGGTTAAACCACTTGGGGGGATATATATTACAGTATGTTGATTCTCTTCTACTTCATTTATCTTAATCTCATCTGTGACATCTCTATCATCAAGTTTAAATATTATTGAAGAGTCCTGCACTACTGCTCCTTCCGAAGCTATTAGAGAAGCTTTAATTGTAGGGATATTGTTTTTAACCTCATCTTTACTAGTAGGGGACATATTAATTATCTGTGGTTCTGGAAGTTCTACATTGTCATCTGGTTTTTCTGGACTCTCTGTATTTCTAGAAATTAATATCTCCTCTGAGATATCCACTCCTACTCCTGCAGGTTCTTGATCATCTATGGCTCTTACAATTAATCTATACGCTCCATCCTCCTTATTGTTTAAATCTACCGTGTAATTGGTTTGTGTACCAGGTACATTTGTGTCTATTGGCTCCCAAGTTGTTTCGTTTACTGGATTCTGGGATATATATATTTCATATCTAATTATTTGATTCTTATCTTCGACTTCCCATTTCAAAGGAACAGTACCTTGCTCATTAATTACTATTGAATAGCTTGGATCTATTATTGTTACTGTAGGATTATCATTCTCTTTGTTACTTACGCTAATTACCCATGACTGCGAAGAGAGATGCTTGCTATACCCATCATGGATAAAGACATTGGCAAGATAGCTACCTGCTTTTTTAGTAGATCCTCTAAACTTTATAGTTAACATACCATCTGCTCCATCATCAATAATTGTGGACTCAAGCCACTCCTCACCTTTTGTAAAAGAATATATGTAATTAATGGTATCTTGATCTACATCTTTTGCCTCAAGTGTATACTCATATGTATCTCCGACCTGAATACTTTGAGAAGGTATAGAGTCTCTTGGAGATGTTAAAAATTCAGGTTTTGAGTTCAAAGAGATTGCTTTTACTCCTTTGATATCATATGGACTACTAATTACACAGGAGAATGTATTTCCGGCAATATCTTTCATGTTGCCCGAAAGATTATATGCTCTTGCTACAAGTGGAGTGTAAGGAAAAGATTCTGAAACCCTATTAACTATTTTATCCTCATATGACTTAGTAAACAGTATGTTACTAGAACCATCTGTAATGGTTAATTCTTTGATTGTTGAGTTTTCTGAAATTCCATCTACTTGTATTCTTACTGTACTGTTTACTTGTATGGTATATGGATTAACATTAGGAAATGTAATGATACAGGGGTTGAGATTACTTAATTCAATTTCTTCAAATGCTTTGTTTCTAAAATCGAAGCTTCTATTTTCTAAGAGAGTAAAAATGAATATTGGTAAGGTAAGTATTAAAAGGAAAGTAAGTAATATACTTTTTTGCTTTCTTTTTATTGGGGCATGTGTACGATTCATTCCTATATATTACTTGTTATTTATTACTTACTGCAAGTTGTAAATTAATTTCCTGTTCTGCTTTTCTTAAAATGGATTCGCCGCTTTGGTAATTCTCATCATTTTGTGTAGTTATTGCCTCCTTTAATTTGTTCTCTACAAAGGTTTGTTCACCAAATTGCCAAGATTTCATATATGGAGCCATATATGCAAGGGCTGAGGTATATACGTTTTGGGCTAATTCCGAGTTCATGGATACTCTAGAGTAAGGTTCTCCGAAAGCTCTAACCTTTGAAGCATTTTGGTACAATCTCCTTAATTGTTCAGGTTGACTTAGGTATTCAACAAATTCCCAGGCCTCTTTACTATTTCTACATGTGTTACTTACGCTAGTACCCCAATATGAGGATAGATATGCCTCTTCATTATTGGTTAATCTAGGCAGTGGAGCTAATCCAAAGTCTATATCCTCTGTTCTCTCCAAGATTTCTAAAGCCCTCCAACTAGTTCCAAACATCATCGCTAGCTCTCCTCTTACAAAATGTGTAACATCATTTGCCAAATATGAAGCCCATGTTGCATCTTCGTCTTTTGCAAAAGAGGTGTACTCCTCAAAAGCTGTTACTGCTCTTGGTGAGGTTAAATTAACAACTGTTTTATCTTCACCAATTATAGGGGCTAGATTTTGAAGGAAAAAATAAAGAAGAATATCTGTAGAATGAGTAATATTTTCGGCTGTGCCAACTGCTAATCCTGCTTGAGTTATTATCCCTCTACTATCAGTTTTGGTCATTTTTTTTGCAGCGTCCATAAAGGAATCCCAATCTGCAGGGGGGGTAGAGTATCCAGCTTTTGCTAGTAAATCTTTGTTGTAGATAACCATAAGGCCATCAATTTGTAGTGGTATGGCGTATATATCTCCCTTCTTACCAGTAAAATCCTCCAAAGCGGTAGGGTAAAACTCCTCTGCATATGTTTGTAAGCTCATCACTGTTGAGGGTAAGGGGGTAAGATACTTTTCAAATTTTGGTAACCAGCTATTATGAATCATTGCTATATCTGGTGCTGGCTCATTTGTACTTTGTGCCTGTTCAAGTCTAGTATAAAGGAGGGATTCGTAGTTGCTTAGTTGCTGTATCGCGTAGGTAATTTTAACACCAGGATTTTCTGCTTCATATTTTTCAATAATTGGGTGCATAGCGTCTTCTTCTTCCCAGAATCCCCAGAATGTTAGTTCAACATTTCTTGGTTCCCTAGGTATTAATAGAAGAAGGCCGAGCAGTAGAACGATTAATCCGCCTAATCCAATTAGAAGCATTTTTATCAATTTCTTTTTTTTCTCATCCATATACTAATATATTACATAAATTATATTCTTTCTGCTACAACCACTAATCTTTTAATTCCGGCACCCAGTGGCCAACAGGTCATTAGTGTTACCGTTTCTTTATCTCCTTGTGTTTTAAGAATCGAGAAATCCTCTGGAGATACTATCTTTTTATTTCTAACAATATATTTATATACCTCTTCCTCCTTGGTTATTTCTACCATATCTCCAATATCAATATCTTCTAATCTTGTAAATATTGTTTCTGGCAAATTAGAATGTTTACTAAAGAAGCTTTGTACTGCACTGTGACCATAGATAAAGGAATTACCCCCATCTCCTGGTAAAGGAGTTCCTTTAAAGTGTGCTAACCCAAACTTTAGGTATTTATCATATACCGCTTCATTAGAGCTTTCTACATTTGATGTAATCCTAATATTTTCTATCTCTATTCCTGGAATAGAAATTGACATATTCTTGTTGTAATCTTTGTTTACAAGTATTTCCTTACTTGTTTTTGTAGTTGGGTCATATGTAAAAAGACCTTGATATTGAAGGTTCTCTGCACTCTTAGAGAGATTCTCAAAGTAGCTTTTCCCTGGATCGTAATACGCAAACTCATCTTCGATATACTCTTTGTATGACTGAGGAATAGGGTCTTTCATTAGTTCCTCTTTTTCCATTTGAATCTTTCCTAAAACATATGAATTCAGCAGAGGAATAGCTTGACTTAAGAGGACTACAAGTCCAATTATTCCAAATATCCATGAGATATTTTTAGTCATCTGAGATACTCTTTTTTCGCTAATCTTTTTAATTTTTAAATCTTCGTCCATATATGTAATATATTATCATTTAGTAATTTTGATGTCACCTGTTGGCACTTCTTCTCTTTGTCTGCTAGAATATTGTCCATATGGATAAAAGAGATTACTATGAAGTTCTTGGTGTAAACAAGGATTCAAAAAAAGAAGATATTAAAAAGGCTTACCGAAAGCTTGTTAAAAAGTACCATCCAGATGTAAATAAAGAGGATGGTGCTGAAGAGAAATTTAAAGAGGTGCAAGAGGCCTACGAGGTACTCTCTGATGATACTAAAAGGCAAGCATATGACCAGTATGGACACGCAGGAACAAGTGGCTTTGACCCTAGAAGTGGCACAAATGGTGGGGGTTATGAGTATTCATATGGAGGAGCCCCTTTCGATATGGGTGATATATTTAATACATTTTTTGGTGGGGCAAACAACTTCGGCTTTGACTTTGGTTTTGGACAAGAATCTCAGAAGAGGAATTTAGGTGGAGAAAATATTAGATACAAGATGAGATTTACTTTTGATGAAGCTATGAGGGGTGGAGAGTTTGGGGTAAAAATAAAGAGGAATGTAAAGTGTTCAAAATGCGATGGAAGTGGAAGTGAAACGGGTAAAAGAAAAACTTGTGATGTTTGCAAAGGTTCTGGAAGAGAGAGAAGAGTTCAAAACAGCTTTTTAGGTCAAATAGCGGTAATGGCTCAATGCTCAAAATGTAATGGAGTTGGTACTATACCAGAGAAAGAGTGTAGTAAATGTGGAGGGAGTGGCATAGAGTCAAAAACAGAAAATACAAAAATTAAAATCCCTGCTGGTGCATACGATGGTATGGTACTTAGATTTAGAGAGGGGGGTAATGCTGGATTAGATGGCAATTATGGAGATCTCTTCATTGAGGTAGAGGTAGAGCCTTCTGATAAATTCGACAGAAGAGGAAATGACTTATATTCCGTTGAATCTATTCCTACTCATATTGCTGTACTAGGGGGAAAGATAGATATAGGGACAATATTTGATACTGTTAAATTAAAGATACCCGCAGGTACACAGCCAGGAACCATATTCAGAGTCAAAGAACAGGGTGCTCCAATACTTGGCAAAGAGGGTCTTAGAGGAGATCTTTATGTCAGAGTCGATGTAAATATTCCCAAAAGAGTAAGTAGAGAGGAAAAGAAGTTGTGGGAGAAATTAAGTGAGGTATAAATCTTAATAGTTTGGAAATTCTGATATATATGGTATACTATCCTTGGATTGAATATAGAAGGGATGGTGAGATGTTTTCTCACCTTTTTTTTAGAAATTCTAATTTATTAATATATTTAATATGGCAATGACTTCAGAATTAGTTGCTGCAATTAATCAAATATCAGCTGAAAGAGGAATAGACAAGGAAGAGGTTTTTAAAGCCTTAGAGTCTGCTATTTTAAGTGCAGTAAAAAAAGAGAAATTTGGTAAGGTCGATTATGAAGAGGTAGATTTTGACGAGAAACTAGGTAGTAACCTGGTTGTTGAAGTAGATAGGGAGACAGGTGAATTTAAACTTTTTGCTCTAAAAGTGGTTGTAAAGAAAGTTAAAGATTTGGAAACAGAGATTGCATTAAGTGAAGCTGAGTTAATTTCTCCAACTGTTGAGGTTGGGGACTCTGTACAAATTGAAATGCCTTCTGAGGATTTAGGAAGAATAGCAACCCAAACAGCAAAACAGGTTTTACTACAAAAGATAAGAGAATCTGAGAAAGATGCTGTAATAAGTGAATTTAGTGATAAAGTGGGAGAGGTATATACAGCACTAATGCAAAGGATGCAGAAGGGTTCTGCAATAATGGAGATTGGAAAGGCAGTAGCATATATGCCCCAGGAGGAACAGATTGCTAATGAATTCTATAGAGTCGGAGAAAGATATAAAGTATTACTTAAAAGTATTGAGGACTCTGAGATTTTGGTGTCTAGAGCAGACCCACAATTTCTAATTGAGTTGTTTAAAATTGAGGTCCCTGAAATAGAATCAGGGGTAGTAGAAATTAAGGCTGTTGCTAGAGAGGCTGGTTCTAGAAGTAAAATAGCTGTAGTTTCTCATCAAGATGGAATTGACCCAATAGGTTCATGTGTTGGTCAGAGAGGTATTCGTATCGCTAACATTATGAATGAGTTAGGAGAGGAGAAAATTGATATAATAGAGTGGGATGAGGATTTGGACAGATTTGTTGCTAATGCACTTAGTCCTGCAAAGGTAGATTCCGTAGAAATCTCTGATGATACCGCTACCGTTATTTCACCTTCCGACCAATTATCATTGGCTATTGGAAGAGATGGACAGAATGTAAGACTTGCTTGGAAGTTAACTGGTATTAAAATTGATATTGTAGGAGCCCAGGGAGAAGAGGCCCAGACAGTTGAAAATCCAGTAGAAGAAGAGAAAAAAGATGCTGTTGAGGAGTATGCCCAGCAAACAGAAGAAGAGGTAGTTGATACTACAAAAGAAGAGTAAATATTAAAATGAGAAATCGTAGTTTAACATGGTTAAGAGTGCAAAAAAACAAAACAAGTGTGTTGAAAGTAGAGTTCCAATCGTTGCAATCTTGGGTCATGTTGATCATGGAAAAACTACAATACTCGATTACATAAGAAAGAGTCATGTTCAAAGTTGTGAGGCTGGTGGTATAACTCAAAAGATATCTGTATTCACAATATCTCCCAATAAGGATACTTCTAAAAGGATTACCTTTATAGATACACCTGGTCATGAGGCTTTTACAGCAATGAGATCTCGTGGTGGTAGTATTGCAGATATAGTTCTTCTAATTGTTGCAGGAAATGATGGTGTAAAACCTCAAACTATTGAATCTATAGAAATAATTAAAAAATCTTCAGCAAAACCAATAGTTGTGATAAACAAAGTTGATTTACCAGATGTAAATATTACAAAAATAAAAAGAGATATTACGAGTCAAGGATTGCAGGTAGAGGGTATGGGTGGAAATATTCCAGTAGTAGAGGTTTCTGGAAAGACAGGAAAAGGGATTACAGAACTTCTAGATTTGATTAATCTAGTTGTAGATGTAGAAGGTTTACAATCAAGAGAGAAATTACCAGAGGGAGTAGTTGCTACTGCATTTGTTTTAGAATCAATAAAGGATAAAACTAGGGGTAATGTATCAACATTGGTATTGATAGCAGGAGATTTATGTAAAGGCTCCTGGTTGGGATATAGCAAAGACGATAAAATAAGTATTGAGAAAGTAAAAGGTATTGTATCTGAGGAGGGTGAAAATATTTGTGATCTTACCTGTGGTTGTGGTGGTAAGGTTTTAGGTATCTCTAATCTCATACCTTTAGGTACTCAAATATATATTCTTAAGGATAATGATCCTAAATTACTTCAGACAATGTATGTAAAGGAGCCTAAAGAGATTTCAGAAGCCATAATTGAAGATGATTTCTTCGGTTCTATCTTCGAGGAAGAACAGAAAGATGGAGATACAATGCTTAATGTAATTGCTAAATGCGCCTCCCAGGGTTCTTTAGAAGCTCTTAGACACTCTTTGGGCAAAATCGAGAAAGATGGATATACAGTAAATATTGTATCTGATGGAGTGGGAGCAATTACAAATAAAGATATTGAGATGGCTAAGTTATCAAAATCAATTGTTTTGGGTTTTGAAGTAGGTATTGAAAAGGGAGTAGAAGAGATTGCTCAAAAGAGTGGTGTATTACTTAGGTCATATACAATAATATATAAACTAATAGAAGAGATAGAGGACGCCTTGGAAATGCTTTCTTCACCTAAACAGGTTGAAGAGGAGATCGGAAACGGTATTATTAAAATGATGTTTATACTCTCTGATGGATCAAAAGTATTAGGCTGTAGAGTTAAAGATGGTATCCTAAAGAGAGATTGTAAATCCTATATTGTAAGAAATGATGAAATTATTGGTGAAGGAAAAATAGTATCAATTAGAAAGGGAAAAGAGGTTGTTAATCAGGCTAAGCAAGGAGAAGATTGTGGAGTTATCTTAGATGTATCAATAGAGAGTACAGAGGGAGATGAGCTCTATTGTTATAAGGTTTCTCGATAGTTTAAGAATTGACACAAATCCTATAATGATATAAAATAGGCTTTGTGTACTGTTGCCTATTGTCAAATTAAATATATAGTGTTAATCTAGAATATATGTCATTGTCTAAAGAAGAGAAACAAAAGATAGTTAATAGCTTTGCCCTCCATGAGGGTGATACTGGTTCACCAGAAGTTCAGATAGCTATATTAACGGAAGAAATTACCAGATTAAGTGAGCACCTTAAAGAACATAAAAAGGATAATCACTCTAGAAGAGGTTTACTCCAAAAGGTTGGTAAAAGGAGAAGATTAATTCAATATCTTTCTCAAAACGAACCAGAGAGATACGAAACCTTTTCAAAAAAGATAAAGATTTAAGTGTTTTTATAAGCCCTTTCTTTTTTCCCATTCTCTTGATATAACTACAAAGTTATTTATTTTGTTATTTAATATATTATTTATATTTATTTATGTTGTTTAATCATAAGATTTATGAGTTTGAGATTGATGGAAGGAAGTGTTCTTTTGAAACAGGAAAACTTGCATTAAAATCAGAGAGTGCCATTATTGCAAGAATGGGTGATACAGTAGTTGAGGTTAATGTTAATACATCTCCTGCTAAGCAGGAGGGTGACTATTTCCCAATGTCTGTTGAGTATATAGAGAGATTCTACGCTTCAGGGAAAATTAACGGTTCTAGATTTGTTAAGATCGAGAGATTCCCAAGTGATGATGCCATTCTCAAAGCTAGAATGATAGATAGAGCACTTCGTTCTAGATTTCCAAGTGACTATAGAGATGAATTAAGTCTCATTGTGACAGTAATGTCATACGATGAGGAAAATGATCCTGTACTTTTAGCGATTAATGCAGCTTCTGTTGCATTACTAAATTCCAGAGCTCCTTTTGATGGACCAGTTTCTGGAGTCAGAATGACTATGGACAAAGGTGAGATTAAAGCTACTTACAAGAGTATGGAGGATGTAACTTCAGAAAATGTACTTAACTATGTCTTAGGTGGTGATGGTAATCTCTTTACAATGGTAGATGCTGCTTGTTTTGAGATACCTGAAGAGCAAGTTTTAAAGGCAATGGAAATGAGTTTGGAAGAGATGAAAAAATGGAATGCCGCTCAGAACGAATTTGTTAAGTTGTTAGAGAAAAAAGATAAGACTTACAAATCATACGATTTAGATGAAGATATGTTAACTGGAATGCAAAAATTCTTAGGGGAGAGGGTAATAGAAAACCTTTTGAAAGCAGACAAATCTGTTCATGAGTCTACCAAAGAAGAGGTATATAAAGAGTTTGAGGGTAAATATACTAAATTACAAATGAGTGAAGGGTATGAAAAATTACTTAAGAAAGCGATGAGAAAACATGTTGTAGAACAGAAGAAAAGAGCTGATGGAAGAGGATTTGATGAAATTAGAGAGATGGATGCAGAAATTGACTTGTTACCAAGAGTTCATGGATCAGGGCTATTTACTAGAGGTGTAACTCAGGTTCTCTCTATTGCAACTTTAGGTACCCTAGAGGATGCTAAAATGGTAGACGATATGTTGGGAGAGAAAGAAAAAAGGTATATGCATTACTACAATGATTTACCTTTTGCATATGGGGATGTAGATAGGGTTAGACTTTCTCCAAGTAGAAGAGCAATAGGTCATGGAATGTTAGCAGAGAAAGCTTTGATACCAGTAATTCCTACAGTTGATGAATTCCCATACACAATATTAGTAATGTCAGAAGTACAGGGAGAAAACGGTTCTTCCTCTATGGCTTCTGCTTGTGGTTCAACCTTAGCATTAATGGCAGCAGGTGTTCCAATAAAAAAGATGGTTGGAGGTATAGCTTGTGGATTAGTAACAGAAGAGAATGGAGCTTTCCATATCCTTACAGATATGCAAGGAGTAGAAGACTTCTATGGAGATATGGATTTCAAAATTACTGGAACAAAAGATGGCGTTACTGCAGTACAAATGGATAACAAAATAGCAGGTTTAAGTATGGAAATTGTAAGAGAAACTTTTGAGAAATCAAAGGTAGCAAGATTAGAAGTGTTAAAAGTAATGGAGAAAGCTATAGCTCAACCTAAAGGCGAGTTATCAAAATTCGCTCCTAAGGTAGCAAGAGCATCTATACCAGTAGAAAAAATTGGGGAATTAATTGGCCCTGGAGGCAAAAATATTAGAGAGTTAACTGAAAGAACAGGAGCTCAAATATCAGTAGAAGAAAATGGCTCAGTAAATATATACTCAATGGATCAATCCTCCATTGATGCAGCACTTAGCTATGTTAAGAAATTAGGTCTAGTACCAGTTGTAGGAGAAATTTATGATGGAAAAGTAGCAACTATTATGGAGTATGGTGCTTTCGTAGATATAGCTCCAGGCATATCTGGTCTAGTACACGTTTCTGAAATTGCTGAAGGTTTTGTCAAAGATGTTAGAAAGTATCTTAACGAGGGAGATGAAGTAAAGGTTAAACTCCTTTCTAAAGAAAGAGATGGGAAATTAAAACTTAGTATTAAGCAGGTAGACGCACCTAAGCCAAAAGAAGAAATAGCAGAGTAAATTAAATAGGGGAGAGATCCCCTATTTTTTTGATATCTTCGCTATGTAAAAACCCATCATATCAGAAGAAGGAATTACCCTAACACTCTTTTTAACAGATGAGTGATATTTATTTCCACTCCATTGTGTAATACCAGTTGAAATATGTTTTTTAAAGCTAGCAAATTGTGGCTGTGATATTAATTCAATATCTTCAAGATATGCTAGAGGATTTCTATTAAGTAAATACGATACAACCCCTTCATTTTCTTCAGGCTCTAATGTACAGGTAGAATATATTAATGTTCCTTTACTCTTTAATGTTTTAAAGGCGGAATCAATTAATTCTTTTTGAATCATTGTAGAACTCTTTACTTTCTTAATACTCCAAAATCTTAAGGGTTTAGGACCTCTTAAATATATTCTTCCCTCTCCACTACAAGGAGCATCTAGAAGTACCTTATCAAAATAGTCAGGATATTTCTTTCCAAAATCTCTACCATCACTAAGAGTGATTTTTACTGAACTAGCACCAAACTGTTCTATTACATTCCTTAAAGAATTTGTACGACCAACCTCTATTTCATTTGCTAATATGTTTGCCCTATTTTTAGTAATCTCAGCCATATGAGTAGTTTTACTACCAGGAGCTGCACACATATCTAATATATTTTCATCTTTTGTTGGATTTAAAACTAGGGTTGCTAAAATACTAGAAAGATCTTGGATGTAGAAGAGTCCCTCTCTATACTCCTCAATTTGAGAAATCTCTGATTTATCTCTGTTATTGATAAAGTAGACATTAGGTGCCCAAGGAATACTCTCAAGTTCATAACCTCTAGATTTTAGTAATCTCAAAGTCTCTTTTACATTACCCTTTAAACTATTCAATCGAATAGTAGTGCGGGCTCTTTGATAGAAGAGTGAAGAGACCTTTGCCTTAGGAAGCATTAGTATACTTGCCATTCTAGAGATAAAGATATCATCTTTGGTAAAGTACTTCTTATTAGCATCCTTGTTATAACTTCTTGGTTTTTTGTAATTACTTCTTGTACTTTTTCTTCCCATTAGATTTCTCCTTTTAAATATTTAACTATACTACCAATCACTAGACTACTTGTTTCAGTTCTAAGAATATTTCCTGATAATCTGATAAATTTAAATCCTTTCTCTTTAAGTATTTCAATATCTTTGCTACTCCAACCTTTCTCTGGGCCGATTGCTATTACAAATGGTTTATTAATTTCGCAACTTGATAGATACTCTTTTAGGGATACGCTATCAACATTTTCAGTTGTTAAGCAGACCAAATTATCACTCTTCTCAATTGTTAAATCTCTTAAATATATGGGTTTTTCAATTATAGTAGGTTTGATATTTCTAGATTGTTCTACAGCATCATTAACAATTTTTTTCCAAAGACCGTACTCTTTAATACCCTTGTTTCTTTTTATATGTGAGTATTGAGACTCTACAGGTATTATCATATCAATACCAATCTCTACAGATTTCTCTATTACAAAGCTAATTTTTTCTTTTCCCACAAGGGATTGAACAATCGTTATATCTACACTCTCTCTTCTTTCTTTCTCACTTATCAGTTCTAGTATTTCTATCTCTACTGATTTATTTGATATATCTGATATTACAGCAAGATATATAGCTTCATATGTTTCAACTTCAATAAAGTTCTCTTCTTTCAAATTTAGTTTGTTGATTACAAACTCACTATCAGAATCAGAGAGATGAGTAATGTCGTTAACGGTAAGTTTATGTTTTATAAAGAATCTATTCATCGCTAATTATATCATTTACTTGACATATATAACTAAAGACAATCATAATTGTATATATCTTAAATTAATAAAGAGAAAATAATGCAAGAGATACCTAGCGTATTTTGGATGGTGATAATTAGTGTAGTAACAATATTCTTTTGTTTTGTTCTTTACCATTTAGCTATGTTACTTAAGGAATCAAAAAATACTGTTAAAGAGCTTCAAAAATCGGTTAATGATATAAACTCAATAACTTCAGAGCTGACTGGGATTGTAAATAGTATTAAAACACCTGTAGGCCAAATTGTTGGTGTTGTACAAAGGGTGTCATCTGTATTCTCTGTAGCGTCAGGAATAATTGATGGTTTTAAATCAAAAGAGGAATAGGGGCAAAGCGTTGATATTGTATTTGCTACCTTGTATTATGAATAGATGAATCTTACACCACACCAAAAGAGGCAACTTAGGTTTGTAATTATCCTTGTTTTAGGGATTCCCCTAACTGTTTTCGCGGTATATAAAGGGATTCAGTTAGTAACTAGGGCCAGTGGAGATGCTACTCCTCAAGATGTTGTGGTTACAAATCTTACAACAAGTGCTCTTACAGTAAGTTGGGTTACAGATAAAGCCGTTGAGGGGTCAGTTATACCAGTATTAAATGGAACAGAAAAAAGTTCAGTGTCAGACAAAAGAGGGATTGGAAAAAGAAAGGCTCACTATGTTGTTCTTAAAGGGTTAGAACCTTCAACAGAGTATTCCTTTATATTAGTATCTGATGGTGAAAGATATAGTAAGGGAACAGCAGGAGATTACAAATTTACAACAGCTTCAATTAGTGAGAATGTCCCAGGTGTAAACCCGGCATATGGTACCATCAAAGATGCAGATTCTGATAATGTTTTAGTATATATACTTTTTAAAGATAAAAGTGCAATTCCAGTTTCTACTGATATTCCTAGTAATGGTAATTGGATAGCTGAGCTTTCTGCTTTTCGAAGTATTTCAGATATGAGCTATTTAAAAGTTTCAGATAATACTGAACTTGTAGTTATAGCAAAAGAAGGTATAACTCGTGCATCAATATTAGAGGGGAGCTACTCAACCCTTTTTAATGCGAGCGGAAGGTTAAATAGTGAGTTAATACTTGAAGATGTAGAGTTAGGAAAAGTATCTTCATATTTTCCTGCGGAATCCCTTTTGGGAGATCCAGAACCTACTCCAACTCCAATCCCAACTCCTACTCCAAATCCTACTCCTACTCCTACTCCAAATCCAACACCCAACCCTATACCTGAGCCAAAGTCGTACTCTGTTAGGCACGATGTTGAGTGGGGAGATTTAAGTAGCGGTGCTATATCCCTAGATTTTGTTACTGGGCAAGAGAGTGTAACTCTTGCAAATCTCTCAGATGTTAAATTCTCTGTGGCATGGAGGTCTGAAAATAAAGAGGTTGGGTATGTAAAATATGGTACAGACGAGGAAGATTTAAATGAGGAGATGATTGATTTAAGAGATACTTACTCTTCAAAAGGGGAGTATTACTCTCATTTGGTAGAGAGTGACCGTTTAGAGGCCGAGACCACCTACTACTTTGAGATCTACTCTGGGGAAGATGTATATGATAGTGATGGAGAGAAATATTCATTTACTACTTATCCATATTTAGATAATCCTCCACCTTTAGAGACAAGAGAGTTTTCATTGTTAAATACCTCCGATCCAACAGATTGGGTAGTGATTTTTCAAATTATTGATAGTGATGAAGAGGGAACATACGGAGAGTCAGGGTACGTGGCTATTATCCCTGATGAAAACGGCTCTGATGTAATTTCAATAGCAGATGCTAGAAGTGATGACGGATTGGAGTATTATGAGTTCTCAGAAGAAGATGTATTAAGAGTGTTCTTTGTAGGTAAAGAAGAGAAAACTTTTGATTTTAATCTCGCTCAAAATGAGATAGAATTAGACATCAACGATTTGGGAGAGGGTATGAAAGAAAAGGTTGAACTGCTGTTAGATTATGGAATAATTCAATTAAAGTAAATAAAGATATTTAGTGCAAAATATTATTAACAAGTTAAAACCTATATTCCTGCTATTATCACTAACGATAGTTTGTATTGCTTTTGTATTAATTATTAATCTTTTTAAAAAAGAACCAATAAAAATTAATATAGAGAACAAGGAAGCTCTTCTTGTTCAATATATTAAGGAGGACGACTCTGTTAATAATCTGGAACCAGAAAAAATTGGGGAGTTAGTATTACTTGAGAAAGCATCTACTTCGCAAGGAAGTGTTTTGGCAGCAAGTAGTTCTTGCGGTAATGCTATTGAGATCCTATCAGAAACAATGTGTTACAAAAGTGGGTCAGGGAGTCTTGATTTTGAAACAGGTTTAAGAACGGGTACAAAAGTTAGAAAAGATTCTGAGATAGTTTTGGTTTCGGTAACAGTCCCATTAGAACTCTTCTCTGGAATGGAGGTTGCTGATTCAAATAGGAAGATAACAACAGAAACGCCAACATACAAAGCAGCCGGAGAGCAGATAGATGATTTAAGTGCAAATGTTGCGTTGCCACCAAGAAAACAAATAGATACATATAAGGACTCTTCAGAGGATACACCTTTTACTACAGATTATTCTGTTGGAAGGGGTTCAAGCGCTGATGCTGAAATTTCCGAGGAAGGGAAGATAGGAGTTAACTCCAAACTTCCTAACCAATGCGAGGGAGAGGAGTATAACAACAAATCAAATGTTACTCCAACAAAATCAAATGGGAGAGCTGAACTTATGGTAGGACAGTATAGATATCCTAATGAACAGGTCAAACCAGAAACAGTTGATATTCAGGTATGTGACGAATCAAAGGATAAGTTTATGGAGTGGGATACTTCTCTGAAGGGGTGTCATACTTCAATATTTACTAGAGTATTGGCTTTTTTCCAAACTATTGGAGATGCTAAATGGAATGATTGTTTAAATGACGCTGATTCTTGTTTCTATGCTGAAGACATTGTTTTGATAATGGCATCCCCATTTGGATCAACAAAAGATTGTTATGAAAATGGTGTATGTACTAATGCATATATGAATAAAAGGAATGCGATAGTTACTCCTCCAACTACTAAGGCCTCAGGGAAAACATATTATACTACGCCTTGTGAAGTCGCAATCGAAGGTAAGAACTTCCAAGTAAAATGTGCTTGGGATATGACTCACCTCTACAAAGAATTAGAGGTAAACAAATTTGATGATGCACCTAATGTTGAATCAACTCCTTCTCCTGCTGCTTATAATAACTTTTTGCAAAATGAGATTAAAGGGAGAAGAGATGGTTTAGAAATGCCTTTATAGTTTAGCTAAATAATTTTATATTTTATTTACATGAGTAGTATTAAAAAAATATATAGGATAATTGGAAAGATTAAAGAGATAACAAATAGAAAGAGTTTCTCTCGGTTCTTTGTATTGTTCTCTGCTGGGATTCTTTTCTTTTTAACATTTAATATATATGCACAAGAAGATAGTAATGTAATTTCACCAGATTTTGAGGGAGAGAAGGAATTCCACAATATTGTAAATAAGGTTGAAAATAAAAGTGAAGACAACTCAGTAACTGGATTAGCACAGCAAAATGTGACAAGCTTATGGACGAGTGTTGTATATTTAGGGGGCTCTGACATATTGGATGAGGAAACTCGTGAGGAACTTGAAGGTGCAAATGTCCCTTACGATTTAAAGAGGGGGCTAATAGGGATTGCTGACGATACTGCAACAACTATCTATGCGAATTATCCTTTAGTCGATATCCCGGGTCATCTTGCACAGCAGTGGGTTCCTGGTTATAAGGATGCCACTACAGCCCTCTACGCGCAGGAAGAGATTGATACAGGTTATGAAGAATTATCAGCATCTGGAATAGCTCCATTATGGACTAAAGTTCTTAATGTATCATATGTTTTCTTTGTAATTATAATGATGGTTGCAGGTTTTATGATTATGTTTAGGCAGAAACTTGGAGGTCAGACTATGGTAACTTTGGGAAATGTTCTTCCTAAGGTAATAGTATCATTAATAATTGCGACATTCAGTTTCGCAATTGCAGGTTTCCTTATAGATCTTGGTGGAATATTAATAAGCGCAATTATATATATCTTCAATATTAATGAACCAAACACAATAGCTCGTGTAGCGCCTATAATGGGAAGTGTTTTCCGAGGTGGGCTGGGTGTATTCACTTCGGTAGTAGGGCTTATAGGTGGTATTGCTACCGTCTTTGGTGTCGGTGCTATTCTTAAAACTGGCTTCTTTGCTGTCGGCGCCGCGGCTGCTGGTGTCACTGCTCCAGCTGCGGGGTTATTATTCGGTGCGGGTGCTGGAGTAGTAGCTTTACTTTTTGCTTTAACCATATTAGTGATTATTTTTGTTGGTGCAGTAAAAGTAGTTTTAACTCTGTTGAAATCCTATCTCCAGTTGTTACTGAGTGTTGTATTAGGTCCTCTTCAGATAACTCTAGGAGCTTTGCCAGGGAATAGTAATGCAATGAAAAATTGGTTTCTATCAGTTCTTAGAAATGTATTGGTGTTCCCTGTAGTGTTTTTTATAGTAAATATCCCAGTTATTCTTCAAGAACTCGAAAGTGGAGTAAGACTTAGGTTACCCGGAATGTTAATAAACGAAGATATTGATTATAACGCAGGTGGTCCAGATGTAACAGGAGGATTGTTCTTGGGAGTAATTAAAATAATAGTTCTTTATTACGCTGCTCAAGCTCCTAAGTTCCTAGAGTCAATATTCCCACCAAGTTCAAATAAGGGATTACAGGAAGGCTTTGCTGGAGCAAAGGGTAGCATGAGTAAGATACCTTTAATTGGAGGTTTCTTTAAGAGCTAATTAATCGAGAATATGCCAAAAGGAAAAAAGTCTACAAATTATGATGCTGTAGGTTCAATATTTGATTTCATATTTAGTGAAGCAGATAAGCCTATTAACAAAAGAAGACCTGTTAAGCCCTCGGGTTTCTCTGCTGAAGGGGCACTAGTAGATGGAATAGCAGCTGCTTTAGAAGCTCCCGGGGCATTTGTTTCAAATCAGATAATTGATGAGTTTAATGATGCCCTAGATATAACCATTACTAAGGCAAATTTTAATGAGTATGGAACAATAAAGATTACTACTCAGAATCTTGCTAGCTTTATCAAAGATCCCGCAGGGATGGTAGATAAGGCTATTAAAAGATCTAAAGGGATAAGGAAAGCATCTAGGGCAAGAATGTTTGGGGAAATTATGGATGATTTCTTAACAACAGCTTGGGCTCGAAAATTTGGAGATGTAGAGGCCCAACGGATTGCACTAGCAACTGCTTCTGCAAATGAAAAGTATAAAATTGCTAAGGCAGTGGGGCAAAGTACAAGACCGACAGAAAGGGTAGTTGGAATGGGGGGTATTTCTTCTAAAGTTTCTGAAGTTGATGTCCCTAAAGATTTTACTGTTGATAGAACTCTTGAATTAATTGGGAGAAAAACGTTCGGAGGTGGTTGGGATACTCTCTCAAATACTGACAAAACGAGATTTACTAATTTCCTACTCTACGGACCTGGAAGAGATGGAAAGGTAACTTCAGAACAGGTTCATAATTTCTTAGAAAGAAATTTTTCTCCCGCAATAGCAGTGCAGTTTGATACAGTCTTTACTTCTTTTGGAAGGAATGAGGTACTTAAAATTATTGACCCTGAGGTATACAGAACAATAGAAGATGACAACATAACAGATAGAATTATTTCGCTTAGTGGTGCAGCTCCAGGATCACCAGATGAAGCTAAAAGAGAAATATATGAGAAAACAAAAGTATTAGTAAATTTAAGAACAGAAAAACAAATTAAAGATTTATCCGATAGACTTGCTAGAGCTAGTACTAGTCCAACAGATCCTTCATATTTATCGGCAACAGAGAGGGCAAGAATAACTCGGGCAATAAATGACGGAAAAGCTGCAAGGGAAATACTAG